>Ga0180431_10007279_pt1 | contig 12944 bp, 8 predicted proteins | sample SS_ome_11_FD_132459 | JGI IMG/M metagenome (GOLD analysis project Ga0180431, IMG submission 132459) | Hypersaline lake sediment archaeal communities from the Salton Sea, California, USA - SS_1_MS_1 metaG | ecosystem: Environmental > Aquatic > Non-marine Saline and Alkaline > Hypersaline >... | reverse complement strand
CTTCTTGCCGGTCGGCTTGGGCGGATTTTGCCCGCCGGAGGCAGGAGCAATAGCCTGTAAGGGTTTGGGGCGCTGGGGTGGGGGTGCGCCCTGCTTGATGCCCACCCGGAAGATGGTGTGCACCACCCCCTGCTGGATGGTGTCCATAAGCTCCTGGAACATACCCAGGCTCTTGCGCTTGTAAGCCACCAGCGGGTCGCGCTGGCCGGCTGCCTCCAGCCCGATGCCCTGCCGCATATACTCCATCGCCGTCAGGTGCTCAACCCACAGGGTATCGATGGTGCGCAGCATCACCAGCCTCTCCAGGATACGCATCTTGTTCTCCCCCATCTCTTCCTCGCGTTTGGCGTACAGGCTTTCGGCGCTTTCTACCAGCCTTTGCTCTATCTGTTCGGGCTCAAGGGAAGACAGGGATTTGGCGTTTATATCGGGGGGCAGGGGGAATATGGTTGCCACGTCAGCCAGCAGGTTGCCCAGGGACTGGTCGTCCCGGTCTTCGTTGAGGTGGAAAGCCGCGCTGTTCTTGATTTCGTCGCCTATCATAGACAGGATATTCGACTTGAGGTCGGCGCCGCTGATAATCTTACACCGCTCGCCGTAGATGACCTCGCGCTGCTTGTTGATGACGTCGTCATACTCCACCAGGTGCTTTCTCATATCGAAGTGGTAGCCCTCGACGCGCGTCTGGGCGCTCTCGATTGAGCGGCTGACCATCTTGTTCTCGATGGGCGTGTCCTCGTCGAAACCGGCCCAGTCCATGACGGTCTTGATGCGGTCGCCGCCGAAGCGGCGGATGATATCGTCTTCCAGGGAGACATAGAAGCGGGAGCTGCCGGGGTCTCCCTGCCGTCCGGCTCTGCCGCGCAGCTGGTTGTCGATGCGGCGCGCTTCGTGGCGCTCGGTGCCGATGACGTGCAGCCCACCAATCTCGATGACCTTGTCGTGCTTCTCCTGCCAGCTTTGCCACTCAGGGCTGTTTTCGTCCTCCGGCTGTTTACCGCCCAGCAGTATGTCCACACCGCGCCCGGCCATATTGGTAGCCACGGTAACCGCCCCCGGCTCGCCGGCGCCGGTGATGATATTGGCTTCTTTTTCGTGCAGCTTGGCATTGAGAATCTGACACTGGATACCCTTTTTCTTCATCAGGTGGCTCAACTGCTCTGATTTCTCAATTGACACCGTGCCGATGAGCACCGGGCGCCCCTCCTGGTGCACATTCTCCACCTCGTTGACCACCGCCTTGAACTTGGCGTCCTCGTCCTTGTAAATCCAGTCCGGGTGGTCCTGCCTTATCATCGGCTTGTTGGTGGGGATGACCACCACCTCCAGCTCGTATATGCGGTGGAACTCCTCGGCTTCGGTCAGGGCGGTGCCGGTCATACCTGCCAGCTTGTCATACATGCGGAAGTAGTTCTGGACGGTGATGGTGGCGTAGGTGCGGCTCTCCTGCTGTATCTTGACGCCTTCCTTGGCTTCGATTGCCTGGTGCAGCCCCTCGGAGTAGCGTCGCCCCAGCATCAACCTGCCGGTGAACTCATCCACGATGATAACCTGACCGTCCTTGACGACGTACTGCTGGTCTCTCTTGTAGAATTCCCTGGCGTTGAGGGCGTTCCTCAGGTGGCGCATCAGGTCGGCGCTTTCGGGGTCGTACAGGCTGGCTGATTGCAGTACCCCTTCCCGCTTTAACAGCGTCTCCATGTGGGCGAAGCCTCCGTCGGTCAGCTCGGCGCTGTGCTCTTTCAGCTTGACCTCGTAATCGACCCCCGGACTGAGGCGCTTGATGAGACGGGCGAATATCTGGTATTTCTTGCCGGCTTCCATATCCGGCGCGCTGATAATCAGCGGCGTGCGTGCCTCGTCTATCAATAGATTGTCAATCTCGTCGACGATGGAGTAGTTGAGCTCCCGCTGGACGCAGCGTGAAATATCTATTGCCATATTGTCCCGCAGATAGTCGAAGCCGAACTCGCTGGAGGTGCCGTAGGTGATGTCTGCCAGGTAGGCTTCTTTGCGGGGGATGGGCTTGAAGTGGCGCCAGGGGTCGTTCTCCTTTTCGGAGTCGTACTCCGGGTCGTATATACGGGAGGGCATCGGTTCGTCCGGATTCTGCATAGGAAAGATGCTGGCAACGCTGACGCCCAGTGCATTATAGATAGGCCCCATCCAGTATGGGTCGCGCCGCGCCAGGTAGTCGTTGACGGTAACTAGGTGGCAGCCGTTGCCGGTAAGCGCATTGAGATAGAGGGGCAGGGTAGCCACCAGCGTCTTGCCCTCGCCGGTTCTCATCTCGGCGATTTTACCCTGGTGCAGCACGACGCCGCCCATAAGCTGCACGTCGTAGTGGCGCTGCCCGATGGTGCGCCGGGCTGCCTCGCGGACGGCGGCGAAGGCTTCCGGCAGCAGCTCATCCAGCGAAGCGCCGTCTTTCAGTCTTTTTTTAAACTCATCCGTCTTGGCACGCAGCTCATAATCGCTGAGTTTCTGGAAGCCGGGCTCCAGCCCGTTTATCTCGTCTACCAGCGGCTGCAGCTGTTTCAGCTCTTTTTCGTTCGAATCGCGCAGCCCGCCCAGCCACTTAAACATTGTTCTTAGCCTCTATCAATCTCCTGGCTTCATCGGCTGATTTCTCCGGGACCATAACCCTGACGCCGCCGATGCCGGGAACGAGGATGTTCTGCAATGAACTGACGGCAATAGGCTGGAGCAGGCAGGTTATGTCGTTGCTCTCCAGCAAGCCCTTGATGACCTGTGCCTCCAGATCACCGTTAGCCGAATACACCTCTACCATTTTGTGGTTCATTGCTCAAAAAGCGCCCCGACTGACTGTCCGGTATGGATGCGGTGTATAGCCTCGCCCAGTAGTGGCGCTATGGGCAGGATGGTAATCTTGTCCAGCTTCTTCTGCCCGTTGACCGGCACGGTGTCGGTAACCACCACCTCTTTCACCGGCGAGGCGGCTATGCGCTGGATAGCCTGTCCGGAGAAGATGGGGTGGGTGCAGCAGGCGTATACCTCCCTGGCGCCCTTTTCCAACAGGGTAATGACGGTGTTCGTCAGCGAGCCGGCGGTGTCTATTTCATCGTCTATGGTGAGGGCGGTTCTATCCTTCACATCCCCGATAACGTTCAGTGTTTCTATCTGGTCCTTGTTGCCGATGCGCCTTTTCTCCATGATAGCCAGCGGCACATCCAGCTTGTGCGCCATATCGCGCGCCCGCTTGGTGATACCGATATCGGTAGCCACCACCACCGGGTCTTTCAGCCTCTTTTCCTTGAAGTAGCCGCCGAGTATATCAAGGGCGGTCAGCTCGTCCACCGGGATATTGAAGAAGCCCTGTATCTGGGCGGCGTGCAAATCTATCGTCAGTATGCGGTTGGCGCCGGCTACCGTCAGCAGGTCGGCTACCAGGCGGGCGGTTATCGGCACCCGCGGCTGGTCTTTCTTATCGGTGCGGCTGTATCCATAGTAGGGCACCACCGCCGTGATGCGCCCGGCGGAAGCCCGTTTGAGGGCGTCAATCATAATCAAAAGCTCAACCAGGTTGTTGTTTACCGGGGAGCAGGTGGGCTGGATAACGAAGGTGTCCCTGGAGCGCACGTTCTCCAGGATGCGGACGAAGGTGTTTTCGTTGCTGAACTGGAAGACCTCGCACTCGCCCAGCGGTATGTCCAGGTATTCGGTAACCGCCTTCGCCAGAGCGGGGTGGGCATTGCCGGTAAATACCTTCAATTCGTTCATCGGTCTTAACTCCCTACTAAAATGGCTTTTGAGTCGCTGCGAGCATAGTTATTATAGCACTATTATCTATTGACCTCACCCCCTTAATTACCCTGCCGAGGGTGGGCAGGGTGGGAAAATAAAGTAAAAGAAAACAGAGGGGGTGGGGTTCCCCCAACCAGTCATTTGTCAGAGCAACCTCACCCCCTTAATCCCCCTCTCCTTGTAAGGAGAGGGGGAAATTATTATAGAAAGAGGGGGCGCAGCCCCCTCTTATACATCCCCTAATGGTGGGGTGGGGTAACAGAGACAAGATAAATATGACAGACTTGCCGAGGGTGGGTTTGGGCGGGAAAGAGAAGCAAAGGGGGTGGATGAAGGGGGTACACCCCTTAACAAAGCGTTTTATAAGCTAATCATCAATCCCCGGCACCGGGAAGCGGCTGCATATCTGGGCAACCTCGTCCCTGACCTGCTGCCGTATCTTTATATCATCTATATGGCTGATTACGTTCACAATCATAGCGGCGATGCGCTTCATCTCTTCAGCGCCGAAGCCGCGGGCGGTTACCGCAGGAGTCCCCAGGCGTATACCGCCGGTTATCCTGGGGGAGTGTGTGTTGGAGAAAGGTACCGCATTGCGGTTGATGACGATACCGGCTTCGCCCAGTGCCTCCTCCGCCTGCTTGCCGTTGACGCCGGTCTCCACCAGGTCTACCAGCACCATGTGATTGTCGGTGCCGCCGGTTACCAGCCGCAACCCCAACCTCTTCAGTTCCGTTGCCAGCACCAGGGCATTGTCCAGTATTGCCTGCTGGTAGCGGATGAAGTCACGCTGCATTGCTTCTTTGAATACCACCGCCTTGGCGGCGATGACATGCATCAGGGGACCGCCCTGCATGCGCGGGAAAACGGCGGAGTCTATGGCTGCCCCCAGCTCTTTGTTGCACAGGATGAACCCGCCCCGAGGTCCGCGCAGCGTCTTGTGCGTCGTTGAGGTTACCACGGAGGCATAGGGAATGGGGGTGGGGTGCAATCCGGCAGCCACCAGACCGGCGATGTGCGCCATATCCACCAGCAGCCTGGCACCGACCCTGTCGGCGATGTTGCCGAATCGCTCGAAGTCTATGGTGCGCGGGTAGGCGCTGGCGCCGGCTACAATCAGCTTCGGCTTGTGTTTCAAAGCCAGCTTCTCCACCTGCTCATAGTCTATGCGCTCGGTCTCCGGGTCCAGCCCGTAGGTGATGAAGTTGTAGGACTTGCCGGAGAAGTTTGCCTTCGAGCCGTGCGTCAGGTGCCCGCCGTGAGCCAGTTCCATGCCCAGCACGGTGTCGCCGTAATCCAGCAGCACGTAGTATGCCGCCATATTAGCCTGTGCCCCGCTGTGGGGCTGGACGTTGGCGTAACCGGCGTGGAAAAGCTCTTTGGCGCGCTCTATCGCCAGCGTTTCGATGGTATCCATATTTTCGCAGCCGCCGTAGTAGCGCTGGCCGGGGTAGCCCTCGGCGTATTTATTGGTCAGGAAAGAACCCTGGGCTTCCAGCACGGCGCGGCTGGCGTAGTTTTCAGAGGCGATGAGGTTTATCGTCTCGCGCTGGCGCTTGCCCTCCAGTTCAATAGTACGGCTTATCGGCGGGTCGGTCTGGCTTAAAGAGCTCATTTCTCTCCTCGGTGGGGTGAAAAATAAATCTGCGATAATTTTACTCTTGTTGCAGCGGCATATCAACCTGATTTTCCGCCGGGCAGGGGCTGTCTTCGGCTGTATATTCGGGGGCTTCGGGTGGGGTGAGGCTGTCGCCGAAACCGAAGATCTTTATTATGCCCAGGTAGAGCAGCATCAGCAGGTAGAGGAATATACACAGCGGCACCGCCCACCAGATGGACTGCGATGTGATGCTGATCCCGATGTAGGGTGGGATTGTCTGTCCAATGGACAATGGCGCCAGGTTGATGAAGGTGTAAACGTGTATCAATAGATAAAGCGGCAACAGGATGGCAACGAACCACCTCAGCTTGCCCCCTCTGGTGCGGGCGGCGTCCAGCAGCTTGAAGATGGTGATAGCCAGGGCGATGCAGACGGCACCGACGGCGGGGTAGAAATAGAACAGGTAGCTGACGCGGTCGGTGATGAGGCTGGCAGGTATCCATATAAGGTAGGTGCCGATAAACCAGGCGAAGGGGAAGATGGCGTCCATCTTGCCCTTGATGGCGCGGATGGTCATATATATCATCGCCGGTATGACCATCACGGTGATGGAGGGGCTTATTATTCCCAGGAAGCGCGGCGTCCACCAGTAGGGCAGTATGAAGTGCGCCCAGTGCAGCTTGCCGTACCAGATAGGCAGCAGCCACTCCCAGGGCCTGGAGGCGATGCTGTTGGCTTCCGGGTAATCGGGGGTGAAGACTATGCTGCCGGTGTCCCTCAGCATCCGGCTGATTTGCGAAATCGGGTTCATCCACTCCCCCCAGATTATATAATCGAACAGCGGCATCAGGGCGATGAAGGCGATGGGGGCGGCTACTGCCAGCAGCGCAAGGCGCCAGTGGTTTTTGATTAAAGCCAGCAGGCGGGCGAAGAAATAGCCTATACCCTCGCGTTTGGTGACGAAGCGGACGAGGGAGTGCAGCAGGCGCTGGATATCAATATAGCCCGTGGTCAACAGCCAGTGCAGCCCGATGACCAGTATAGCCAGGGCGCCGTTCAGCTTGCACAGGGCGCTGAGACCGACCGCCACACCGGAGAGGACATAGTTCTGCCTGAGGTAGAGCCAGAAGGCAGCCAGGGTAAAGGTCAGGCTGAAGACATCCAGCATGGCGATACCGCCCATGGTATAGCTCAGGTTTTCCAGCGCCAGCAGGAAAACCGCCAGGTAAGAAACCCTCTTGGACAGGTTGAGGCGGCGGCAGATGAGGTACATCAGGATAATGCCGGCGGCGCCGAAGACCGTGGAAAAGAAGCGCCAGCCGAAGGGGCCGTCACCGAACATCTGCATACCGGCGACGATAAACAGCTTGGCCAGCGGCGGGTGCTCCAGCCGCTGGCTGCCTTCGCCGCTGATGATAATCCTGGCATCCTCGACGTAGTGTATCTCGTCGAAGAGGGGCTCGTTGGGCTGCATAATGACGCTGAAGTGCATTACCAGGATTATGAGCACTATCAGGCACAGCAGGCTGTATTCCCAATGGTACAGCCACTTAAGTATTCTCTTTAGCGTCTCCATGTCCACCAGTTATTCAACAGGAAATTCCACAGCGTGGCGACTATGATGCCTATGGGGACGGCGATAAGGTCGTAGACGCCGAAGGTGACGGCGAAAAGGTTGGCTACGCCTATCTGTATCAGCCCGCCGATGATGCATATCAGGTTGAAGTTGATTAAGCGTTTGATGAAAGCCCATACCCCCCGCACGTTGCGGTCGGCGAAGGTGAAGTAGTTGTTCAGGATAAAGTTGGTGATGATAGATGTCTCGATGCTGATAGCCATCGCCAGGTTGCCGGATAGAATACCGCCACCGGCGGTATTATCCAGCGGAGCGAAGCCGGCGAAGCGCGTCAGCAGCCAGTAGAGACCGTAGTTGACGCCCACGCCGCTCAAGCCGACGATGCAGAACTTGACGAAGCGCGCCAGCTCGCCGCAGCGCAGCATCAGGCTGAAGATGTGCTTCAGGTAGTCTATCTGCTGCCGGGCGGAGAGCTTGCTCTCACCCGCGCAGCGGGTAACGAAGGTAAAGGGCACCTCGGCTGCCCTCTGGTATTTACCGACCATTAAAATCTCCAGCAGTATCTTGAAGCCGCACGGGTTCAAAGGAACGCCGTCGACCACCTTTCTATCTATAACGAAAAAACCGGACATAGGGTCTTTAATTTTACGGGTGGAAGGTAAAAAAAGATGGGAAATAAGGATAGCACCTTTTGAAATCAGCCGCCGGATGAAGCCCCACCCCTGGCAGCCGCCGCCGGGCACATACCTGGAAGCCACGGCGACATCGGCGCCGTTTTCTATCGCCTTTAGCAGTTCGGGCAGCAGCTCGGGCGGGTGCTGCAAATCGGCGTCCATGACGGCGATAATGTCGCCTCTGGTGGCGGCGATGCCGTCCACCACTGCCGATGCCAGTCCCTTCTTGTCCCTGCGCACCAGCACATCGAGGGGATAGTCTGCCTTCAGCTCGGATGCCGCTTCGGCGGTGCCGTCTTTGCTGTCGTCGTCCACGAATAGAATATCGTACTTATAGCCGGCAAGGGACTGGCTGAGCCTCTGAACAAGCGGCGCTATGTTGTCGCGCTCGTTGTAGGTGGGTATGACGATAGATACGCTTTTATCCATTGAAGCTGATTTATGCTAGAAAATCGCCTGTATTTGCTAATATTCTATCACATACTCTGCCGATAGTCATTGAATAAAACGGTAAAAAGTTAAATTGACTGGATATATTGCCCGTGTTATGATGGTGGCAAATCGGGTGTTTAATTACCCGCTGATATAAACAGGATGAGATGTCGGCTTTAAGCGAGCTCTACCAGCAGGTTGCGCACTGCCAGCAGTGCGAGATGGCAAGATACAGAACCCGGACGGTGCCCGGTGAGGGAGCCGAGAATGCCGACATAATGTTTATCGGTGAAGCCCCCGGCTGGCACGAAGACCAGCAGGGCAGACCCTTCGTCGGTCCGGCGGGCAAGTTCCTGGACGAACTGCTGGCTTCCATCGGGCTGGACCGCGAGAAGGTTTATATCGCCAACGTCATCAAGTGCCGTCCGCAGGGCAACCGCGACCCGCTGCCGCAGGAGATTCTCAACTGCCGCCCCTGGCTGGACAGGCAGATAGAGCTTATCCGCCCCAAGATGATAGTAACCCTGGGTCGTTATTCGATGGCATTATTCTTCCCGCAGAAGAGCATCGGCAGGATTCACGGCACCGCCGAGAAGCGGGGCGGCGTCATCTACTTCGCTATGTACCACCCGGCGGCGGCGCTGCACCAGCAGAGCCTGAGGGAGACCATCAAAGCCGATATGCTTAAAATCCCGAAGCTGCTGGCGCAGATAGAAGCGGTGCCGGAGGCGAAGAAAGAGCCGGAAGTAAAACAACTAAATATGTTTGAGGTATAAATGGCAAAACAGAGACTTAAGATAATCCCCCTCGGCGGTCTGGGTGAAATCGGCAAGAACATGACCGCCATCGAGTTCGGCGAGGATATAATCGTTGTCGATGCCGGGCTGATGTTCCCCAACGAAGAGATGATGGGCATCGACCTGGTTATCCCCGACATCAGCTACTTGATAGAAAACAAGAGCAAGATACGTGGTATACTTATCACCCATGCCCACGAAGACCACATCGGCGCCCTGCCCTACGTCCTGCCCCAGCTGGAGGCGCCGGTCTACTGCACCAAGCTGGCTAAGGGGCTTATCTCCGGCAAGCTCAAAGAACGAAAGGTGCTGGCGCAGGCGAAGCTGAACGTGGTAACGCCCGGCAGCCAGTTCAAGCTGGGCTGCTTCAAAATAGAGTTTTACCCGGTATGCCACAGCATCCCGGACGCCGTGGGCATGATTATCCAGACGCCGATAGGCACCATCGTCCACAGCGGCGATTTCAAATTGGACCATACGCCGGTCAACGGCATACCCACCGACCTCTCACGCCTGGCGCAGGTGGGGGCGCAGGGTGTGCTGCTGCTGCTTTCGGACTCCACCTACGCCGAGCTGCCGGGTTACACGCCCTCGGAGAAGGTGGTCGGCGAGGCGCTGGAGCATATTATGATGAAAGCCAAAGGCAGGGTTATCATCACCACCTTTGCCTCGCTGGTGTCGCGCGTTCAGCAGATAATAGACGCCGCCGCCAGGCAGGGACGCCGCGTTTTCATCGTCGGGCGCAGCATGACGGATACGTCCAAGATAGCTCAGGAGCTGGGCTACCTCAAGGCGCCGGAGGGCGTGCTGGCGCGCATAGACGAGTTGCGCAATATGCCCCACGAGAAGGTGGTTATCATCACCACCGGCAGCCAGGGGGAGCCGACCTCCGGGCTGGTGCGCATCGCCAACCGCGACCACCGCCAGATAAACCTGGTCGCCGGCGATACGGTGGTGCTCTCGGCTTCGCCCATACCGGGCAACGAATCGCTGATCAACCGCACCATAGACAGCCTCTTCAAGCAGGGGGCGGAGGTCTACTACGGCAGGATGGCGCAGACCCACGTCCACGGGCACGCCAGCCAGGAAGAGCTGAAGCTGCTGCTGCGGCTGGTCAAACCAAAGTTCTTTATGCCCGTCCATGGCGAATACCGCCACCTCAACCTGCATGCCCGGCTGGCGCAATCCGTGGGCATCCCCAAGGAAAACACCTTCGTCCTGGAGGATGGCGATATACTGGAGCTAACCCCCGCGTGGGGCAAGGTAACGGGCAGGGTGTCTTCGGGCAACGTTTATGTCGACGGGCTCAGCGTGGGCGATGTCGGCGGCATCGTGCTGCGCAACCGGCGAATGCTCTCCCGCGACGGCATCGTGGTGGTCATCATCGCCGTCAACAAGCAGACCGGCAAGCTGGTGGGCCGCCCGGATATCGTCTCCCGGGGCTTCGTTGATGTCAATGAGTGCAAGGATATGCTGGAGGAGAGCCGTGACCTGGTAGCCAATATACTGGACCACGGCAGAAAACACTCTGCCGAGTGGGGCTTCGCCGACAGCAAGGTAAGGGATGCCCTCAACCGCTTTTATTACGAGAAGACCAAGCGCCGGCCGATGATTCTGCCGGTGATGGTCAAGGTATAAAAATGGCAAAGAAGCCGGCTCAAAAAGACGACAAGAAGAAAAAGGTCAGGGCCAAGCATCGCCACGATATTCGCCAGCCGAAGGTGAAGAAGAGCGGCGGCAATGCCCTGGGCGGCTTCTTTCGCTTCCTGGTTTCCCCCTGGTTAAGACGCTTTATACTGTTGGCAGCCCTGGTCGCCCTGCTGTTCTGGCAGTGGGATAACATTTCCGGCTGGTTCGTGGATGTTACCGAAAACACCATCGGCATGCTGGGCTGGGGACTGATTCTCATCGCCCTGGCTATTTTGATTATTATCGGCTATATATTCCGTCGCCAGATATCGGATTTCGTCGTGCGCTGGAAGCTGTACCAGTGGAACAAGTGGCTGGGCGCTGCGGCGCTGATGTTCGCCGTCTGGGGTGTGCTGGCGCTTTTCGAGCTGGGCGGCAGCTTCGGCCAGATGCTCGTCGGAGACAGCCTGGTCATCGGCATACTGCGGGTGCTGGGGCTGTTCCTGCTGGGGCTGATTTTGGTAATGCCCGGCGTCTGCTGGCGCGGTGTCAAAGCCTTCTTCGGCTGGCTGGCAGGCTTGTTTAAGCCGTTGCCTCCACCTGTCAGGACGGGACGGGAAGAAATGAGACCGCCCGTTCAGCCGCCGATATTTAGCCACCGGGAGGAGGCTAAAGAACCGCCCCCGCCGATAGCCAAGAAAATCACGCCGCCTTCGGTGCTGATACCGCCGGAGATACCCGTAAAAGAGCCGGCGGCATCGCAGCTGAGGGATGTCGAAGCCGTGGAGAAAGAGGCGGTCAAGCCCGAAGCCCCCAGGCCGCAGCCGGATTTGAAGCAGGTGGCGCAGGATGTCTGGCGCAAGTACGGCGAATCACCGACGCTGGTAGTGGTGGACGGCTGGAGGTTGCCGCCGATAGAAATACTGGATAAAAGCACCGAGATAGAGTTCGGGCAGGCGGACAATATGCAGCGCGCCAGGCTGATTGAGGATGCCCTCGCCAGCTACGGCGTCAATGCCAAGGTTGTGCAGATAAACGCCGGCCCGACGGTTACCCAGTTCGGCGTCGAGCCCGGCTGGGATATAAAGACAAAAAAGGTCAGGCAGCGGGATGAAAACGGCGATGTCAGCGACAGGGAAGAGGAGGTCTCCCGCACCCGAGTCAAGGTGGACAAGATAACGGCGCTGGCTAACGACCTGGCGCTGGCGCTGGCGGCGCCTACCATCAGGATAGAGGCGCCGGTACCGGGCAAGCCCATCGTCGGTATAGAGGTGCCCAACACATCCTTCGGCACCGTCAGTTTGCGCGGTGTCATCGAAAGCAACCCCTTCCAGAAAATCCTGGGGCGCTCCAAGCTGGCGCTGGCAATGGGGCAAGGCGCCGGTGGGGAATCAATCGCCGGAGACCTGGCTAAGATGCCTCACCTCCTTATCGCTGGCGCTACCGGCTCCGGCAAGACCGTCTGCCTCAACGCCGTCATCTGCTGCCTGCTGATGTACAACACGCCCTATGATACCCGGCTGATTATGATAGACCCCAAGCGGGTGGAGCTGACGCAGTTCAACAGCCTGCCCCACCTGGCGGCGCCGGTCATCGTCGATACCTCGAAGGCGCTGAATACCATGCGCTGGCTAAACCAGGAGATGGACAAGCGTTACCAGAAGCTGGCTGCCGATGGGGCGCGCAACATAGACGGCTATAACAAGGATAAGACGGGCGCGGACAAGCTGCCCAACCTGGTATTGATAATAGACGAGCTGGCTGACCTGATGATGGCCGGCTTCGATGAAGTGGAGCATATCCTGTGCCGTCTGGCGCAGCTGGCGCGGGCGGTCGGTATCCACCTGGTGGTGGCCACCCAGCGCCCCTCGGTGGACGTGGTTACCGGGCTTATCAAGGCGAACTTCCCCACCCGCATCAGCTTCGCCGTAACCTCGCAGGTGGACTCGCGCACCATTCTGGATATGGTCGGCGCCGAGAAGCTGCTGGGAAGGGGCGATATGCTGTATATGCCCACCGAAGCCGCCAAGCCCAAGCGTTTGCAGGGCTGCTTCGTCTCAGACCCGGAGGTGGAGAGGCTGGTCTATTTCTGGGGCAGCCAGAAGCCGGAGGAGACGCCGGAGCAGCTGAAAATCGGGGATATGAAACCGACGATAACCGCCGCCGGTGCCGGTTATCCCAAAGACCCGCTGCTGGAATCTGCCAAGCAGCTTGCCGAGGAGCACACCAATATATCCACGTCCTTCCTGCAGCGCAAGCTGCACATCGGCTACCCCCGCGCCGCCCGCCTGATGGAGCAGCTTGAGGAGGAGATGGGTAAGGCTATTGACGATGGTGGGGCGGAGGTTTAGGGGGGTAAGTAAGTGGAAGGCAAAACAGAAAAAGAATTTGAGCTTATCTTAGATGAGTTTAGGAAGCAATTACTCGAAGCGTGCATCCATTTTGATATTTGGGAACAATTATGGCCTACT
>Ga0180431_10007277_pt1 | contig 12945 bp, 13 predicted proteins | sample SS_ome_11_FD_132459 | JGI IMG/M metagenome (GOLD analysis project Ga0180431, IMG submission 132459) | Hypersaline lake sediment archaeal communities from the Salton Sea, California, USA - SS_1_MS_1 metaG | ecosystem: Environmental > Aquatic > Non-marine Saline and Alkaline > Hypersaline >... | reverse complement strand
GACCAGGTTCACGATGGCGGTGTAGGGGCGGGGGTGATTACCGCGGACCGTTCCGAACAGGGTGCCGGACTCCGGGCTCCACTGGCACTGCAGAACCGCGCCGTTGCGGGCGTAGTCGGTGCCGCGGCGAAACGTATCCCGTCCCAACCGGGCTTCGGCATGATCGAGTGAGATCGCTGGCTGCGTCGAACCCTGCATGCGGTGAACGGTAGGCCGACGCACCGACAGCGTTGCGCACGCCGGCGGCGTGCCGGGCGAAAGTGCGACAGATGAGTCTGGTGTGGCGGGTGCTCGACGCGGCGGCACTTCTGGCCAGGGTCGCGGTGGCGGCCTATCGTCGAAACCTGGCTGGAAATGACGGTACGCGGTACCGGAAGAGAGGGGAATCGATCATGATCGAAGAACTGCAGGATGTGCCCGCCGGAGTCGCCGGTATCCGAATTTCAGGTCGGGTCACCGCCGAGGATTTCCAGCAGTTCAAACCCACCCTGGACCGCATGCTGGATTCCGAGGAAATCCGCTTCGTCGAGGTCATCGGGCCGGATTACGAGGGCTTCGGCCCGGGCGGACTGCTGGCCGACATCAAACAGGGGTTCAACACCCTGACGCACATTCGCGCGTTCAAACGCACCGCCGTGGTCACCGACAAGGAGTGGGTGGCCCACGCCCTGCACGCGACGGCCTGGATGATCCCCGGCGAGGTGGCCCTGTTCGGTCTGGACGAGCTCGAGGCCGCCAAGCAGTGGGCGGCCGGCTGACCCTAAGCCGGCGTATCCGGGCCTGCGGCTCGCCAGGGTCCGGATTCCCTTGACGAAAACTCGCCGAGGCGCACAGGATCAGCGTGGCCGAGCACGGTGGCATAGTGCGAGGGAAACAGCGAAGGAGCGTCGACCGTGGCCGTTAGTCACTTCGAAGTCGCCGAAACAGGTATCGCTGAGCTTCGCGATGCTCTCGACGACGGCAGGGTGACCAGCGTGCAGCTGGTCGAGTCCTATCTGGACCGCGTCGCGGCCTATGACCGCACCGGCCCGAACCTCAATGCCATCGTCGTGCGCAACGCCGCGGCTCTGGCCGAGGCCTCTGCCTCCGACCGGCGCCGGGCCCGGGGCGAGGCTCTGGGTGCACTCGAAGGCATTCCGTACACCGCCAAGGACAGCTTCCTGGCGACCGGCCTCACCGCGGCCGCCGGTTCGCATGCCTTCGAGCATCTGCGGGCCCAGCGCGACGCCTTCGCGATCGACCGACTGCGCCGCGCCGGGGCCATCCTCCTCGGCCTGACGAACATGCCACCCATGGCCAACGGCGGAATGCAGCGCGGCTTGTACGGCCGTGCCGAAAGTCCCTACAACGCAGGATTTTTGACCTCCGCCTTCGGGTCGGGATCCTCTAACGGATCCGGTACCGCGACCGCGGCGAGCTTCGCCGCCTTCGGCCTCGGGGAGGAAACCTGGTCCAGCGGGCGGGCGCCGGCCACCAATAACGCACTGTGCGCCTACACTCCGTCGCGTGGCGTGATCTCGGTCCGGGGGAACTGGCCGCTGGTACCCACCATGGATGTCGTTGTTCCCCATACCCGCACGATGGCCGATATGTTCGAAGTCCTCGAGGTCATCGTTGCCGACGACGACGATCCGCGCGGCGACCTGTGGCGGATGCAACCCTGGGTCAAGATTCCGCGCGCATCCTCGGTGCGGCCCCGAAGCTATCGATCGCTGCAACCGGTCGACGCCGAGGCCGGCCGGGCTGCTCTGGCCGGCAAGCGTTTCGGAGTACCACGCATGTACATCAACGCCGATCAGGAAGCCGGCATCGGGGAGGATCTCGGCATCGGCGGCCCGACCGGCCAGCGCATCGAAACCCGCCAGTCGGTGATCGACCTCTTCCGCGCCGCGAGCACCGATCTCATCGCAGCGGGGGCCGAAGTCGTCCTGGTCGACTTCCCGGTGGTCTCCAACTATGAGCACGACCGTGCCGGCACGCCGTCGATCCGCACCCGGGGCCTGGTGAGCCCGGAGTTCCTCGACCGCGAGATCCTGGACCTGTCCGCGTGGGCCTGGGACGACTTCCTGCGCGCTAACGCCGACCCGGAACTGAACAACCTGGCCGCGGTCGACGGCAGCCTCGTCTGGGTGAATGCCCCTGGGGCACTGCCGGACCGGGTGGCCGGGTTCGGCGAGGGCAGCGACGATATCAATGGCTATCCGGCCTTCATTCGCGAGCACCCCATCAAGTCCTTTCTCGACATTCCGCACCTGGAGGAAGGACTTCGCGGTCTGGAGCGCACCCGACGGGTCGACCTCGAGGAGTGGATGCACCGTCGCGGACTCGACGCGGTGATCTTCCCCACCGTCGCCGACGTCGGCCCCGCCGATATGGACGTCAACCCCGCATCGGCGGACCTCGGCTGGCGCAACGGCGTGTGGGTCGCCAACGGCAATCTCGTTCCGCGCCATCTGGGCATTCCGACCGTGACGGTTCCCATGGGCACCATGGCCGATATCGGCATGCCCGTCGGGCTGACCTTCGCCGGGCGCGCCTACAGCGACACCGCTTTGCTGGCCGTCGCCGCCGCCTTCGAGGCCACCGGCACCCGACGCACCCCACCGCCCCGCACCCCGCCGCTATGAGGAAAGCAGAGATGAACGACATATTGCCGACCGGCTACCGGATGCCGGCGGAATCAGCTCCGCAGGAACGGGTCTGGATGGCGTTCCCCAGCCCCGGCTACTCGCTAGGCGACACCGAACAGGCCCGGCACGAGGCGCGATCAACCTGGGCGGCGGTCGCCCACGCGGTGGCCGACTTCGAACCCGTCACCGTTGTGGTCAGTCCCACCGAGCGCGACACGGCCGCCCGCTACCTCTCCGCGGGAATCGACATCATTGAGGCACCCCTCAACGACGCCTGGATGCGCGATATCGGACCGACCTTCGTGCACGCCTCCGATGGTTCCGTCACCGCCGTGGACTGGGTGTTCAACGGCTGGGGCGGCCAGGACTGGGCCCGGTGGGACCGCGACGCCGAGATCGGGCGGGTCGTCGCTGAGGCGGCGGGAACTCCGGTCCTGAGTTCGAACCTCGTCAACGAGGGTGGCGGCATCCAGGTCGATGGCGAGGGCACCGTACTGCTGACCGACACCGTGCAACTCGACCCGGGCCGCAACCCCGGGATGACCCGGCACGACGTGGAGGCTGAACTGGCCCGCACCATCGGGGCCACCCACGCCGTGTGGCTGCCCTGCGGGCTGACCCGGGACTCCCAGCGGTTCGGCACCCGCGGCCACGTCGACATCGTCGCCGCGATCACCTCGCCGGGGCGGCTGCTTCTACACACCCAGCGCGACCGATCCCATCCCGATTCCGCGGTGTGCGCGCGAATTCGGGCGTCCCTCGAAGGCACCCACGACGCGGCCGGCCGCTCCTGGGAGATCACCGAGATGCCGGCTCCCGCAACGCTGACCGACGCCGAGGGATATGTCGACTTCAGCTATATCAACCATCTGGTGGTCAACGGTGGGGTGATTGCCTGCGGATTCGACGACGCCCATGACCGCGATGCCGTCGCGATCCTCACCGAGCAGTACCCGGGCCGGAAGGTCGTCACGGTCGACGCCCGCCCTCTGTTCGAGCGTGGCGGCGGAATCCACTGCATCACCCAGCAGCAGCCGCTGGCCCGTGGCGGATCCTCCAACGGTTTTAGATAAGTCAGAGATGACTTGGCTTCTGACTATCATCTAGCACAATGGAATTCGTTCGATAACAGCCTGTCGGCTTTGTTCAATGCCATATCCCAGATGTGATTCCGATGCCGGGGAAGCCTTCGCCACTACCCCCGATGTTCAAGCATGCAATATCAGGCACCGGGCTCTCACCGCACGCTACTGAGGACTCATCGTCGCCAATACCTGTTTTTCCAGGCATAACTTGCCCGGTCGGAATGTGGCAGCCGACCCCCGCCTACGACTTACTCTGCACCCAGCCATAAATGCGGTGGAGGATCCGATGGCTCTCAACCCGTACGGGCGGGCCAACCGGCCGGATCGCGCCCACTTCATCACGGCTGGCCTGCGCCTCGGGCTACGCGAGCGCGCCATCATCAGTACGATCGTCGGGACTGCTGGAGGCTGCTCAAGGCTGGCCTGATGTTGCTGGGTGGACCGAGACGACTCCAGTCAACCCCGACGTGACAATTTCTCTGATGTGGGCGGATTCCGGTGAATCGAGTTCGCCCGGCACCCCCGCATCACCCGCATCGGTTGGCGCTCGCCTGGCCGAACCCCGTCGCTGTCGGTGGTGGCCGATAGCCTCGGATCGTCCGCATGGGTGATTGGGGGATCGGATGTCTTTCGGCAACACACTGCGGGAGCTTCCCCGCGCGGCCAAGCTGGCCCTGATCGGCGGGGCCGTTCTTCTGTTGATGGGCTTGGGTACCGGGTCCTGGCTCATCAGCCTCGCCGGTATCGGTTTGCTGATCGGCGTCGCCTGGAGTGTGCGCTCCCAGGGCCAGGCCACCACCGACCCGCAGCCGTGGCCCTGGCCCGCGGACTTCCGCGCGGCGGCCGAGCGGATGGCGCGCCCCATCGACCCGACGCCGGAGCGCACCCTGCCCCCGCTGGAGAACACCAAGATCATCGCTCACGTGGCCCTCACAGATCACGAACTATCCCGGCTACTCACCGACAAACCGCCCGCATGGCCCTGGGCAGTGTTCACCTCGGTGTTGGTGCAGCGCCGCAACGCCGTCCAGACACGGCTGCGCACCGTCGCTTCCGGCTACCAGCCCTACCCCGGATTACCGCCGCTAGACGGCCGCGAGTATTGCGATACGGCCTATCAGGCAATGAACGTGATCAACGACACCGTCACCCAGATCGAGCAATTCCTCCTCAGCCCCGCCTTCACCGGCGCGTTCGGCGAGACCGGCCGCGGCGCTACCGGCGAACCTGACCCGGACGCGATCCTGCAAGTCGCCCACCGCTTGATGGATTACTACGAGGTGTTGTTGGTCCAGGCCGAAAGTTGCCTTCAGACCCCGGTCCGCCCGGAGGTGCGGGTGTTCGTTCAGGATATGGGGTCGTTCACCCTGTGCCCGTTGATCGGGTATGAACATTTCATCCCGACGATGTGCGCCCGAGTCGGCCAGGCGCAGGACCTCCTGCCCTACACAACGGCCGACACAATCGTCGCCCTGGACAACGCGACCCTGTCCATGACGGTGCCCGACGGACTGACCGATCGGATCGTGGCCCACATGAACAGGTTCACCCAATGACCGCGAGGAATCGTCGGTTCATCAGAGCGCGGGGTGGGCCGCCTGCCAGGCTGACCAGATCTCCGGGCGAAGCCGGCCGCGATCGGGCACCGCCAATCCGGCGCCGCGGGCCCACGCACGGACCTCCGCGGTGGTGGGGCCCGGCGCGGGTGGCGCATCGACGGGTATGGCAACCTCAACCGTGGCCGGTAAAAGACTTTGCATCACAGCTTCTTCCGTGACGGCCCAGACCTTTGCGGCAGCCAGGAAACGGTAGGTCCACTCCTCGGCAAGCGGGCGGGTCTCGCAGAACACCAACGGCACGTTGGGCCAGCGGACCTGCAGCTCGGCGAGTCCGTCGGCGACCAGCGCGGGCCGGACGCGGTCGAGTTTGAACAGCTGCGAATACCGGTCCTCCACCACGACTGCCGAGCGCGGCAGTGCGGCGAGGTCGGCGACCTGATAGCGCAGCTTCCCGCCGATGAGGCTGGACACCAGATCGGCCAGCGACTTGCGCTCCACGCTGGCAAGCAGGCGGCCGTCGTCGACGATTCCGTAGTCCCCGCACGGCAGGGCCCGCTTGAGCGTGTCGACCTGCTGCCCGGCGAACCGGTACGGGTATTGCTCGTGGCTGTCGATGATGATCTGTAAACCGGCGATGCCCTGCGCGCGGGCGGTCGGGGTGCGCACGTTCGGCCGGGCCTGCTTGCGGGTCTTCGGCGACTGCCAGAACACCACGTCGCGGCCGCGTGCCTGAGTGAACACCAGTTGGGAGCGGCTGTGCCGGGAACGGTCGGCGATGACGTCGATCGCCGCGCCGCGGCGCTGGCAGGACCGCAGCCGCACCTGTTCGACGATCACCGGATCTGCCGGCCACTCGTCCAGCGGCATCGGGTGGGCGAACAGCGCCTTCTCCCGCGGCCAGGTCCCCGCCGTCCGGAACAGCAGGTCCCCGCCCGAGAGCGGAACCCGCATCAGGTAGCGCAGCCGGGAGTCCGGGTCCGGGTTATCCACGATCAACAACTCCGCCATGGCCGTCGATTCTGCCGTGCCGAGGCCCCGGAGGCGACTGCGCATGGCCGGGAGCGGTGAACCCCCGATTTGGAAAACGTTCCCGCGGTGAATTGTTGCGATGGCTTGTCGCCCGGTCGGGAGGTCTGCGTGCCCGCGGTGACCACTATCGTGGGTACCTTGCCCGCCAGACGAGACGGACCGCCGGTCGCGGAGTCATGGAACGTCACGACGTTCGGTGGTAGCGACGAATACCGGCGCCGACGGCACGGCACGCCATAGAGAAGACTGGGCCAGATGACCGAACCCAGTGCCGCCCGCGTCGCGGTGTACCTCGACTTCGACAACATCGTCATCTCCCGGTACGACCAGGTCAACGGCCGCAACTCGTTCCAGCGCGACAAATCCAAGGGCCTCGAACCCGCGCGCCTGAGCCGGGCGCGGGTCGACCTGGGGGCGATCCTGGACTTCGCGTCCTCGTTCGGCACACTGGTGCTGACCCGGGCGTACGCGGACTGGTCAGCCGGAGTCAACGCCGAGTACCGCGAGCAGTTGGTGGGTAGGGCCGTTGACCTGGTGCAGCTGTTCCCGGCCGCCGCGTACGGCAAGAACGGCGCCGACATCCGGCTGGCCGTCGACGCCGTAGAGGACATGTTCCGGCTTCCCGACCTGACTGACGTGGTAATCGTGGCCGGCGATTCGGACTACATCCCGCTGGCCCAGCGGTGCAAGCGACTGGGCCGCTACGTCGTGGGCATCGGGGTGGCCGGGTCGTCGAGTCGGTCGCTGGCGGCGGCCTGCGACGACTTCGTCATCTACGACTCGCTGCCCGGGGTTCCGGTGTTCGAGCCGACCGCCGCCGACGTCGGCAAGCCAAAGCGGGCCAGCACGTCTTCGGAGCCGGCGGTCCCGGATCCGCAGACCGCGGCCACGGCCCTGCTGAAACGCGCGCTGCAGATCGGCTTGGAGAAGGACGACGCCGAGTGGCTGCACAACTCGGCGGTCAAGGGGCAGATGAAGCGGATGGACCCGTCGTTCTCGGAGAAGTCTCTGGGCTTCAAGTCATTCAGCGACTTCCTGCGTTCGCGGGCCGACACCGTCGAGCTCGACGAGAGCTCGACCACCCGGATGGTGAAGCTGCGTTGAGGTCAAGCGCGGCCTGGGAGTAATTAACGCGTGGCGGCCCGCACCACGGTCCCAGAGCGCATATCGTCGAGCCTCGGCACGCCGAGTTGACGCAGGGTGTCGGCCACCTCGTCGCGCAGCAGGGTGAGCATGCGCTCGACCCCGGCCTGCCCACCGGCAGCGAGTGCCCACAGGACGGGACGGCCGACCAGGACCGCGGCGGCCCCGAGCGCCCGGGCCTTCACCACATCGGTGCCGCTGCGAATACCCCCGTCCACCAGCACCACTCCGGCATCGCCGACCGCATCGACCACCCCGGGCAGCACCTCAGCCGTTCCCGGTCCGCCGTCGAGTTGGCGTCCACCGTGGTTGGAGACGATGACCCCGGCAGCCCCCACGCCCAGGGCGGCACGTGCGTCGTCAGGATGGGTGACTCCCTTCGGCATGATGGGCAACTCGCTCAAGCCAGCCAGCCACTCGATGTCTCGCCAGGTCAGGGACTGGTCGAATTTCGCACTGAACGCCCTCAGGGCCGAACCGGACTTGGCGAGCGCTGGGTCCAGCGAATGCATGACGTTAGCCATCTCGAGGCCGGGCGGCAGGACGAACCGATTCCGCTGGTCGGCATACCGGATGCCCACAGTCGGGGTGTCGACCGTCGGCATCAGCGCGGTGTAGCCGGCCGCTACCGCCCGATCCACCAGTTCGCGGGTCAGGCCGCGGTCAGCGAACACGTAGAGCTGGAACCAGCGCTGCACTCCCGTCGCGGCAAGGTCCTCCATCCGCACCGTGGCCAACGTGGACGCGACCATCGTCGTACCGACTGCCGCGGCAGCCCGCGCCGTAGCGACCTCGCCGTCTGGATCGGCGAGCCGGTGGAAGGCGGTCGGGGCCACCAGGACCGGGAAGCTCAGTCGGTGGCCCAGCACCGTGGTGCTCATGTCGATATCGGCAACGTCGACCAGACTGCGGCGGCGGAATACCCAGCGACTCCAGGCCAGCTCGTTCTCGGCCAATGTCCACTCGCGCAACGCCCCAGATCGGTAGTAGTCGTAGCTCATGGGGTCGAGCCGGGCCTTCGCGGCCCGGTGGAAATCGTCGTAGCACACCATCTGATCGAGCCCGGTTGTGCCGTCGTCTGGGCGCGCCGGAATCGATGCCTTACTCACCACACCGAAATTACCCTGAGACGCAACTCGGAGAGGCCGACATCCGGAGCGCTCATGGCAGACCGACCTGAGTCACAGGTACGGATCTGCCCAAGCGCTGATGATTCGTGCCGCCCGCGCTGCCTGGTTCTTCCCGGTGAGGAGATGGTCAGCTCCTTCTAGGGAGACGAAGCTGCGGGGATGACGTGCGGTGCGGAAAATGTCACTGGCATTCGCGATGCCCACGGTGTTGTCGGTCGGTGAATGCATGACGAGCAGCGCCCGATGAAGGCTTCGGATCCTTTCGCGAAGATCCGCCGCGCGCACATCCTCGATGAAGTGCCGCTTGAGTGTCAGCGCCTTGCCGCCGGCGAGGAACGTGGCCTCGCCGTCCTCCTCGATGCGGTGGACCAGGGCGTCGTAGTTGCGCTCGACGTGGGCGGGTTCGAACGGAGCGCCGATGCTGGCCACCGCTTCGACACCCGGACAATCGTGTGCTGCCGCGATGACGGCCGAACCTCCGAACGAATGCCCGACCAGCAGGCGCACCTGCCGACCCGAGCTGTTCATGAACTCCACCGCCCGGACGGTGTCGGCGACCTTGTGTGAGAACGAGCCGTCGCCCCAGTCGCCTTCGGAATCTCCAAGCCCCAGGTTGTCGAAGCGGAGCATGCCGATGCCGTCGCGGGCGAGCTGCTTGCAGATCCGGCTCGCGGCCGGGCAATCCTTACCGAGGGTGAATCCATGCGCGAACACCCCCCACCCACGGACATCATCGGCAGGAACATCGACGATTCCGGCCAGCGTGGGCCCGGTCGCACTGGCGAAGCTCGCGCCTTCAGACATGCGGGTTCAGCATCCGCGCCGACTGACCCCGCCTCAGAACTCTGATCGACCCTTCCGCCTGCTGCACCGCGGCGACGGCCATGGACTCCTCCTCCGTCACAACCAGATCGAGGGTTCGCCCCCCTTGGCCGGCGAGAGCCTGCAGGGTCTGGGGTCGTCGCCGGGTGGCATAGACGGTGTAGCCACGCGAAAGGGGGACGACTGCAGTGGCCGCGCCGATTCCGCCCGGGCAGCCGGTGATGAGCACTGAAATCATGGCCATACCCTATGCCCGGCTGGGGACGGTGATCCCCTCGATAGGTGCCGGTGACGCGATCGGGTGTTACCGCGTCTGCGGGTCGATCCCGAGCTGCCGCGCACAGTTCGCCCGCGACATCGCCACCAAGGCGGACTGGGCATTGTCGAACCCGGCCAGCACAGGATTCTCCTCTTTCATTTGAGCGATGGAAGCGTCAATGCAGCGTTGCAGTCGCTGGGCGTCGGAGTTACGCCACTCGGAGTAACCGATGAGGCCGGCAGCCACCAGGGCGACAACCAGGTAGATCCAGACGCGAGGATTTCTGAGCACACCCCAGTATCGCCCGGGCGACGAGCGACCCGACATCAGCGGGTGCTTTCCCCGGCGAGAAATCGATGATGGTGCGGACCGAGTTCCACGTCTCTGTCCGCACCGGTTGCTGCGGTGGCCGTATCGGGTGGCTTCAACCGTTCTGGCCGATCATTGCAGTGGTCGGCAGGGCAGGAGCGCCGTAGCGGTCAGTAGCGGTCATTAGCGACGCAGACGTGCAAGTGCGAGGTCGCCCTCGCTGTCGGGTCGGCGTTCGTGAGTATCGAGTTCGTGAGTATCGAGTTCGTGAGTATCGAGATTGCCCGAAAGCCCGACCCGCAACTGTTGGATGAGTCCCAATTTTTCAACGTTGAACGGGCCCGCCGATGAACCTGTCTCCGGCCGCCTAGCCAGATAGGCGCTTCAAGAACCATACTGGCGGAGTGTCAGTCCGATTGAGGATTCTTCTCGCCGGGGCCTGCGCCGCCCTCACCATCGTCGGCTGCAGCACCGCCGCGACCGAGGACAACCAGGCCAAGGAGCCGGCAACGAGCGACCCGAGCATCGCCGTGGCTGCCGACGGAGGCTCGGAGACCGACAACGGTCCTGCACCCGCTGTCTCTGAGGAGAAACAGACCGACGCCCAGCAGCTGGCCGAAGAAGCAGAGAAGATCATGCTCGACCCCTTGCTGGCTCCCAAACAGAAATATCCGAAGTCGCTTGGTATGTTCCGAAGCGCCCTCGAGATCGACCCCAACAATGCGCTGGCGCAGAAGAGCATCGCGTTGATCGAGGACGTTTACAACAGCATGGGGCGCCCCGTTCCGTCGCCCAGCTGAACCAAGGTCGGCGCGGGGCACGGCCCTGTGGGCTATCCGGTGAGGATCTGCCCCGTTGAACCGGCGGCGTGGTCGTGGTCAGCGTCCCAGGCCCGACGGTCGTCACTGCGTGCGCCGGCCAACACCTCCAGCTCGTTTCCTCCGCTAGTCGGCGCCCACAGCAGGTTTGAGAACGTAAACCGCATCGAAGCCGGCAAGCATCGGGTCCGTGTCGTGCTCGCGGACGCACTACCTCACCAGCCGCGATTAGGCCAGGGGTATGGCCTAGACATGATCATTCCGCCCGGACATCCCCGCACCTCCACTCTCGTGTTCATCATCGGCACGGCGCCGCCGGGAGGGTTATTACGCTGGGAACCACCGGCCGTCGTAGAGCGTGCCGACGATGGCGATATCCCCGAGTTTGGCCGGGGCCACCGCGTACGGGTCTTCGGCCAGGACGGTGAAGGTTGCTGCTTTGCCCGGGGTGATGCTGCCCAGTCGGTCTTCCATGCGCCAGGAGTAGGCGGCGTCGATAGTGATCGCGCGCAGGGCGTCATCGACGCTGATGCGTTGGTCGGGGCCCGCGACCCGGCCGCTGGGGGTGAGCCTGTTGACAGCAAAGGAGGCCAGTGCCAGCGGCGCTGCCGGTCCCATCGGCAAGTCCGAATGCAGCGACAACGAGATCCCGCGTTGCAACACCGAAGCGGCGCGGACCATGGTGTCGGCACGCGCCGGCCCCAAACCGTGCGCAGCGTACTTGTCGGCGAACCCGACCGGGTAGTACGAGTTGGCCGAGACCAGGCAGCCGAGGCGGGCGATGCGGTCGATCTGCGCCTCGGTGGAGTTGGCGAAATGCACGATGACCGTGCGGTGGTCGGTGCGGGGGTGCGCGGTCATGCACTCCTCGATGGTGTCGAGCACCAGATCTAGCCCGGCGTCGCCGTTGACGTGGATGTGCAACTGCCAACCGGCATTCCAGTACACCTTGGCGAAAGCGCGAAACGCGTCGGGCTGCATCATCCACTCGCCGTGGTGGCACAGGTCGGGGTGCCCGTCGTCGTCGAGGTACGGGTCACGCATCTGCATGAGCTGGCTGATGATCGCCCCGTCGGCGAACAGCTTGACCTGCCGCGGCAGCAGTCGCACCTTCCCAGTCGAGGCTTTCGCGACCTGCGCCTCGGCGTCGGCCACCGCCTCGGCCGGATCCATCCCGGCGTCGGCCTGACTGCGGGCGTCGACGAGAAACGTTGACAGGAAGGGGGTTTCCTGCGAGCCCAGGATTTCCTGATAGAGATCCCAGGGTTCGATCGCCCACATAATGCCGGGTTCGTTGATCGCCGTGACTCCGTTGGCGTGCAGGTAGGCAACCATCTGGCGCAGACCCGCGGCGATCCGCTCCGGCGACATCAGCAGCGGCGACAAGACCGGCAGGATCAGGTTGGTTCCCGACTCCCACCAGTGCCCGGCGGCGAAGTCCACCATCTCCGAGGCAGATCCCTCGCCGGCCATCTGCTCGGCGCTCAGCCCTAGCGTGTCGATGGCGGCGGTATTGAGGAAGAACTCGTGGCAGGACCGCTGCCACACCACGATTGGTCGCGTCGCGCTGATCCCGTCCAGCGCCGCCCGGTCCAGCGGTCCGTGCCACAACCGGTGATACCCCCAGGAAAACAGCCACGCATCGGGATCGGCAAGCCCCTGCTCGGCTTCGGTGAGCCGTCGCCGGTACTCCTCGGGCGAGCACGCGGCCGGAAACGTCCTATGCGGCAACACCCAGTCCTCGACGGCAATGACCTCCGTCACCAACGTCGTCGCGCCCAGCAGCGGGTGCAGGTGCTGGTCGATCAGACCGGGCAGCAGCACCGCATCGGCGAAGGTGTTATCGACCACGCCGGTATCGCGCAGGTCCGCGAACGAACCCACCGCGGTGATCCGGCCGTCCGACACCGCCACCGCGGTCCCTTCCGGACGATCGGGGTCCATCGTCACGACGCGGCGGGCACGGTAAATGATCGTCGAGTTCGGCATGGCTCCTGCGGTCTGATTCCTCTCGGGCGTGCTCCAATGATCATAAGTTGTCGATGTTGGGGCACTCGCCACCGATCCGCGGGCTGAAGGAGTCGACACAGTCATTGCGCCAACGGTTCACCCGGCGGAATGAAACAAACACCCACCTTGTTTCCGGCCCGGCCCGGCCCGG
>Ga0180431_10007276_pt1 | contig 12947 bp, 8 predicted proteins | sample SS_ome_11_FD_132459 | JGI IMG/M metagenome (GOLD analysis project Ga0180431, IMG submission 132459) | Hypersaline lake sediment archaeal communities from the Salton Sea, California, USA - SS_1_MS_1 metaG | ecosystem: Environmental > Aquatic > Non-marine Saline and Alkaline > Hypersaline >... | reverse complement strand
CCGGGGAGTATGAGACCGAACTGATGACTGCCCTGGCGCGCCCGGCCACGGTGAAGAAAAACACCAACGTGCTGCAGCATATCATGGGTCATTTCAAGAACGATCTCGAAGCCGACGAAAAGCAGGAACTGCTCGAGATTATCGAGCGCTACCACGCCGGCCTCTACCCGCTCATCGTACCGATCACGATGCTCAACCACTACGTGCGCCGGTTCGACACCGGCTACCTGCGGCGGCAGCACTATCTCGATCCCCACCCGGTCGAGCTGCGGTTGCGCACCTGGCTCTGATGAGCCCTGCCGGCGGTTCCCTTTGCCGTTGACGGAGGCGATCTGAAAACGTTTCGTATACTGGCTCGGGGGCGTAGTTCAGTTGGTTAGAACGCCGGCCTGTCACGCCGGAGGTCGCGAGTTCAAGTCTCGTCGCTCCCGCCATTTCATCAACCGCGGACGGCTCGACCGTTCGCGGTTGTTCTTTTACACTCAGGATACGAGTGTCCTGTCAGGTGACAAACGTCTGCACCGAGAGTGACACCGGGCCAGACCGGCCAGGCGCGGCGACGAGGCATAGCGGTGGCTATGGCGAGGAGGCGCAACGCAGCCGGTCGGGATGCGGAGTCGCTCGAATGCGACGTTTGTTGCGTGACAGGGCACTAGCTTCCTGACCCGATACAACAGGAGTGGAACGTGGATTTGTGCGGTTACATGACCCCGAAAGGGATCGAGGCCCGTTTCGCGGAGGTCGAGGTCCTGCGGGAGGCGGGGGAGAGGGAAGTCGACGCCGAGATCAGCGGGCGGCTCGCGGTGGCGGCCGGCCTGCGGGAGATGCTCGAAGCCCACGACGCCCGGGTCATCGAGGAACTGCTCAACCGGCTCGAGGTGGAGTACCTCGATGATCTGACCATCGTGCTCGAGATCTGCACCCAGAACAGCGTCGAGGATGAGCTGCGCACCGCCATCCTCTACCGCAAGGCCGCGGCTTCATGAGACGACAAAGCCTGCCTTCGGCACCCGATTCCCCCCGGTTCGACAGCCGTCTTTCGCCGCCTTTCCAGTTCCAGCTCGACCTCGACTTCAAGCTGAAGCTGAAGACCGGGCTCCAGCTCCAGTTCCTGTTTCTGCTCGGTGCTGTCATGCACCTGATCGTCACTTTCCCGGTCGGCGCCCAGGTCGCGGAGGAGGATCTCTCTGCCCTGCGCCTGCGAGAAATCGGTCCCGCCGTGACCGGCGGACGGGTCCACGATGTCGAGGCGCTGCCCGCGGATCCCTCCACGATCTGGCTCGGAGCGGCCAGCGGCGGGGTGTGGAAGAGCACCGATGCCGGCACGACCTGGGAGCCGCTGTGGAACGACCTGCCCAATTCGTCGGTCGGCGATATCGCCCTGGCGCCGTCCGATCCCGAGATCGTCTATGTCGGCACCGGCGGTCCCAACAACCGCCAGAGCACCCTGTACGGCAACGGTGTCTGGCGCTCCGATGACGGGGGTGCGACCTGGCACCACCTGGGCCTGGTCGAAACCCGGCACATCGGCCGGATCAGAATCCACCCCGACGATCCCGATGTGGCCTGGGTGGCTGCGCTGGGCAACCTGTGGCGGGCGGACGACGAGCGCGGGATCTTCAAGACCACCAACGGGGGACGCAGCTGGCGCAAGGTGCTCTTCGTCGACGAGGACACCGGGGCGGTGGATCTCGTTCTCGATCCTTTCGACCCCGACGTGCTGTATGCCGCCACCTATCAGCGGCGGCGGAGGACCTGGGGCTTTGCCGGCGGCGGACCGGGCAGCGGCATCTGGAAGACGACCGACGGGGGACGGAACTGGACCGAGCTGACCACCGGTCTGCCGGCCGGCGACAAGGGCCGGATCGGGCTGGCGATCGCGGCCACCGAACCGGGCGTGGTGGTCGCCACGGTCGAACACCCGGGTGAGGGAGGGGTCTACCGCACCGGCGACGGCGGGGCGCGCTGGGAGAAGGTGAACGATCTCAACCCGCGCCCGATGTACTACAGCCATATCTATATCGATCCCACCAATGCCGATCGGATCTACGTGCTCGGCACCTCCTCGTCGGTCTCCGAAGACGGCGGGCGCACCTTCCGGCGCCTGCCGACCTCCCCGACCTATGACATCGGCGTGCACGCCGACCACCATGCTCTCTGGATCGATCCCGGCGATCCCGAACACCTGATGCTGGCGGGCGACGCCGGGCTGTATGTCTCGTGGGACGGCGGGCGGGACTGGCTGCGGGTCAACAATCTCGCCATCGGCCAGTTCTACGGCATCGGGGTGGACATGCAGGATCCCTATCACATCTACGGCGGGATGCAGGACAACCACTCCTGGATGGGACCGAGCCGCACCCGGCGTTTCATCGGCCTCGTCAACGACGACTGGCGCCAGATCGGTTTCGGGGATGGCATGTATACCCGGCCCGATCCGATCGATCCGCGCCGGGTCTACCTCGATTCAAACGGCGGCGGCATCGAGCGTTTCGATACCTTCACCGGCTCGAGTCAGGGTATCAAGCCCGACCCCCCGGAGGGGGAACGCTACCGCTTCGACTGGACGGCGCCGATCCTGATCAGCCCGCACGAGCACCGCACCGTCTATCTGGGGGGCAACCGGCTCTTCATCTCCCGTGACGGGGGCACCAGCTGGGAGCGCACGATCGACCTGTCGAAGAACCTGGATCGGAACGAGCTGCCGATCATGGGCCGCCCCACCGGCCGGGAGACACTCTCGCGCAACGACGGTGTGAGTTCGTACGGCGAGATCACCACCATCGCCGAATCCCCCCTGGTACCGGGTCTGCTCTGGGTCGGGACCGACGACGGGAACGTGCAGGTGAGCCGGGATGGCGGTCGGAGCTGGCGGAACGTGGCGGGGCGGTTCGCAAATGTGCCCGAGCGGACCTACGTGAGCCGGGTGGCGGCCTCGGCTCACGAACCCGACCGTGCCTATGTGACTTTCGACGCCCATCGCGATGGAGATTTCCGCCCCTTCGTGTTCGCCACTGAAGACGGCGGCGAGAGCTGGCGGGCGCTGACGCTCGGTCTGCCCGAGGAGGGTTCGGTCAATATCATCGTCGAACATCCCCGCACGGCCGACCTGCTCTTCGTGGGGACCGAGCACGGTCTGTTCGTTTCTCTGGATCGCGGTCGGAACTGGCGGCGCATGGGAGGCGGACTGCCGAGTGCCCCGGTGGACGATCTGGTCATCCACCCGCGCGAGAACGACCTGATCGTCGGCACCCACGGCCGAAGTCTCTGGGTGCTCGACGATATCACTCCACTCCAGGAACTGGCGGCCGGCCCGGCGGCCGACCGGGTCTGTCTTTTCGACCTGCGCCCGGTCTGCCAGTGGCAGCTCTGGAAGGCGACCAGTTACCGGGGCCAGGGTGCGTACAGCGCCGAACAGCCCCCCGACGGAGCCGTCATCACCTACCGGCTCGCCGATCGGGCGGACACCGTGACGGTCGAAATCCGCGACCCCGGCGGACGGCTGATACGAACTCTGGGAGGTCCGGGCACCCCGGGTATGCACCGGCTCGTCTGGGACCTGCGTCTGGCGCCGCCGCCGCGCGAGGACATTCAGCGCCTGGATCGTGGAGATCGCAGTCAGGCCCGGGTGAGCGCCTGGCTGCAGGGCCGGCTCGATCCCCGCGGTCCCTTCGTGCTGCCCGACACCTATATCGTTCGACTGCGGGCCGGGACCGTCGTGCGCGAGAAAACCCTCGAGGTGCGGCCCGATCCGCTCGACCCTCTCACCGGGTCCGAGCGACGGGAGCGCTGGGCTTTCCTGCTGGACACGCAGACCGTCAACCGCGAAGCTTTCGACAGGGGGCTGGAACTGCGGGCGTTGCGCGATGAAGTGCGCCGGGTGCGGTCCGCCGTCAGGACTGCAGCCGAAGCCCCGGCCGCCCTCGGAGCCGATCTCGACACCCTCGACCGCGACCTCGGAACCCTCTATCGGCGGTTCTGGAACGAGGTTCGGCGCGGCACCGAGAGGCTCCTGAACGCCTTTGCGGGCAGCGGGGTCGAAACGGGTACTCTGCTCGGGCCGACCGCCGATCAACGCACCCAGGTCCGGCGCCTGAGGGGTGATCTCGATGACGCCGAACGGGAACGGCTGCTTCTGAACGAGGAGACCATCCCGGCCCTGAACCGGCGCCTGCGTGCCGCCGGGCTGGCGGAGATCAGCCGCGGCGAGGAACGGAGTTCGCCATGAAAGTACGCCTGCACCGCGATATCAACGTCACCGCTCCGATCCTGCTGGCCGGCTGGCCGGGAATGGGCAACGTGGGGGTGAGCGCAGTCGATTACCTGCGACGCGAACTGAATGCCGACGAATTCGGCGAAATCGACATGAGCGAGCACTTCACCCCCGATGCCATCGTGGTGGAGAAGGGCATCGCCAACCTGCCCGAGGTTCCCGCCAACGGTTTCAACGTCGCCCGCGACCCCGATCTGCTCTTCTTTCTGAGCGAAGCGCAGGTCTCGGGTCCGGCGGCTCTGGCCCTGACGCACCTGATCGTCGACGTGGCCGAGAGCTACGAGGTGCCGCGCATCTACACCTGCGCCGCCTTCGCGGTGCCGATGAGTTACACCGAAGAGACCCGGGTGCTGGGGGTGGCGACCAACGAAGGCTTGCTGCAAACGCTCATTCCGCATGGCGCCGAGGTTCTGAAACAGGGCATCATCAGTGGCCTGAACGGGCTCCTGCTGGGAGTGGCGGGAGCCCGGGGTATCGAGGCCGCCTGCCTGCTCGCCACCATTCCGCAGTACTCGATCAGCCTGCCTAATCCGCGGGGTTCGCGGGCTCTGGTGCAGACCCTGGGAACGGTCCTGGGGGTCGAGGTGGACCTGGGCGGATTCGACGGTCCGATCGCGCAGATGGATGAGATGATGGCTCAGATCGAGGAGCGGATGCGGACCGCTTTCAGCTCTCAGGTCGGGGCAGAGGGGGGTGAAACCCCGCCCGAGATGACCGAGGAGGTCGGTCAGGACGAGGTCCCCGGTTACGTGATGCGGCGCATCGACCAGCTCTTCCGCGAGGTGGCCGCCGACCGCAGCCAGGCCCAGCTCCTGAAGGACGAACTGGACAAATGGGGCCTCTACGAACTGTACGAGGACCGCTTCCTCGATCTGTTCCGGAGCGGCGGCGAAGCTGAGGAGTAGGCGCCTGGCCCGCGGACCGGAACGGCCTCAGACCAGGGCGGCCAGATAGTTCTTGAGCAGCTTCCAGCTCTTCGCCACCGAAGATATCTGGACCTTCTCACCCGGCGCGTGCGGACTCCTGATCTCGGGGCCGAAGCTGATCATGTCCATGCCGGGGAACTTCTCGCCGATAATACCGCACTCCAGACCGGCGTGGATCGCTTTGACGTCGGGCTCCTTGGCGAAAATTGTCTCGAAGACCTCCCGGCCTGTCAGCAGGAGCCGCGAATCGGGGTTGGGGGTCCAGCCCGGGTAGCCGCCGAATTCTTCCGCCGCCGCACCGGCCATCTCGAAGCCTCTCCTGACCTGCAGAACAGCGGCCCGCAGGGCCGGCATCACACTCGAACGGGTGCTGGTGGTGATGTCGATCCGGTCAGCTTCGGTTTTGACGACCGCGACGTTGTTGCTGGTCTCCACCAGACCGGGCACGTCGCGGCTCATGGCCATCACACCGTGGGGAGCGGTGACGATGGCGCCAACGAGCCGGCGCCGCAAGTCGTCGCTGAAGGCCTCACCGGCGGGGTCGGCCGGGTTCAGTTCGATCGCCAGGTTGGGATCGATGCGACTGAACTCGCCGAGGAATTCCTCCTTCTGCTCGGCGATGACGGTCCGCATGGCGTCTTCGGACCCGGCTGCGGTTGTCAGCGTGGCAAAGGCTTCGCGGGGGATGGCGTTGTGCTTTGAACCGGCGTCGATGCTGAAGAGGTCGTAGGCGATGCCGGCAGCTTCGAAAGCGGTGAGCAGACGGGCCAGCAGCTTGACCGCGTTGGCCCGGTTCTCGTGGATGTCCACCCCTGAATGACCGCCGCGCAGGCCCTTGACGGCAACCGTGAACCCGGTATCGAAGCTACTGCTCTTGGCCTCGCGCGCGAAGGTGGTGTGCAGGTCCTGGCCTCCGGCACAGCCGATATAGAAAGCTCCGTCCTCTTCGGTGTCCAGATTCAGGAGCATACGGCCGGTCAGAAGCCCGGGATCGAGGTCACGCGCTCCGGTCAGGCCGGTTTCCTCATCGACGGTGAAGAGCAGTTCGAGCGGGCCGTGGACGACATCGGGGTCGGTCGCGGCGGCCATGGCCATGGCCACGCCGATGCCGTTGTCGGCTCCCAGGGTCGTCTCGCGGGCGGTGACCCAGTCCCCGTCCACTTCGGCCTGGATGGGATCGGTCAGGAAATCGTGGTCGGTGCCCGAGTTCTTTTCGGGCACCATGTCCACGTGCCCCTGCAGAACCACCGTCTCGGTGTCCTCGTGCCCGGGGCTGGCCGGGACCGAGACGACCAGATTCCCGGTGGCGTCCTGAACGACGGGAAAGCCCTGCTCCTCGGCCCAGGCCTTGAGGTGGGCCTGGATTTTCTCCTCGTGTTTCGAGGGGCGGGGAATCTGCCGGATATCATCGAAAAAGCCCCAGATGTGACGGGGTTCGAGCTCTGTGAGGGCACTGCTCATTGTGTACTCTCCACGTGGAGGTCTCGGGCGACGGTTGATGAACCCTAATGTTGGACCAGCTACCGGAAATATGCAAGTGACTACGGAGATCGTGTCGGCCACAGACCGGCGATCGGTTCGCCGCACGACTGACAGCTCCCACTGTCCAGGGTATTGCGTACGATCCTGAACCCGTACCGTTCGATGACTGTGGTACCGCAGGCGGGACAGAGCGTGCTCTCGAGCGCCCCGACCCGGCCCGGCAGGTTGCCGGCATAAACGTAGTGCAAGCCGTTCTCCCGGCCGATCCGGACCGCGTTGACCAGTGTGGCCGGCGGTGTGGGACCGGGTTCGGTGTAGTGATAGTCGGGATGGTAGGCGGTGACGTGCCAGGGAATATCGGGTGAAACGTCGGCCAGAAAGCGGGCGATGTCGGTGAGTTCGCCGGGGGAGTCGTTGCAGCCCGGTACGACGAGAGTCACGACTTCGACCCAGATTCCCGCCTCGACACAGGCCGTAATCGTGTCGAGCACCGGCTGCAGCCGCCCGCCGAGTTCGGTATAAAAACTGTCGGTGAAACCTTTCAGATCGATATTGATGGCGTCGAGCCAGGGATTGAGTTCGGCAATCACGTCGGGGGTGGCGAAACCGTTCGAGACATACGACGTCCGCAGACCGTGGGCGCGGGCCTCCCGGAACACGGCCAGGGCCCATTCGGTCGAGATGAGGGGTTCGTTGTACGTACTGGATATGCTCTCGGCGTTCTGACGCCTGGCCCGCGCGACCATCTCGTCGGCGGTGATCTCGTACAGGGGCAGACCGGCGTCGCGCTCGTGTGGAGCCTGACTGGTGATCCAGTTCTGACAGAAAGGACAGTGAAAATTGCAGCCCAGCATGCCGAAGGACAGAGCGGTCGAACCGGGTAGAAAGTGGAAGAAGGGTTTCTTTTCGATCGGGTCGGCGTGCACGCTGGTGGCGTACCCGAAGGGAACGAGCAGCTTGCCCCCCTCGTTGAAACGCACCCCGCAGAGGCCGCTCCCACCGTCGGGTACCGAACAGCGATGGGCACAGGCCAGACAGGTCACCCGGTCCCCCGGATCGTCGCTGATGAGGCCGCACGGTTCGCTCAGGGAGCGGAGTCTAATCTGCAGCGGAGTAAGGAGCCGGTTCGATCGGCGTCTTTTGTCCTGAATCATTGCGTCAACACAGGGGTACGGAGTAACGTCGAGTCACTGGTACCATCACTATACACCACGGGTGCGATGCCTCCTACCCCCGGAGTCATACGACCCCAGCCGAAAGGGACGTGCAATGCGCCCTCGGACCGTCGCTCTCGTATCACTCGCGAGTGTGCTGACTCTGAGTCTGCTGAGTTCCGGATGTGATCTCACCGATACCAGCGGGGAATCGTACTATGACACCAGTGCTCTCGCTTCGGGCAGGCTCCTCTACGCTGCCCCCGCAGACGAAGCGGACGCCGACAGCAAGCTGGTTCTCTGGGTCATGTCGCCGAGCGGGAGCGAAGCTCCCTCGATCATGGGTTCGGCCGACCTCGATTTCGCCGGTCCCGCAGCCGGGGTGCAGTCCAACCTGACCTATATGATCAGTTTCGGTACCAGCCGCTTGCGCGTTCTCGACACCATGAAGATGGGCGTGACCGAGGTCGGCGGCGGCGAGACCCGCCGCTGCGCGGCTTTCGACCGCAGCGGCACAACCCGCTTCGCCTATATGAAGGGTTCGGCTGCCGGCGGTTTCGATATCCTGCTCCGACCCTCCGTCAAGGGCGAGGTGGTTGAACTGACCACCGATGCCTCGGCGGACTACGGCTACTACACTCCGGCCTGGTCGCACGACGGGCTGTGGATCCTCTTCGCCAAAGTACCGGCCGGTGCCACCTCGGGTACGGGGTGCGAGCTCTGGCGGGTTCACCCCGACGGCACCGGCGCCGAGAAATTGCCGATTTCAACCGACGAGGTGCCGACCTATGCCGTCTTCAGCCCCGACGATACCGAGATCTTCGTTCCCGGCGACTTCACGTCATACCGGATCAGCGACGGTGCCGTCATCACCTTCAATCACATCCGGGAGAGCGAGACCTTCCTGAATAACCTGGGCACCATCAAGGGCGACTTCGGCTACGAACTGGTGGGCAGCCCGCTGACCGGTCCGACCCATGCCGGAGATACGGTGACGACGGTGCGTCACACCTTCCCGATCTCGGCTACCTGGGTGTCGGCCGGGGACCGGCTCTACATGGAAGCTCTGGTGGCCGATAATGTCGGCGATCCCCCTCACGAGGTGCTCGGGGTGGCGATCTTAACCTACCTGCCCGACCTCGAACGGTGCCTGCTGCTGCACAACCCTCTCAAGATCGACGAGGATCTGACCGAGAACTGGACCTTCAGCGTGGCGCACCCCATCCTGCTGCCCTGATCAGCCGTCCGGTGCAACCGCATCGGTGCCGACTGCTTCGCTCAGGTGGTCGAAACCCGCGGCGTGCACCTTTTCGATCAATCCCCGGTTGATACGAGCCGCCAGGCAGGGTCCCTCGTAAATCAGGCCCGTATAGAACTGCAGCAGCGAAGCGCCGGCCCTGATCCTGGCCCAGGCATCCTCGAAACCGGCGATACCCCCCACTCCGATGATCGGCACCTCGCCGCGGCACAAACGGTAGAGGTTGCGGATGAGGCGGGTGCTCGGTTCCCGCAGGGGAGGACCGGAGAGGCCGCCCGCCTCGTTCTGCCAGCGGGCCGAGAGACCGGTCCTGTCGGCGGTGGTGTTGGTGGCCACAAAACCCGCCACCCCGGCCCGGCGGGCGGCGGTGACGATCGGTTCGATGTGCCCGGGATCGAGATCGGGAGAGAGCTTGAGCAGGAGGGGCCGGGGAGTGCGGCCGGTGGCCCGGGCCCGTTCGGTGGTGTGGGCGACGAGCGGTTCGAGCAGGGCGCCCAGACGTTCGGGAGCCTGCAGGTCGCGCAGTCCCGGCGTATTCGGGCTCGAGACGTTGATCACGAAATAATCGGCCAGATCGTGCAGACGCTCCAGGGCGGCGAGATAGTCGAAGGGCGCCCGCTCGAGCGGAGTGTCGCGGTTCTTGCCCAGATTGACGCCGACCGGTACGGCGATCCTCTCCCCGGCGTGCAGGTCTTCGAGCCGGGCGGCCATGGCCGCAGTGCCGCGGTTGTTGAAACCCATCCGGTTGAGAATGGCCCGCTGTTCGGTGACCCGGAAGAGGATCGGGCGCGGGTTCCCCGGCTGGGGACGGGGCGTGACGGTGCCGACCTCGGTGAAACCGAAGCCGAGCAGGGGCATGGCCGGGATGAAACGCGCGTCCTTGTCGAAACCGGCCGCCAGCCCGACCGGGTTGGGGAAACGGATCCCCCACAGGTCACAGGCCAGTTCGGGGGTGGAGACGAAAGACCGGCGTTGCATGAGAGCGGCCACGGGAGGCAGCGTCGCCGCGGTGCGCAGACTCGCTCCGGCCAGGAAGTGGGTCAGTTCAGGAGGCAGACAGAAGAGCAGCGAGCGCAGCAGGGGATAGAGCACGAGCCCCCGTTCAGGCCTCGAGGAAGAGGTGAGCCATGACGCCGGCATCGCCGATCATGTTCGAGACCAGGCAGTACTCGTCGGGCATGTGAGCTGTATCGTCCAGGCGCGACCAGACCGCGGCCGGGATCCCGGCCGAGCGGAAGAAGGCCGCCACCGTTCCTCCCCCGATTCCCATCGGTTTCGCCTCCACGCCGTAAATGTCGGCTACGGCCCGCCGGAGCAGGTCGACGATCGGTGCGTCGGGCTCGGTCGGAGGCGCTGCGGGTTGCCACTGGCTCTTCTCGATCGCGACCTGGACGCCGAAGACGCGTTCGACCTCGCGGGTGTAGGTCTCGATCGTGCCGAGGACCTCCTCGAGATCGTACTCGGGCATCACCCGGCAGTCGAAGGCGAAGACATCCTCACCGGGGATGGTGTTGATGTTCTCCACGTTGGCTCGTTTCAGGGTCGGTTCGAAGGTGCTGGTGGGGGGATCGAAGAGATCGTCGCGGGCCGGGTAGTCCTCATACAGACCTTCGAGCATGACGATCAGGTGCGCCCCGGCCTTGTGCGCGTTGATACCGTGATCGGGAGTGCTGGCATGGGTCTGCTTGCCCCGCAGGGTGAAGGTGAGCCAGGCGATCGATTTCTCGGCCACCTCGATCATGGTACCCTCTTCATCGCCGGCATCGGGGATCAGGAGCCGGTCGTCGGGGCTGAAGAGATCGGGGTGATGACGCACCAGGTACCCGGCGCCGTATTCACTCCCGGTTTCTTCGTCGGCCACGAAAGCCAGGGCCACGTCGTGGGAAGGGGTCAATCCGTTCTCGATCAGGGCCCGGACGGCGAAGACCGCGCTCACCAGGCCCTGCTGGTTGTCTTCGGTGCCTCGACCGATGAGACGGTCTCCCTCGTGACGCAGAGTCCAGGGATCTCCGCTCCAGAGTTCGCGCTCGCCGGGCGGTACGACATCGAGATGGGTCAGAACCCAGGTCGTCGAATCCCGCCCGGTTCCGGGGAACCGGTAGACAAGGTTGGGCCGTTCGCCGTCGGGAACCTCGGGACAGGGAGCGGGATAACGCTCCGGTTCGGGGAAATCCCAGCCGGCCAGACGTTCTTCGAGCCAGCGCGCTTTGGCGGACTCTCCTTCCCCGCCGCTGGCGGGCGAAAGGGCGGGGATGGCGGTCAGACCCCGCTGCAACTCGATCATCTCGGCCTCGGCCGCTTTCAGCCAGGCGGTAATCGCTGCGATATCGGAGGAGGGGGAAGCGGTCATGGTCTCTCCCTGAGCAGGCGGGCGGCTCCCTGGGGATTACCCGCCCCCAGAATGGTCGTGAAAATCATCTTCATGGTGTTCCGGCTCTGGGCCCGGTACTGGGGGGTGAAGCCGAAGAGCAGAACGGCGCCCTCGCCGTAGGTGACTCCGCCGGCCGCCACCCGGTCGAGCAGGTACTCCGCTCCCAGGGCGTAACCGCTCGCGAGCAGATTGTGGGCGGCGTACCGGGCCAGCACGACCGGTTCGGGATACTCGAAGAGCAGGGCGGCATCATTCCGGAACCAGAGCGTATCCCCTTCGCGCAGGCCGTAGTTGACAGGCAGTCCGGGTGTGAAATCGGCCCGCAGGATCGAGCCGGGAATCGAAAAGAGCGAGGGGCCGAGCCCTGCCAGGGCGTCGGTGAGGTAGATGTCGAAAACCGGGGCGACCCACTCGCGGGCCCCGCCCCAGGCGATCACGGCTCCTCCGGCGTGCACGAAACGCCGCAAGGCTTCGAGACCGGCCGGGCCGGCGCCGCCGACATACTCGGCCGGCATCTCGCCCGGCGCCCAACCCTCCACGACCGCCCGTTCGCTCTCGCCCGGTACGATCAGGACCTCGAGATCGTCCAGGATCCCGCCGGCAGCCAGGTCGCGCGGGCGCACGATCTCATAATCGAAGCCGTAGTGATCGAGAACCCAGTGGGTCCAGCCCGCTTCCATCGAGGCGAACCACGACTGCAGCAGGCCGACCCGGCCCCGGCCCATGGCGAGCAGCTCGCCGGTGCCGAGGGTGGGGGAGGGGTTGACCGGGCTCACGATCAGGCTGAGTTCATCGCCCATCCGGCGCAGAGCCGCGGCTCCTTCGCCCCCGCCGCGGACCAGGATGGTTCCGGCCGGCCACGTGCGACCGCCCGAGGTGAAGGAACGGGAGGTCCAGAAAACCTCGATGCACTCGGCGCGCAGCCGGGCGGCGGCGATGAGCGAGCCGTTGTTTGCGGCCGGCAGGGCCAGCCACCGGCCCCCGACCGTCACCCGCCCCGCCGGTCGGGTGGTCTCGACCGGAGCGAAATCGCCCCCCTCCCACTGCTGGACACCCACCACATCGACCCCCATCAGCAGGGGAAGGGTGTGGCCGGTGACATCGTAGGGTGGATCGGGGGGCCCGCCCTCGTAGAGGCGCAGGTCGGGGTAATTCTGGGGTGCGAGAACGGCCCTGGCGAAGCGGCCGTAGGGTTGGCGCAGATCGATCAACCACGACCCTGCTTCGTACCTGAAGTGATCGGCCTCGAAGTCGGAGCCGGCGCGTACGATCTCGACCTCGGCTCGCTGCAGAATGTCGAGCAGTTCCCCCACCTCGTAGAGATTGGGCTGGTCGGAGGGGATCACGAAGGCCAGCGGCGAGCCCTCCCAGGCCAGACTGCGCTCATGACAGGCGGCGAAGCCCTCGAGCAGCTGACGCCGGTTGTTGGCGGCAAAGAGGAGCAACGACCGGGCGGCGGTATGGTGGTAGCGGACGATCTGCT
>Ga0180431_10007273_pt1 | contig 12950 bp, 13 predicted proteins | sample SS_ome_11_FD_132459 | JGI IMG/M metagenome (GOLD analysis project Ga0180431, IMG submission 132459) | Hypersaline lake sediment archaeal communities from the Salton Sea, California, USA - SS_1_MS_1 metaG | ecosystem: Environmental > Aquatic > Non-marine Saline and Alkaline > Hypersaline >... | reverse complement strand
TGCTTTATGTTTTCAATATCTTCTATATCTTTCTGAAGCTCTGGTTCTTCTTCTGGGAAATCAAAGTCATATTCTTCCATGAAGATAGAAATGCGTGGTTGATATTTAAATTTTGTGTAAGAAAGAATGAAAATAAAAAATTAAGTTTGTTTCCCTTAGTATTGATAGTTTATTTCTCTATCATCTGCATCAAATGCAGTGATTTTGAGTCTGTCTCCTACTTTTTCTACGTGTGCAGAATTAAAAGGAGTGGCCGTATAGTCTTCTGGTCCAATATTGTAATTGTTGCTTGTTGAATCTAACAACTCTTGAAGCTCTGGAGGATCGCCAGAACCATTCGCTGATTCCAGGAATATTGGTTCTCGTTTGACATATTCTCTCGTTTCTTGAGAAGAGTGTCTAATTACCCTGTTTGACGCCATCATTAATACTGTCCCTGCCAGTCCTGCCAATTGTGCTTGCAGGTTTAATCTTGGTTTACTTGCTTTCTTTGTTTTGTCATCCATTTTGTTGCCTCTATTTGTTTTAATGAAAATAAAAAATTAAGTAAAGACAGGTTCTTATTACCTGACTCTTGCTTTAAGATTAAGTTCTCTTAGGATGTCTTTGCATCTGTTTCTCAAAGTTGTCTCTGTAATACCAGAAACTTCTGCTACTTCTCTTTGAGTTCTTTTCTCTTTAAGCAATAATCCTGCTATGTAGAGAGTAGATGCAGCGACACTAACTGGACTTAAGCCAGATGTCAATCCCTTTTTCTTCAATTGTTCTGCAAGTTTGACTGCTTTTGTCTGGACTTTAGGAGTCATCTTCAAAGAACTGGTAAACCTTGCAGTATAATCAACTGGGTTAATAGGGGTTATCTTGATATTAAGTTCTCTTAACAACATCTTGTAAGTCTTTGCAATTATCTTTACATCAGTTCCTGTTAATTCAGAAAACTCTTTCAAAGACCTTGCAATATCATTAACTCTACAAGCAATATATAAAGAACCAATAACAATATTCTCAATGCTTCTTTTTAGTGTAAGATTCTTTTCAGCAGCTTTTCTATAGATTTCTGCTGCTTCTTTTTCAACTCTGTCAGGAATATTTAATTGTCCTGCCACAAGTTTAAGATTTGTCAAAGCATGTTTCAAATTTTGTTCAAAGCTAGAGCTTGTCCAAGCGTTCTTCTTTTTAATCCTATGAATCATTGCTTTTGTTTTAGTATTAAGTTTTGCCAAGTCAGATCTATTACCAATGCTTGTAGCAAGGTTATCTGCAACTCTTGGGTCAAACGGTGCGCCAGATCTGCTGTTTTTCTCTAAATCGCCTACTTCAAAAGACCTAGTTTCTGCGCCATGATCGACTAGAGCATCCTCTATAACGAAGTTACACTGTCTACAAATTACTTCTCCACTCCTTTTATTAGTAAGGAAGTTTTTACACCCACAATCTGGGCAGCTTTCTGCCATTATCATTTTTCTTAGCCTCCACAAACTAAGCACAAACCCGCTTTTACTACCACCAATAGCTTTAAAAGGTTGGCTAATATATAAACCTTTCGTTTTGTAATCACTTCAAGGTAGTTATTTGGCATATTGAAAATAAATAGTAGGGGCTGAGAAGGTTGAATTTAAGGGTTTTAGAAAGTGTAGAATATTGGACATATGGGCTTTGTAGAGCTTGAATTTACCTAGCAGCGTCTGCCTGCCTTTCTGTCTCGTTTTTCTTAGAAATAGCTAAACTTTTAGGATCTAGCTTGTAAGCAGCCATAATCTCATCTGCAAGAGCAGATTCGACAGATTTCTTCTTTTTAAAAGACTTATCATAAGAGCCTTGAACAAAGAATCTTAGCGCAATATCAAGTCTCCTTTGTGGAGAGCATTCAACAGCTTTAGGGTATCTTGCGCCTCCATATTCAATTGTGACAATCTCTTCTCTTGGAGCTGCGTTGACTAAAGCCTGAACAAATACTTTTAATGGGTTTTCTTTAATCTTTTGTTCAATAATGGTAAATGCGTTTTCAACAATGCCATAAGCATTAGATGTTTTTCCAGTACAGTGGCCAGAACTTCTCAAATGTTTCTTGCTTTTGTGGCCTGGAATGAATAATTTGTTAATCAATCTTTCGACAATAAAAATCTTGCTCTTGTGAAATCTCTTGCCTGCGTATCTTGCGCCAGTCTTAGGAACAACTCTTGGTTCAAGATTGATGTATCTAACAAGACCTTCATCAGCAACTGCAATTCCTGATGTGCTCCATCTATTAAACGCAAGTATTTCAGTCATTTTCTAGCTTTCTCCAGCTTACCACTCAATAAATCTTTAAGACTTTGATCATTAACTTTGATAACCTGCCATCTTACACCAGGTAGGTCTCCTTTAGAACGGCCTTTGTTGCCGCCAATACATTCAACAATAACTTCGTCGTGCTCGTCAACCAACTTCATTGCGCCATCGCCTGGCAAGAACGCAGTAATTTGCCTTCCATTTTTGATAAGTTGTACTCTTGCACATTTACGCATAGCAGAGTTTGGCTGTTTAGCTTCAACCTGCCTTTTTTCAAGAACAATACCTCTTGCCTGGCTGCTGCCTTCAAGAGGATCTGCTTTTTCTTTAAGATTGAATAATTTACGAACATATTCTTTATTAAGCATTCTAGAGTCATATCTACGTTTTCTCAATGCACTTCCTGTGTTTAGTCCGTTGCTTTTGTTACCCATTTTAATTAACCTTTAATTCCTTGATAGGAAAATACCTTTTCATGATTTCTTCATATGCCCTTAAATGAGAGGCATTACGCCCAATTAAAAGGCCTCTTGTTTTGAGATCCTGAGGAGTCATGGTGTAAACACCGTCTTCTTCAGTTATCTCTGTTACTTGTAGAGGATGTACCAGATTCTTTATAAAGTTTACTGGTTCTGAGGCAAATTCAACAATTTTGACTCTTTTTTTTAATATTCGCTCTAATTTCTTGACATTCGCGCCTTTTGGCCCGACTGCTTTTCCAACTTCATTTGGCTGGACAATGAACATAACCAGGGTTTCCTTGATAATACAATCCTTTATTTTTGCTCTGGTTATTGTCTCAAACAGAGACATGAATTTCATTGCGTCGATATTATAGACTATTTTAGCACTCACTTTAAAACTCCAATAACTGAAATTGAATACAATTTTTTACAGACAACACCCAATTCTTCACTAGGGTAAATTAATTCTTTAATTTCTGTATTTGTCTGCTTGCTGTAATGCAGAATATCTTCTTTAGTCTTGTCTGAACAATTAGAAGACAAAAGTACCTGCTTCAATTTTCCAAGTTTAATAAGTTTCAAAGTTCTTTCAGTTCCGATAATTAACTTGTCATCTGCCATCAAGGCCCTTATCTTCACTGCTGTTTGATCAATTCTTTTCTTTGCCATGTTATCACTTTAATTTTTCCTTTTTAATTTTTGTAACCAGTCCTGGAAGACCTGTGCCAACTGGAACTGGCTGGTTAAGCATTACGTTCTCAACAACAGAGTTCAAATAATCAACTTCTCCTGTTAGAGCTGCATTAATCAGGTGCTTGATAGGAGTTTCAAAGCTTGCTCTTGCAAGAACAGAGGCTTTCTCACTAACAACACCGTATCTGGTTATTCCTTTAATCCAACCAGAAATGCACATTGTATCTGCAACAAGCATTATGTGCCTGATGTCAACATTCAGACCTTGTGCTTCAATAACTTTGAAAACCTCCTCGATAATTGCTTGTCGTGCAGCTTCAACACCTAAAACGCCGACAATCTCGTAAAGATCATTGCTGGAAGTTCTTGTAGGATCTACAAAGTCTAAGTCTAAAATCTTTTTCAGACTGCTTCCTGCAGTAATGATTATGAATTCATCTTTTCTTTTAACCGGCAAAACTTGTTTTATGCCTTTCATTCCGCAAACATAAATGTCTCTTGCCTTTTCTTTAAGCTTGTATAAATCATTAAGCCCCTTATCGTCTTTGCCTTTAAGCTTTAAGATGATGTGGCCGTCTTTATTTTCTTTAACAGAAGCATCTTTAGTAAGACCTTTGGCAAGAGCAGTAACTAATCTTGCAGGGGTCATACCCAATATGCTTAATTTATCTTTATTCAGTTTAACTTCAATCTTTAAATCAACAATATCGATTACAAATTCAGTGACTAATTCACCAAGAGTTGTTTCTTTGATAAGCATAGCACATTTTCGAATGTCTTTTCCTTTGTTATATGGTGATTTAAGGAATATTTCCATCATAGGGGTAGCCAAAGTTTTTCTTCCGTCAAGAATTTCAATAATCCTTGGAAGACCCATTGTAACGTTCATCTCTGCAACACCTGCAAAGTGGAAAGTATCCAAGGTCATCTGTGTACCTGGCTCACCAATACTCTCTGCACTAATCAAACCAACTGCTTCTCCAGGAGAGATCATAGCATCTTCATATTCTTCTAGCGCTTTTGCAGCCACTTTTTTGATTTTAGATGCAGGACATTTTTCTTCAATCTCTGCTAAAATAGACTGCGGCAATTTTCCAACATATGATTTTAGTGCTTCGTGCATTTTTTTATACCGTATCAATTATTTTTTGAATATTAATCTTGCCGTTTTCAGAGCGAGAGACATCAACACCATCTTCTCCATACTCGAATTGGATAATTCTGTAATTAGCATCTCTAACGGATCTGTCATACTCTACTCTCAAGTCCTGCATAGCGTTTGCAAGTCTTCTATACAAGTAACCGGATTTAGGAGTTCTCAGAGCAGTATCCATCAGGCTGTCTCTTCCTACAATTGCGTGGAAGAAAAATTCTTTAGGATTAAGACCGTGCTTAAAGCCATGCTTTACAAAGCCTCTAGCTTCTGGACTTAAATCTCCTTTTTTGAAACAAGACAGAGTCCTGCCAGAATAACCTTTATCAATTCTACCACCATGCAGAGCCTGCTGACCTGCGCAAGCAGACATCTGTGAAATGTTCAGATAACTTCCTCTTGAACCAGATTCTGCCATTGCAATAGTGTTAGTTGATTTGTCAGCATATTGCTTAACAAGATTCATACACTTGGTTCTTGCTTTGTTCAATAATTCTAAAATACGCAACTCAAGAGTCTCTGCAACACCGCGTCCTGGGAAAGCCTCAAGAGTTCCTTCTTCATAAGCTTTAATCATTTGAATTACTTCTTCTTCTGCCTTGCTTAGAGTTTCTGCAATTAAATCATCTGCTTCTTTAGGCATGTCAAGATCAGAAAGCTTAGCAGTAAAGCCTGTAATCAGTAAAGTCTCGATTCCTAATTTAAGAATATTGTGTAAGATATCGACAGTGGCTTTTGCGCCATACTTTTTGTGAAGACTTCTTAACAAGAAGCCTGCACCTTCTCCGCCTAGACTTGTTTTATCCATAACACCTTTGATAATTTTGCCTTTTTCAATAATAACGTCATTTCCGTCTCGAGATTTTCCCTTGAAATCAAAGTCTTTAGGCAGTAAGATGCTAAAAATCTCTTTACCAGAAACCATTTTTTTATTAGGTAATCCTGAAATATCTGATATTCCTGATTGGTATAGCAATTCAATAGCTCTTTCTCTAGACAATTCAACATCTTTTGTCAATAGATAATTTCCAGAGATACCGTCGTGCAGGCAACCCATTACGCTCAGACCATATCTTGGACTGATAAGCTGAGTTTGAACCTTCATTAAAATCTCTGCTTCTGCACGAGATTCTTCTGTTTGAGGAATGTGCAGGTTCATCTCGTCACCATCAAAGTCTGCGTTATATGGAGCACAAACTGCAGGATTAATCCTTAAAGTTTTGTAAGGAAGAACCTTGACATGGTGGCACATCATACTCATCTTGTGCAGAGACGGCTGCCTGTTGAAAATAGCAATATCGCCGTCCATTAAATGTCTTTCAATAACATACCCTGGCTGTAATTCTTCCAGTGCAGCTTCTTTAGTTTCTTCAGTAATCTTTTTTCTTTTGCCATCTGGCCTGATGATATAATTAGCACCTGGATAAACATTTGGACCTCTTTCAACAAATTTCTTTAAGTAAGCCATGTTCCAGTCATTTATTGTTTCAGGAACAGTAAGTTTTCTTGCAACTACGCTTGGGACGCCAACTTCGTTCAAGCTAAGCATTGGATCTGGACTGATAACTGTTCTAGAACAGAAGTTAGTTCTTTTACCTGCAAGATTATGCCTGATTCGTCCTTCTTTGCTCTTGATTCTCTGTGTGATTGTCTTAAGAGGCTGACCAGAACGGTGACGTGCTGGAGGCAATTGAGCAACCGTATTATCCAGGAATGTGGTTACGTGGTACTGCAGTAAATCCCACAAGTCTTCAATAATTATTTCTGGAGCGCCTGCGTTAATGTTCTCAAATAATCTCTGATTTATTCTGACAATATCTCCTAACTTGTGTGTTAAATCGTCTTCAGAACGCTCGCCAGATTCTAGTGTAATAGACGGCCTAATTGTTACTGGTGGAATAGGCAGAACTGTGATAACCATCCACTCCGGCCTTGCAAATGTAGGATTAAGACCGTATAGGACGATATCTTCATCTGGAATGTTTTCAAGACGAGACCTTACTTCAATAGGACTTAATTTGGTATCTTCTTCAAAGAAAGTAGAAGGCTTTTCAAGAGAGATTTTTTTCTGTTGAGCACGGCAGTGAGGACATTTTTTGATTGTCTTTAACTTAGCAATCTGTTTTTTGATTTCATCTCTTCGTGCATCAAGACCTTCGGTTTTCTCAACTTCATCAAGATGCTTTCTAAAAGAAGACATCTTGTTTTTTGGAATCAATAATCTTCCACAATCTCTGCAAACACATCTCAATAGATTGTGAATTATTGGAATAAATTTGATATGAATAACTGGTCTTGCAAATTCAATATAGCCAAAGTGACCAATACACTCTTTTAATTTACAACTGCAAGTCTTACACTTCAGACCAGGATCAATAACACCTAATCTTACATCCATAAGACCGCCGTCAACTGGGTAACCTTCTTTATCGTAAAGTTCAGGAGTGACTATCTTTGCAGTAGCCATCTTTTTAATCATTTTAGGACTAAGAATACCGAAAACAATGCTCTCTACCTGCTTGAAAATAGGGTGCTGCATAGCTTCAACACGCTCACGACTCATAGGCTTTTTCTCTTCTTTAGCTTCTTCGGCGGTATCTTCTTTAACTTCTTCAGAAGATTCTTCTTTATTTTCCTCAGAAGCCTCTGCTGATTTAGGTGTTTCTTCTACTTTTTCAAGCTCTTCTGGAGCTTCTTCCACTTTTTCTTCTTCTTTCTTTTTTGCCATGTTAGTATTTACTCTTTAATTGAAGTTTTGGATAGATGCCCAATGATTTAAATTCGTCAAGTATTAACTTGAAAGCATAACTTAACTCAATATCATTAACTTCTGCGTCATTACACATAGGGCAGTATCTTTTGTCTTTTTGCTCGTCATAAATTGCGATAAGACCGCAGCTCTCACAGACAGGAACAACTGTCTTGTCAGAGTCGAATCTTTCTTTCAATAAAAGTGATGCTCCGTGAGCAACAAGAGTGTCTTTCTCCATCTCTCCTAATCTCAAACCGCCTTCTTTAGCACGGCCTTCTGTAGGCTGTCTTGTCAACAATTGGATAGGTCCTCTTGCTCTTGCCTGTAATTTGTTAGCAACCATGTGCTTAATCTTTTGATAATACATGCTTCCGACGAAAATCTTGACCTGCATCATCTCTCCATTAATACCATTATACATAGTTTCAGTGCCGTCTTCTCTAAAGCCCATTGAAAGCAATTCCTGCCTGACTCTTTCTTCTGGTTCTGAACTAAATGTAGTGGCATCAACATATCTTCCTGCAAGGCAGCCAGTCTTGCCTGCTAGTATCTCAAGCAAATGAGATACAGTCATTCTAGACGGAATACCGTGCGGAGTGAAAATTAAATCAGGAACAATTCCAGATGCTGTAAATGGCATATCGCTTGCAGGAACAATCAATCCAACAACACCTTTTTGACCGTGTCTTGAAACAAATTTATCGCCAATTTCAGGAATTCTTTGATCTCTAATTCTAACTTGAACAAGCTTGTTGCCTTCTTCGTTCTCAGTTATAAGAACTAAATCAATAACACCTTTTTCACCGTGTCTTAGAGCAACAGAACTTTCTCTTCTAATGTTAGATGCAAGAGAATAATCTTCTAATGAACTTAAGAATCTAGGAGGAGATGTTTTTCCAATAACAACATCTTCTTCTTTAACAACTGCTTCAGGATATACAATACCGTCGTCTTCAAGCAGTCTGTAATCTTTTTCAGATTTGTAACCTTTGATTTCTTTATCAGGAATGCAAATTTCATCAGTCATACCACCGGAGTATCTTAATTCGTCAGCAACTGCAGGCCGGAAATAACTGTTTCTTCCAACTCCTCTTTCAATACTTCCTTTGTTAAGAATGATTGCGTCCTCCATGTTATAACCTTTGTAACACATAACTGCAATTACAATGTTTTGTCCAGAAGGATGCTTGTCAAAGTCAGATAATTCGTGCATTATTGAATTAACAATAGGTGCTTGAGGATAGTGCATCATGTTAACATCCATGTCAATTCTGACAGGGAAGTTAGCAGCATAAAAACCAATTGCGTGCTTCTGGTTCTTGCTACCGATACTCAACCTTGCGGATTGAATAAACTGACCAAACGGCACTAAAGTTGTAACTAAACCAAGCATACACAAAGGAGAAATCTCTAAATGCGTGTGATTTGGAGTTAAATCCTGTTCGTGAAATGCAACCAGGGCATTTTCTTCTTCAGCAGCATCTAAATATTCGATTATTCCCTGTTCTACAAGATCTTTCCAGGTAATTTCTTTCTTTTGCAGCTGCTTGATATGCTTTTCAGTAAGCATAGGAATGCCATCTTTAATGATTATTAATGGACGCCTTGTCCTTCCTCTTAAGGTTTCAACAAAAATCTGATCAAGATTTTCAGTGTAAGTAAAATTGATATTTGAATCCATGACACCAGAACGTCTGTCTGATTTTAATCTTTCCATGAACTCAACTCTATTTTCAACTTCGCCAACAAATTTTCCGTTTAAGTAAACTTCTGTCATTTTATATCGTCTTCAATCCTGCATTTTTTAGTGATTTCAGAGCTTCTTCTTCTTTGATATCTCTAGAAACTTGTGCCATCAAAGCAAAGTTTTTCTTTAATCCGATGTTTGTACCTTCTGGTGTCTCGCTTGGACATAATCTTCCAAGGTGAGTTGCATGCAATTCTCTTGCTGCAAAGTTTTCTTGAGTATTAGATAATGGAGAGCCAACTCTCTGCAAGTGGCTTAAAATACTTAGGTAGTTTACTCTCTGAATTCTCTGAGAGATACCTTTTCTGCCGCCAACCCAATTTCCTGTTGCCATAGCAGAATAAATTCTGGATGTTAGCAGTTTATCTCTGATTATAATCTTGATACTTGGGAATTTTCCTCTCTTAACAATTCTCTGGAAGTTGTATAATAGGTCACCGATAAGAACTTTTAGATTTGTCCTGAACAGATCTGCTAAAAGATCGCCAGACATCTTTATTCTTTTATTCATGTAATGATCTTTATCATCAGATGGAGTTTCACCAGTGCTTACAGAAAGATATTTTCTCAACATCTTGCATAAATTGTAAGCTTTGTTCAGCCTGTTCTCTGATTTTATGCCGATGTGCGGAAGAAGATATTTATCCATAATTTCCTGCATTCTCTCTAATCTGATTTCTTTTGATTGTGTTATGCCTATTTTCTTAGCAATATAATCTAGAGCTTCTTCAGGTGTTTTGATGTTTGCAAATTCAAACAAGTTGATAAGAATCTCGTCATATTGTTTTTTTGTAGAAATAGACTGCATTATTTCTTCATCTTTGATAAGACCTAATGCTTTAATGATAACAATCAATGGAATACGTTTGACTCTTGTAAAAGACAAATAATAAACTCCGTCTCTAAGTCTTTCGACTGTGTGCGGAATCTTATATGCGCCGCTTTCAGAAAAAATTTTTCCAACATATGCGCTGATGCCTGTTTTTTGAGGTTCGACCAAGAAACGATTTGCAGCTAAATCCTCAATATTAACTAAAACTCTTTCAGTTCCGTTGATAATGAAATAGCCGCCAGGATCATCTGGGTCTTCGCCATGCTCGATAAGATCTTCTTTAGACATTTTGCTAAGGTGGCAATACTGGCTCTTAAGCATAATCGGCAGATTACCTATCTGTGTAACAAATGTCTCTCTTTGAACATTATTAATGTGAGAACTTACTTCAATAAAAATAGGAGCAGCATAACTTATTTTTCTCAGTCTTGATTCAACTGGGAAGATTGGCCTTTTAGAACCATCTGCTTCTGTAATCTCTGGTTTTTCAATCCAGATTTTATCCAGCTTAATCCTAAAACTTTCAACATTAGGTGGGATGATTGTTGGTTCAACTAATCTATTCTCGTCTATAATTTTTTGCAATTCTTTTTCTACAAAGAAATTAAAACTCTCGATATCTGATTTTACGAAAGAGTTTTCATCAAAATATTTCTGTATCAAAATTGTTGAATAATTAGGCACTTGCGACCCTCCTATAAAATAAAATTTTTCCTGCAGTAGCACTGTTTCGTGTAATCTTTATGATATCTCCTGGCTTGCATTTTAATCCTTGAAGCGCAGGATCTGTAGTCAATATTCGTGGAAGTTCATTACCTGTTAGATTATACTTCTCAATGATGCGCTTTTTTTCAGCTTCACTCACTACTGTGTGCGCAGGCACTAAGATGTGTTTTGTTATGTCTATTTTTTGCGCCATTTTTGTTTTTGTTTGAACGGGCCGGACGAGATTCGAACTCGCGACCACCTGATTGCCTTTCAGTTGATTAAAAGTCAGGTGCTCTACCAGGCTGAGCTACCGGCCCATTGTCTGCTAGAGAGTCTTCACTAGTACAAAAATATCAATTGTTAAAATATGAGCAACCTGTCTCTCTCAATTTGTCTTTCCCCTCTGGCAATACAGCATGAAACTCTGGGTTCGTTTATAAAGCTTTCGCTTTGTGGTAGTAAATATACCATATTTTGTGTGTTTTGCATAAAGTATATATATGCGGGTGTTACTAGAGAAAATATGGAAATAAAGCTAGATTTGCGTAAAAGTGTTGAACAGAATGCTTCTGCCTATTTTGACAAGGCAAAAAAGGCCAAAAAGAAAATAGAAGGAGTGAATAAAGCATTAGTTAAATTTGAGAAAGAGCACTCTACTATGCTTGCAAAAAAAGAAGAGGCACTTGCTAAAGAAAAAGAGATACTTGAGCGTAAAAAGCAAAAGGAAGAGAAGCAGCGAGCAAAACAATGGTATGAAAAATTCAGGTGGTTTATCTCTTCAGAGGGTTTTCTTTGCATTGGGGGAAAAGATGCTACTACTAATGAAATTGTTATCAAAAAACATACTGATAAAGACGATATAGTGTTTCACACAGAAGCACCAGGAAGTCCATTTTTTGTTGTGAAAACAGAGGGCAAAAAAGTTGGAGCTGCTACAATTAAAGAGGTTGCACAAGCAACTGCAGATTATTCTAGAGCCTGGAAAATGGGGTTATCTACTACTGATGTGTATTGGATAAAACCAGAACAGGTAAGCAAAGAAGCAAAAGCAGGAGAATATATAGCAAAAGGAAGCTTTATGATTTATGGCAAAAGAAACCAACTTGAACCTGTACTGCAGGTAGCAGTTGGGGTATTGTCAGATGGGCGAGTGATGGGCGGACCTGTTGACGCTGTAAAGAAAAACTGCGGCAAATTTGTTATTTTAGTTCAGGGCAAAAAGAAGAAAAGCGATATTGCTAAAAAGATTCAACAAAAAATTGGCGGAGATTTAGATGATATTATTTCTGCGCTTCCTGCAGGAGAATTTGAGATTAAGGAGTAATTAAAATTTAGTTTCTTGTTGTCGTTTATACTCGAGAGCGAGATATTCTTTGTAAAATATTTTTAAAAAAAGAAATCGGTTTTGTTATAGGCGGAGTTGGCTCGGCTTGAACTGGCGGAATCCATGGTTCTCTATTAAATTCTACTGTGACGTTTTCGAATACAAAACCACTTTTTTCACCTTGCTGGCAAGTAGGGCAGGTGCTAGTGCATCCTGCTAACCGCACATTAGCAAAATAGTTTGTTTTTGCAGCATTAATTATTGTTAATATGGCTGCAGAATCAATAGAATAACCTTCTTTACTTTCCCTGTTTTCTCGCAGGTATACTTCAGGAGAATTCAGCTCTAGAAGCGCATTGCACATCAAACTGTATGTATCAACCAGATCTATGCCAACTTTGGGCCGCTGTTCTCCAGGTGTTACATATCTGTGTTCAGCATATGACCAGAGCCTTACGAGCTTGTTCATTATATTCTGATCATCTGATCCGACAGTGATATCTAATACTGCTTGTGTTTCATTATCTACAATTTCAACTAAAGAATTCTTTGCTGAATAATTTCTTCCATCCTTGCATAATTGCACTGTTTCTTTGTTTGAATCATATGCATCTAAAAGTAAAGTCATAAAACTATTGTATAAGTCCGTGATATTTAAGTTTAATGTAAATATTATGTTAAAAAAATTAAATTTAGAAAAAAATTAGAAATCTTTTAGATTTCTAAATTTACAAAAACCGATTGGTTTTTGCGAAAAAATAAATTATTAATGACGCGCGCGCGCTTTTTTGCGGCCATTATGAGATCTAGCAAATCTGCCTCTGCCAGCCGGAGCTCTTCTTCTAGGGGAGTCTTTCTTAACGATTACTCGCTCTAGTGCCGGAACTTGCAGCTTGTCAATGACAAATTCTCTGTATTCTCGCAAGATTCTTGAGAAGTTATCATGGTCGTAATCACATAAAATATTGATTACTTTTCCTTCTTCTCCTGCTCTTGCAGTTCTACC
>Ga0180431_10007270_pt1 | contig 12956 bp, 14 predicted proteins | sample SS_ome_11_FD_132459 | JGI IMG/M metagenome (GOLD analysis project Ga0180431, IMG submission 132459) | Hypersaline lake sediment archaeal communities from the Salton Sea, California, USA - SS_1_MS_1 metaG | ecosystem: Environmental > Aquatic > Non-marine Saline and Alkaline > Hypersaline >... | reverse complement strand
TCCCCGACGAAGCCATCAGCAAGGGACAGTCGTTCATGAAACGCTGCCGGGGGTCCGACGGCGGCTACGGCTACACTTCCGCCGGAAGCAGCAAACCCACCCTCACCGCAATCGGTGTCCTCACCCTCGCCCTCGCAAGGGAAAAGGACTCCAAAGGCTTCCTCGCCAGCGTCAACTACCTCCGCAAGCGCCTCAACTACCGCGACCGGTTCTACCCGTACTACTTCGAATATTACATGTCGCAGGCCCTGTTCCAAGCCGATGACGAGGCGTGGCAGGAGTGGAATGCCAAGAACATCCGTTACCTCTCCGCCTCCCAGATGCGCGATGGATCGTGGGCCGGCAACAAAGGGGCGGCCTTCAGCACCGCCGGCGCCCTCCTTTCCCTCGCGCTCAATTATCGATTCCTGCCGATCTATGAGAAGTAATCCCCCGTCCGGGCGCCTGCTGCGACGGAGCGCCATGGCCGTCGCCGGACTCCTCGCCGGAGCCCTCATCCCGTCCGCCGTCGCGGACGGCGATCCGCAGGACGACGGCCGCCCCGACCTGCTCCGCTTCACCAACGGCGACGCCCTCCACGGCGCCTTCCGCGGCCTCGAAAACGGCCCCCGCCTCCAGTGGACCCATCCCGGCGCCCGCGACCCGATCGTCCTCGATACCAAAACCCTCCGGCGCCTCGCCTTCAACAACGGCCGCGCCCGCGCCTCGCTCGTCGATCCGTCCCACGTCGTCCTCAGCAACGGAGACCGCATCCCCGGCCGAATCCTCGAACTTGACGCCAAGCACCTCACCGTCGAAACCCGCTTCGCCGGAACCCTCGCCATCCCCCGCCAGCACGTCCAACTCGCCGCCCCGAACCCTCACGGCGGCGAACTCCTCGTCCTCGGCCCCCTGAACCCCAAGGACTGGCGCATCCTCGAACCAACCGAACCCGACGGCTCCGCCTCCTCCGAAAACGACGAGCACCCTCCCGAGGACGATCACAAACCGGTCGACTCCGACCCCCCATGGGTCTTCAGCGGCGGCGCCCTCTACAGCAACGGCCAGCAATCCGTCGCAGCCGATGTCCAGGCCCCCGACATGGCCCGCTTCAGATTCGAACTCGCCTGGCGCAACCGCCTCTCCGCCCAGATCGCCTTCCACGCCACCCTCGAACCTCCCCCACCCGCCCCCCCCGGCGACGAAAACGGCCGCAACGACAAACCCCGCCCCGGGAACGCCCCCCGCGGTCAGTCGAGCCAGATGACCGCCGACGCCATGCTCTACGGCCCGTGCTATATCCTCACCGTCACCTCCGGCTACATCCAGCTCCTCCGCTGCACGTTCGACGACGACGCCAACCCGATCGTCTCGCGGCTCAACGCCTTCCGCCCGAACCTCCAGCTCAAGGACACCGGCAAGGCCGCCTTCGACCTCCGATGCAACCGGAGCGAGCACGCCGTCGCCCTCTTCGTCAATGGCCACTTCGTCACCCGCTGGACCGACCCCGACGGATACGCCGGCACCGGAACCCACCTCGCCTTCGCCTGCCGCAGTTCGTCCGCCAGCCTCCGCCTCTCCGACCTCGTGGTCACCTCATGGAACGGCATGATCGACAGCGCCAGCAGCATGCAAGCAGAAGACCGCGACGTCGTCCTCCTCGTCAACGGCACCGACCGCTATTCCGGTAACCTCGAACACATCGAGAACGGCCTCGCCCACTTCCGCGGCAGCTACGCCGATATGCACATCCCGCTCGACGTCATCCAGGAAATCCGCTTCGCCCGCGACCAGACCTCCGACCCGCCCGAGCCCGCCCGCGATGCCATCCGCCTCGCCTTGATGCCGCGCGGCCGCCTGACCGTCACCCCCGCCCAATCCGACCGCTCCGTCCTGAAGGCCCGCCACCACGCCCTCGGCCCCCTCAACCTCGATCTGCGCTACGCCCGGTTGATCGAGTTCTCGTTCTCCGACAGCATCCTCGACCTCTGGGACGAAGACTTCTGATGACTCCCCGCCTGCCAGCTCTCGCCTTCGGGCTCGCCTTCGCAGCCGCCTCGCTGCCGGCCCAGGACCGCGTCAGCCTGCGCGACGGAAGCACCCTCACCGGCGCCGTGCGCCGCATCGAGTCCAACGGCAAGGTCGTGGTCGAATCACCCCTCGCCGCCCGTCCCTTCCGCATCCGCGGCCATTCGCTCGAATCGATCTCCTTCGAGTCGCAGCCCGGTCCCCGCCGGTCCCACCCGCAACTGCTTCACCTCGCCAATCACGACGTCCTCCCCGGCGCCACCACCCGCCTCGATGCCGAGTCCCTCACGTTCGATACATGGTACGCCGGCGCCATCAACATCTCGCGCTCAATCGTCCATTCCATCGACTTCGGTGTCACCCCCCAGAAGCTCGTCTTCGACGGCCCCGGCCTCCTCTCCGATTGGAAAGAGCACGACGACTGGGAACTCGAAGACGGCCGCCTCGTCTGCGACACCGGAGGCGCCATCACCAAACCCCGCATCCTCCCCCGCCAGTTCATCCTCCGCTTCCGCATCGAGTGGGAAAACAGCCCCAACTTCCGCCTCTACTTCTGCGACGACCACCTCAAGCGACACGGCCACGCCGACCGCTACTACTTCGAAGTCAATGCCGCCGGCATCCAATTGAAACGCGAAACCAAAGACGGCGGACGCCGCTGGTTCAGCCTCGCCACCTCCCCCCGCCGCCCCCGCGAATTCCCAAATCAGGCCATCGACGTCGAAATCCGCGTCGACCGCGACCGCCGCCTCCTCCACCTCTACCTCGACGGCGAAAAACTCGGCCGCTACCCCGACCCCATCGCCCGGTTCCCGAATGGCTCGGGCATCATGCTCGAAAGCCGCGCCGGCGGCGACATGCGAAATATCATCCCGCTCATCGAAATCTACGAATGGGACGCCGTCTCCCAGTTCCGCCGATCCGAGGGACGCGGCAACCCGTCCCTCGACGCCATCGTCGATACCCACGGCGAACGCTACAGCGGACGCATCCTCGAACTGATCGAGAAGGATGGCCACCCCCGCATCGCCCTCGAGAGCGCCTTCGCCAACGACCCCCTCCTCGTCAAGATCGCGGATATTTCCACCGTCTATTTCAAGGAATCCGCCGAACTCGACAACCCCCGGGGCAGCATCCACTTCGACCTCCGTGGCGGCGGCAAACTGCGGCTCTCCAGTCTCGCCATGGGCGCAGACACCCTCAAGGCCCGCCACCCGCTCCTCGGCGACCTCGAACTGCGCCGCGCCGCTCTCGCCCAGCTCCGCGTCGCCGAGCCCGCCAACAAAGAATGAGCCCTCCCACCCGAACCGCCCCCATGAAGCTTCTCACCGCCTTGCTCGCCGCCGTCCTCCCCGCCCTCGCGCCCGCCCGGGAGCAACCCCCGCTCGTAGGCACCCTCAAGTTCGCCAACAACGACCGCCTCAGCGGCTTCCCCGCCGGATTCAATGCCGACGGCCACCTCGTCTGGGAAGCTCCCTCGTTCCTCCACGAACCCATCCCGATCCGCATCGACAAGGTCCTCGAACTCCGCCTCCGCGGCGGACAACCCCCGGAACCCGGCGCCGACCACCAGGCCCTCGTCACCCTCACCAACGGCGATACCATCCGCGGTCAGCTCATGGCGCTCGATGACACCCATGTCACCCTCGAGACATGGTACGGCGGCACCCTCGCCATCCGGCGCAGCATGGCGGCCGGCCTCGAAGTCCTGCGCGCCGACCCCGTCGTCTACTCCGGCCCTTTGGACCTCGAGGAATGGGTCATCGATGGCGAGCCCGATGCATGGACGCTCCAGGGCGGACGCCTCTCGTCCGTCAAGGGCGCCGGCATCGCCCGCCGCATCGACTCCCCCAGCCGCTGCCGGATCGGATTCGACATCGCATGGCGAAATTCCCTGCGCTTCCGCCTCCTCTTCTTTTCCGACGAAGGCGCCACCTCCCAGCCCGACAACTGCTACGACCTCGTCTGCCAGCGCCGCTTCGTCTACCTCCGCAAACGCTGGCGCGAAAACGGCGGAGGCGGCTCCCGCATCATCGGCCAGTCCAATATCGCCGAACTCACCGAAAAGGAAAAAGTCCGCATGGAATTCTACATCGACCGCAAGGCCGGAACCATCGCCCTCTACATCGACGGCCGCAAGTCCCACGAATGGTCCGACCCGGACCCCGGCGTCGGCGAGTTCGGCAACTGGCTCCACTTCGTCTCCGAGGACTTCTACCCCCTCAGAATCTCCCGCCTCCGCGTCAGCCCGTGGAAAGGAGAACTCCCCGAAGACACCGACTCCAAACCCGACGAATCCCTCCCCGATGGCAAAGGCCAACTCATCCGCCTCCAGAACGGCGACTCCGTCATCGGTCAAATCGGCGCCATCACAGACGGCATCCTCGCCATCAAGACCGAACACTGCGACGTCAAAATCCCCGTCAAACGCATGCGCTCCCTCCTCCTCACCTCAAGGGACTCCGAACTCTACGAGGAACCCATCCGCAAGAAAGGCGACGTCCGCGCATGGCTCCGCGACGGCGGCCGCATCACCTTCCGCCTCGACGCCTTCACCAAAAACTCCCTCAAGGGATACAGCCAGTCCTTCGGCAACGCCGAATTCGACCTCGACGCCTTTTCCCGCCTCGAATTCAATATCTACGAGGAAACCTTCGCCCCCCTCCGCAGCGAATCCACCTGGTAACAGAATCTTGCAGACCGGACGTGACAGAATTCCAATCCGGTTTACGGTCGGTCCATGCACCTCAAATTCGACTGGTTGGTGGTCCTCGAGAACCTCCGCCGCGGCATCCTTGTCACGGACGCCAACCTTGATCCCCCGGACGGGCCCCGCATCATTTACGCAAACCGGGCATGGCTCGCGATGACCGGCTACACCCGCGACGAAATCACCGACAAGACGCCGCGCATCCTCCAGGGCAAACACACCGACCACGCCGTGCTTGACGATCTCAAACGGAAGCTCCGCAACCGTGAGATCTTCCACGGCCAGACATGGAACTACCGCAAGAACGGCCAACCGTTCCTCATGAACTGGTACACCTACGCCGTCTACGGCGAGCGCCCCACGCCCATCTACTACGTCGCCGAGCAGGAAAACGTCACCGAAATGGAAAAGCTCCGCTTCTCCATGCGCCTCATGCACAACCCCGCCGACGAGGAAGCCCTCCGCTTCTTCGCCGTCCTCGAAGAGTGGGAGGGCAAACAAGAGCTGCAGCCCGCCGGAGAGACGTCCTGAGCCGTCACGAACCCCGCGATCCGCACCGCCCCGATTCCGCCTCCCCCGGCACGGTCCGGAAGACGAAAAGCCCGCCCGCAAGGAACAGCAGAATAACGCTCATCCCCACGCGCTGACTGCCGGACATCGCCGTCAACCAGCCCACCAGCAAGGGGCCCATGAACGCCGTCGACTTGTCCGCCAGCGCATAGAAGCCAAAGAGCTGCGTCCGCATCCCCGGCGGAGCGAGACGCGAAAGATAGGCCCGGCTCGAGGCCTGGACCGGCCCAACGAACACCCCAAGGCTCACACCGAAAAACCAGAACCATCCTTCGGTGAACGAGCACAGCGCCCCACCCATCGCAAGAATCAGCCCCATCAGCGACGCGATGATGCTGCGCCGGCTCCCGATCCGGTCGTCGATGAACGAGAAGCCCAGCGCCCCGAGCCCTGCGGACACGTTCAGGGCCAACCCGAAAACGAGGATCTCCCTCTCGGACATCTCGAAGGTCCCCGCCGCATAGACCCCGCCCATCGCGAAAATCGTCGCCAGCCCGTCCACGTATAGGGCCCGCGCCACCAAAAAGCGGAAGATCGCCTTGTGATGCCACACGTCCCGAACCGTCCGCCGCAGTTGCACAAGACCCTCGCACACCGAACGCCTCACCGGCTCCCGCGCAGCCTGAACCGCGTCCGGCGTGAAAAAATACAGCGGCAGCGAAAATAACAGGATCCAGACCGCCACCACCGGAAACATCGCCCGCACCTGCCCCGCCTCCCCGCCCACTTGAAACCACGAATCCTCGCCCCTGCCAAAGGCGAACAGGACAAGTCCCAGCGAAGCAATGCCCCCGGCGTAGCCCAGCGCCCACGCCCACCCCGACCACCGCCCGATGCGGTCCGGCGACGCCAGACCAGGCAGCATCGCATTGTAGAACACTATCGAGCCCTGCAAACCGACCGTGCCGAGCGCCAGTAACCCCATCGCGGGCCACGTCCACGCCGGGTCCGGCCGCACGAACCAGAGCGCGGCCGTCGCCGCCACGCACAGCCCCATGAACGCCCCCAGCCACGGCTTGCGGCGCCCCCGCCGGTCCGCCACCGCCCCCAGCACCGGCGCCAAAACCGCCACCACAATCCCGCCGGCCGCAATCGCGTTCCCCCAGAGATGCGTCCCCGTCGTCTCGTCGGCCGCCACCCGACGCGTGAAATAGACCGCAAACACGAACGTCTGAACCACCGTCGCGAACGCCTGGTTCGCCCAGTCGTAGAGCGCCCACGAAACGAGCGCCCCCCTCCCGGCGGAATCCGGCCTCTCACCCATGCCACACGGCCTCCTTCAGCTCCGCCACCACAGTGCGCAGGCCGGACGCGATCCGCTGGCGCCGGCTTTCGCCCGCGCCCGCAAGTTCGGCCGCCGCCCGCGCCACTCCAAAGTGCACCACAATCTCCACCGGCTTCGGAAAAAATAGCCCGGGCGGCAGGGCTTCATGGGCGCCCTCGCTGCAGGCCGGTACCACCCGCGGTTCAATCTGCCCACAGCTTCCTCCCAGCATGCGAAACAACAACCCCCGGCACAGGCGCGCAACCGTCCGCCGCAACTCCCCGAACTTCCACCTCCACTCCCCTTCCGCGCCGAACGCCATGATCGCCGGGGCCCCCTCTTCCTTGCCGAAATACTCATCCCCTCCCGGCACGTCGGCCCCATCACATGTCGCGGATGAGTTCATCCGGAGGCGTCCCGTTTATGCTGTTGCTCAACCTGCATCCCTCCAACATACCAAGGCCGAAAAACCTTCCTATCCGGGATTCCCGCAATCGTTTCTTCGAAATTCTTGGCAGGTCCCCCATCCTCGCCGGCCCGCCCCTCTTCAGGGCGATGAGCGCGACCAGCACGATTGAATGGACCAACGCCGCCATTGACGCAAGAAGGCCAGATTTCTAAGCTCCCTGCACGGCGATTGACGCGGCATGCCAAAACCCAGGCCATCGGGGGGTTGTGGCCAATCCACTGCGGTTCGGGTCCCCTGCCGGGCACTCCAACGGAACCCTAAGCGGTCTCACCGTGACCGACGGGCTTCTGCGCAACCTGGCCGATTTGCGATCCAACGTGAACCTGGAACCGCTGCCTGCCATGACCGTCGAGAAATACACATTGCCGGAGGGAGAGGTGGCCGTGGTTGAAGTCATGCCGTCCGACTTGCCACCGGTTCGCTACAAGGGCAGGGTCTGGATCCGCGTCGGGCCGTCACGGCGCGGCGCGAACCAGCAGGAGGAACGCATCTTGACCGAGAAGCGCACGGCGCTTCAGAAGACCTTCGACACACGGCCCTGCGAAGGGTGCTCCCTGCACGATCTTGTACTCGATCTCTTCCTCGTGACGTATCTGCCGTCCGCCGTGGACCGGGATGTGATCCATGAGAACAACCGTCCCGCCAAGCAACAGATGGCCTCTCTGAGGTTCTACGATCTTGCCGCGGACTGCCCCACGCATGCCGGTGCTATCCTCTTTGCCAAGGAACCGCTGCAATGGGTGCCCGGGGGTTACGTGCAGTTCGTGCGCTGGGCGGGCACGACCATGGCTGATGACCCGATCGACGAGAAGCGGTTCAGCGGCGATCTCCTGACCGTCCTGCGAGAACTCCAGGGCTTCCTCAATCTGCCCACGCAGTCTCATCCCGTGGCCGAGTCCGCATTGCGCGAACGGACGGATACCGACTATCCGCCCATTGCCATTCGCGAGTTGCTCTGGAATGCGATGATGCACCGTTCATACGAGTCAAACGCCCCCGTTCGGCTCTACTGGTATGACGACCGGATCGAGATTCAGAACCCCGGCGGGCTCTATGGGATGGCCTCGCCCGAGAACTTCCCGAGACAGCCCGACTACCGGAATCCCGTGATCGCGGAGGCCATGGCCACGCTCGGCTACGTGAACGCCTTCGGGCGCGGCGTGATCCGAGCGCAGGATGCACTGGCGAAAAACGGGAACCCCCCGGCGGAGTTTGTGTTCGAGACCTCGCATGTGCTTGCCACGATTCGGAGGAAATCATGAGAACCATCGCCTTCTTCAACAACAAGGGCGGCGCCGGCAAGACCACGCTGGTCTACCATCTTGCCTGGATGTACGCCGATATGGGCGTCTCGGTCGTTGCGGCCGACCTCGACCCGCAGGCGAATCTGACGGCAATGTTCCTCAGCGAGGACCGGCTCGAAGAGCTGTGGCCGGACGGCGATCACCCGAAGAGCATCCTGGGCTCGGTTTCTCCTATTCTGCGAGGGCTTGGCGACATCACCGATCCGCACATCGAGAAGGTGACAAGAGACCTCGGCTTGCTGGTCGGCGACCTGGGCTTGTCTTGGTTTGAAGCCAAGCTTTCCTCCGCCTGGCCGGACTGCATGAGCCGCGATGAAGCCGCTTTCCGCACGGAGGCGGCCTTCCATCGCACCATTCTGAAGGCGGCCGATGCGCGCGATGCGGAACTGGTGCTCATCGATGTCGGTCCAAACCTCGGGGCCATCAATCGGTCCGCCATTATCGCCGCGAACCATGTCGTCTTTCCTCTGGCCCCCGACCTGTTCTCTCTGCAGGGCTTGCGGAACCTCGGGCCGACCCTGCGGGTATGGCGCAACGAATGGCGGGACCGGCTGGAGCGCCGTCCCGCGGACGAGGACCTCCTGCTGCCGACAGCCGACATCATCCCCGCCGGCTATGTCGTCATGCAACACGCCGTCCGCGCCGACCGTCCCGTGAAGGCATACGAAAAATGGATGAAGCGTATCCCCGGCGTCTATCGTAAAGAGGTCCTGGACGATACCGGCAGCCCAGCCGCCTCTACCGCGGATGACCCTAACTGCCTCGCCATGTTGAAGCACTTCCGCAGCCTCATGCCCATGGCCCAGGACGCGCTGAAACCGATGTTCCACCTGAAGGCGGCGGACGGAGCGCTCGGCGGTCATATGTACGCGGTACAGGATTGCCATGACCAGTTCAAGTCACTGGCCCTCGCCATTGCGGCCAAGTGCGAAGTCCGCATCTCATGAGCGAGAGCTACCCCGGGAAACTGTTCGAGGTCGCGCTTCCGCTGCCGGAAATGTGCAATTCCACTGATATTGAGGTGGGCCCGGCAGGATTCGAACCTGCGACCAAAGGATTATGAGTCCTCTGCTCTAACCGCTGAGCTACAGGCCCTGTAGGGTTTTTTCGCATATTCTCCTTGTTTTCCACAACTTCTTGCCACAAGTTCCCCCTGACAGGACAGAACAGGAGGCGACAAATGGCAACAAAGCGACAGACCGTCAGGCTGAAGAAATCGAAGCTGGAAAACCTCTACCGTCATGTGAACGGGACCTATTATGCACGCGTCATGGTCGGAGGAAAGCCAAAGGAGCGGAGCCTCCGGACCAGCGACTACAACGCTGCCGCGATCAAGCTTCCGGAGGTTCTCAAGGAGCTGCGCGGCGCATCGAAGGAGCACAACGCCGGAACCCTGGCGCAATCCATCCTCAAGGAAGCGAACCGGGACGATCCGACCATCAAGGATTCTACGCACGCTTATTACCGGCAGATCGCCAAGAACATCATCGCCACCCTTGCCCCTGAGGTCGCCAACAAACGCCTCCCGCAGGTCAACATCGGAGACCTCAAGCTGTGGCAGGCGGGCTTTGCCGACAAGTTCAGCGTCACCCGCCACAACGGCGCTCTGGCGCTCCTGAGGAGAGTCTGGAACTGCGCCCTGGAGAACCATCAGGTGGCGAGCAATCCCGCCGCCAAACTGAAACGCCTTCAACCGGAGGAGCGGGAGTGGCAGCCTCCCTCCAGGGAACAGTTCGCGGAGCTGGTGAAGTCAATACGGGATCAGGGCAAGGCACACTCGGAGGCCTCGGCTGCCGCCGTCGAATTCCTCGCCTACACTGGTCTCCGCATCTCGGAGGCTCAGCGCGTGACGTGGAGCCGCATCAACGACGGCAGGCTGGTGCGCCGTGTCGCCAAGAATGGGAAGGTCATTACCACTCCCCTCATTCCCGCCGCACAGGATCTTCTGGAGCGCCTCAAGTCGTCCGGTGTCCCGGATGGCCCGGATGATCCCGTCATGCTGGTCAAGAGTCCCCGGCTCGCCTTGGAGGCAGCCTGCGAGCGCCTTGGCATTGACCACCTCCGGGTGCATGACCTCCGACACGTCTTCGCCACCCGATGCCTCGAAAGCGGAGTGGATTTCGGCACACTCGCAGACTGGCTCGGACACAAGGACGGCGGCATCCTGGCCGCCAAGACCTATGGACACCTGATTCCGTCACACTCGGAGGCGCAGGCGACCAAAGTCGCGGTCTAGGGCTTGCAGATCAGTTTCCGCAAATCAATGGAGCGCATTCACCATGGCCAATCACGAAGGGACTGAGCATTTTGCGCGTTGGTACCACGACGCCGCTTGGACCATGGCACGGCGGCGGATGGTGCAAGCGGGAGTGCCCGAGCAAAACATTGACTCCACCCACGATCCGGGTCGGGACTGCTTTCTCTCATGGGACACGGAAGCCTTCCACAAAGCTCCCAAGAGGGTTCTTGAGGTTTCCCCCATAGATGCCATAGATACCATAGATGCTATAGATGCCATAGACGAAGGGGGGGTGCGGCGGGCGCTGGAAAAGCTTCAAGCACGAAACAATCCCGACAAGGAAAAGGAAAGACAGGCGGCCATCGAAGAACTGGCCGCGAAGGAGCACCTGAAGAAGCTCTATGACCGCTACATCAGGCATCGCCTTGACCCCAAGCAAGGAACCAGGAACACCGCAACAGTTGCTGCGGCAACCTTCCTGTACCGGGCGGTTTCGGAGGAGGTGCTCAGGGAGTTGCTTTCGTTCTTCTATCGGGTAAACCAGACGGAGTTCCTCGACACCCATGAAGAGCACATGCAGGACGTGGAGAATTGCCTCAAGGGCAATCGCAAGACGTGGCTGGCGGGCCTGAATGAGGGAGAGCGGCAGGTTTATGAGTCCCTTGGAGATGATGAGAAGGTGGCATTTCGCATTTGCCGGGATTTGGGCACCGAAAATGAGGCCTTCTATATGGGACAGATGGGGCTGGCGGAACGACTATCACTGAAACCAGGCCGGGAAGTCGGCAGGAGGATTCTAAAGACGTTTCGCGAGTTGAATTTCATTAAGAGGGAGCAACCCGGTCTGTCGTGGGCTAAGTCCAAGGAGACGGGGAAGCCGAGACGGGCCACAACCTGGCACTGGAACCATGCAATGTTCGGAACGATTGTGAAAGCAGTGGTGAAGCCTGTCAAATTGGCCTTGTGAACCATTGACCCATTGCGTTGCCGCCTTCGATTGCGCTGGTCGGGCAATCAAACCCCCCAAAAAACGGAGATCGGCGAGCACCCCTCCCGACATGCTGCTTTTCCAGCACTTGTGATCTTCCGCCCCATCAGGCAGTCCCGAGATCTCCGCCAGATTCGGGGCTTCCCGACTAGTTGGGTAAAGGTAGTCAGGTAAAGATTGCGCGAGGCAGTAGTGAGGAGGCGCTGCGAGACAATAGCGCTGCCCGTGCCTTCTTGTTCTTAAACTCTTCGTAGAAACGCCCCTTCACTGTTCTCTCGATCCCGATTAGGTGGATGGTCAGAACAGCTCCATAGGCAGCCTTTGGGTTCTTTGTCTGTTCAATCAACTCCAATAGGGGCGGAATCGCTGCGTCATTGTGTGCGGCGATCGAATACATGTCATCCGTGTATCCTATCCAGTAGGCCTTGCCGGTTGGACGCAGGTGCGGCGCCTTCGAGACGTTTAATGAGTTCATTAAGCGGAGCTATGGTGTCAACATCTACAGGCTCGCTTCCACCCACGACCGCCCGCTTGTTGGGCTTTCCATCGGGTGCCACGTCCAATACTTGCGAGTAGGAGGAAGTAGCAAGCAAGATGCTGGTGATGATGTGGGCGATGAGGCGCATTTTCTTCAGCGAACGTCGAGGTGTGGCACCGGCTACCGGGGGCGCCACTCCGCAACAGGGTTAAGGGTTGTCGTCAAGAGGGTCATTTCGACTCGGGGCGGGTAGCCGGTTGTCCACCACCGTCTTGTTGTGCCTTGGTTTTATATGGCTTGCGCTCCTTAGCCAGAAGATCAATGAGGTTCTTTAGGTCGATGCGCTGCGTATCAGAAAGCGACTTCGCTGGTAGAGCAGGAACCAGCATCTCGGCGGTCGACTTGGCAGTGATCGAATACTCCTGCTTTAGCTCCAGTTCGGCATCGCCTCCAGTTACAAGGCTCGCAACGTCATCTCGCTTTCCGACCAGATGTCGAATCATGATCTTCCCCGATCCCAAAAGGTATTCAGTCACAGTGGGCAGATTCTGTGCGCCTCCGTTCCACACCCACCTCACACGCTGTATGGAATCTCCGTTTGACTCGTAGAAGTAGTAATGAGTGCTCGTCGCGTCCTCTCCCTCCTCGGATTGATACGTCCACTCGTTTCCCGCAACCGCTGAAACGGCGAAGGAAATTAGGAGCGCGATGTAAGTCGTGAGAATCTTCATATTCTTGGCACAACGTCAAAGGTGTGGCAGGGCGGAGTGAGACTGTCCAGAGCGAAGCGAACTAGCGGCGCTGCTAGCCCTTGCCACCACCGTCTTGTTGAACGGAGCCGCTTCGCGGCGCCTCCGGAGAATGGGCTTGAGGTGATGCGGTGACTTGTTCATTCTGTTAGTTGCTATGAAACAAAAGAACAAGTGC
>Ga0180431_10007268_pt1 | contig 12957 bp, 19 predicted proteins | sample SS_ome_11_FD_132459 | JGI IMG/M metagenome (GOLD analysis project Ga0180431, IMG submission 132459) | Hypersaline lake sediment archaeal communities from the Salton Sea, California, USA - SS_1_MS_1 metaG | ecosystem: Environmental > Aquatic > Non-marine Saline and Alkaline > Hypersaline >... | reverse complement strand
CAGCCCAAGATCTCCTTCTCCATCCCCAAGAAGATCCCCCAGTCCATCTCCTTCACCATACCTTTCATTTTCTCCTCTTTCACCCAGCCCAAGATCTCCTTCTCCATCCCCAAGAAGATCCCCTAGCCTATCTCCTTCTCCATCCCCGAGAAGATCCCCTAGCCCATCCCCCTCACCATACCATTCACCATCCCCCAAGACACCCCCACCAAGCCCTTACTTGCGCCTGCTCAAAGACATGGGCCAGCTAGGCAAGGGCTATCTCGTGGAAGTAAAGAAGAAAGGACAATGGCAGACTATCAACCCCAACAACGCCCTCAACTACATAGCGGCATTAAGCAAGGGGGCGCGGGAAGTCGAGGGCAGTGCGGCCGCATCCTTCCGTATCAAGCCGACAAGCTCAAGGCCCCAGTCCAGGGCAAGGGACACTTTCTTTTTGCGCAATCTACAGAAATATCGGCAGGGCAAACAGGCCAAGGGGGTATACGTAGAACGCGATATGTTCAGGATCAACTCTCCAGGCGAACTGCGACAGATCACAGCAAGAGGTCTCGCATCATCCAAAGCGCAGGAGACCGCATTTGATAGATATATGAAAGCAATAGGAGGTAGATAGAGATGTTTGGAATATTCAAGAAAAAGAGTTTTGAGGAACAGGAGAAAGCCATCAACATGAAGATAGCCATGGAACAGAAGCGTGCAGATGCAGTCAAGCTCAGGCGCCAGGCCATAGAACGCCTTGAAGCGAAGAAAGCAGTGCTCAGGGGCTACAAGATGCACAACCGCCCCCACCAAATAAATCAAATCAAGCAAGGCGTGATGAATGGTGCAGGGTTGTTAGGTAGGGGATTCGTGAAGACCAGCAAGGCAGTCTCAGGCGGAGTCGCCAAAGTCAGCCAGAACTACGCAAAGAACCTACAGAACGGCAACATGAACATGCTCAACCAGGTCATGGGCATACAACCTATACAGCCAAAAGTGCCGCAGAAGACCAGACCAAAGCCTGCGGCCAAGCCAAAGAAAGATGAATTATTCAACAGTATGTTCAGGTTGAGGTGATTCGGTGTTATTTTACGGAAAGAAGGGAGCTGCACAGGCACTCAAGGTCATTCTGACTGTACTCTTCATAATCTTCGTGACAGGCATGGTCTGGATGATCTACGATAAGCCATTCTCTGATATGGGCGACAAGATAGATGATGATCTGACAGGCGAAGATCTGACAACCTTCAACAAGATCATGGGTTTCTGGCAGAAATGGCCAATCTACACAATCATTGTTGCAATGCTTGCAGGGATAGGCGTCCTTGTCTGGAGAGGTATGGGCTCTGACACATATGGTGGCATCCCACCCCCTTATTAACTAAAGATGAATAAGACAACACTTTTAATCATACTAATGCTGACACTTTTTGCTAGTTTTTCGTCTGCGGTATATGATGATTATGTTGCGTGTTATACTCTCAATACAAATTATACAGATGGTTCTATTAACGCTTATGATTGGACTAACGACAATGGTCTGACAATCGGCGCAGCTGGATGTGTACTCGGCAATTGTGCTGTATCTTCTGATAACAGAGCAACAATGAATCTGATTCCAAATCTTGGTACTGCGTGGGGTTTCTCTTTGTGGGTTACTTATGATACTTCAGGCACCCAAGAAATGTTGCCATTGACTTTATATGATAATAATAGGATGTATGGAGTAAGACAAGCAAATAATGATTTGGAGATATATGCTTATGAAGTAGAGGGTGCTACATATAGAGGTGTTGTCACTTCTGGGATAACAGCCGGAACCTATCATGTAGTTGTTTCAGATACTGGTGCGAATTTAGAAGTTTGGATTAATGGAGTTTCACAGGGTACTGATACAATGGGAACGATGGCTGTTGGTGGGGGTGATGATAATTTAGGTGGCAGTTCTAATATAATTGTAGCATTTGATGGGTCAGTAGACGAAGTTGCTATATATGACCATGCACTTGGTCTTGCTGATGCAGTAGCATTATATAATGGTGGTTCTGGAGTATCTGCTTGTTACACAGCACCTAGTCATTTTTCATCTAGTCTTTTTTATCCAACTAACACATCAATTTTCAATGGAAATTATTCCGGCTGGATAAATTTGACTTTATCAAATGTAAATCAATCAGCATCATGCCAGTTAAGTAGTCCTGATTGGGTTGAACAGACAACACCAACATATGGAAACGAGACTGTCGCGTTCTACAATTCTGATGTCAGCACTGCTGGGAATTATTCCGCGTGGGTATATTGCAATGACAGCAGTTCAACAATCAATAATAGTTTCTGGTTCTACATCCAGCCCTGGAACATCACTGCCTCGGACCACTACAACACCACAAGCCTCCAGAACTTCTCTGCATCGGTTGCAGGCAGGGGAGTGTTCAACACAACGACCGGGACAATCACCACAGATATCCCGCTCAATTACGCCAGCCTCTTCGATATCAACATATCAGCAGATACTTACCTGACAAGAGGATATTCAAGCCAGAACCCAAACGAAACACTCCAGGCAGAGCTCTGGCAGTACCAGCTCAACCTATATGTCTATGATGCAGTCAACAACCAGAGTATATCGAGCTTCGATGTCAATGCGTCTCTTATGGGCTTCGCAGGATCTTCTGGCCTGGCCACGCTTTACCTTACAGCCGAGAATCATTCCATCAACATATCAGCCACTAACTACGGCAACTATTCTCTGAACATAGAAGGCACAGCCGAGACTATCGAGAACAGAACTATCTACATCCAGCCATACATCAACATCTCCATCCGGCGCGAGAAAACAGACGAACCCTTCAACACAAGCGGTACACAATATACTAAGGTCTTCTTTTATTGTCCTGGATCAACTATCGAGCAGGAATTTAACACTACCTCAGGCGAGAGCAGCATATACATCCCTGTCAACTGCAGCTGGGATTTCATTAAGCTTGACGTGATCTATAATGACACTTCGTACTTCCGGACACTGATCCCTGACTATGATGAGAGGGATATAACATTCTACGCTCTCGATCTGACAGAAGACCTGGGTGTGCAGGTAATACTCCGGCTCAATGATCTTGTGGGTAGCTACACAGATGGTAAGGTACTGATAAGCAAGCCGATATCCAGCACAGAGCAATACATTATCCAACAGCTCTGGGATATGGAATCCAAGGCAACGCTCTACCTCCTCAAAGATTCCTACTACACTGTCAAGATAGTCGACAACGACGGCCTGATCACAAGGACGCTCGGCTCGCTTGTCGCCGATGCTGCAGAGGAAAAGATAGTGACTGTGCCAGAACTCAGCTTCAGACCTGATAAGGTTCTCGGGACAAACATCTCATGGGACTGGCAAGACACAGCCACAACCATCAGGTTGATCTACAACGACACGCTGGACTCAACCTCATCCCTTATCTTCAGCGTGTACTATTCAGAGAACCTGAGCTTGGCATACCAGACAACAGAGATAGGTCTTGGTGTAGGATCATTCACGTACACTGCCGGCAACGCATCCTTCCTTGCCTGCTTCAACACGACGAACGCTATCTCCCAGTATGTCATCTATGATTGTCATATCTATGTGGGTGCCATGGACTCATTCCTTGGTGACTGGTCTGATTTTGACAGTGATGATGTCTCCAAGTACCTGACATGGTTCGGGACAGCAGTGGTGATTATAGCACTGCTGATGTTCGCACCAGCACCGGAATGGGCACTGTCTATGGCAGCAGTGTTTGGATTATTCTTCATGAAGATAGGCTGGCTCACTTACGGCTCAACTGCACTGGATTCAACAATAATCATGATCTTGGCACTCTTGGCTGTACTGGGATTCATAAGGAGGACTTTCAACAAATGAAATACTACGAAATCGTGCTATTCATACTTTGCCTGCATGTAGGCGTGGCAATAGTCAACGGGACAGGTATATTCCACTCTACTATGCAACATGATGAAGAATGGTTCAATCGGCTCATGATCAGCACAGGGGAAGATTACGAGCAGAGCCAGGTTCAGACGGATAGTGCCAACTGGGGCATAGGCGACTTCGTGAAGGGCCTGGCAATCTTCATATGGAATTTCGCCGTGGGAATAATTATAATACCTGCGACGCTGGGCTCGTTCGGGCTCAGTGGAGTATACATATATCCCTTGAGTGCTTTGATTTACAGTGTTTATATTGCAGCCATAGCACAGATGGTAGCTGACAGACAGATGAAGGGGATGAGCTGAAGATGACAATGACAATTCCAATGCAATATCTGCTGAATGGATCTATCTTTACTGCCGGCTACATGGTCTACACAGAAGCCATGGGTCTCTGGTGGATAGTGCTCTTGCATGTGTTCTTCATTGGGGTTGTCGGCTATACTTCCCGGGATGAGGCAGTGACAGCCGGCTACACACTAATAACTAGCGTTCTGCTCAAGAGATTCAGCCATCTCCCAGTATGGTCTGATTACATCATATACACTATAATCGTTTTCAGTATTGCTGCGCTGCTATACTGGATAGTGCGGGGTGACAGGTGATGATAGAGAGAAAAAAACTTACCAACAAACAGAAGCTCATAATAATTCAGCACCTACGCATCGCAGGACTGGACCTTCGCCTGCTCAAGCACACCGGATACAAACGCACCAGGAGAACCAGGAACACCTTATTCTGAACTGGTTTTTATATATTTGGTCCTGCGAAAAGTAACACATGCTTATCCACTTGTACTTGCTCCTGACTGTTGCGGCACTATGTTTGTTCATTCTGGGTCTGAAATACGGCTCATACGGGGGAGGCGCAGTTATAGAGAAGACATCTAAAGACGGGCCCGAGCTGGCATACATGACCAAGATGTTCATGACAACGGTGCTCTTCCTCTCTTGCATGGTGCTCTCATTCATACTTGCTGCCGTATCCTATGATGTGACCATCCCTCACTGCGACACATACGTTCAGTCTTCGGTTCTGCAGGCAGACAACGTGACAACTACTCACACATCAGATACTGTATGCATCTATGACCAATACACGGATGAGACTGTGTCTAACCTGTTCTCAGGGATAGCGTGGGTATCTCTTGTAATGATGTTAATATTCGGGGTCAGGGACTTATCGGGGATGTTTTCATGAGTGCCGAGGATCCCCCTATCACGCCCGAGCAGCTCCAGGCGTTGATGGCAAATATGGAAGATCAGGCAGCTGCAAAAAATCTCTATGATTCTCAGGACATGTCCAAGTTGATTGAGACTTATATGCAGGTGGATATACCTAAAGATCTCAGGCAGCACAGGCTCATGCATGATTTTTGGGCGGTGTTGGATAGGACGATCAAGCTCACATTTTACTCAGCTGATGATGTCACCGATGGCGAACTTCTCTTCGAAATCGCCAAGGTCAACTATTTGCAGACACGGCCTGCATACACATACACTCTTGAAGACACGCAGCTCCTTGACCAGCTCAAGATATACTTCATAGCTGCGATCAAGCGTTCTGTCGGTGCAGGCCAGCACAGGTTCAACGAACGGCTTGTGATAGGGCAAGGGGTCAACCACGTCATCAGGACCAACACAGACACGATACAGTCTGGCTCGTCAGGAGGATTCTTTTCAAGATTTAAGAGAGGTATATAGACTATGGTAATGGAAACAACGATGTCATTGGTTGAAGTGATAGGTCTGTCGCTGGGATGGGTCTTCGCGATAATTTTCGGGATATTTCATATCCTCATATGGAAGTTTACGCATGCGTGGACCTTCCTTAGGGCATGGTTCCAGAAGGTCCCTATTGTCAGGGAACTAAACGGCGGATGGAGCAAGTTCGTCAAGGCCAAGGGTGAAGATCAGTCAACCATAGACATGAAGGATGGGTTCCTTATCAAGAGTCAGAACAGCCATCTCCTTGACTGGAAGTCCAAGGTTCCTATATATGACAGGTACGGAGACTATGCGTTCACTATCGATCCCGCATACAACCCTATCATCCATGAGCTCAGGGAGTCGGGGTTCAAGATAACTAATATTGATGAGTATAAGCAGCTTATCAGGCTCGCAATAGACGGGCAGTACCAGGAAACATTCCTGAGTGGCATAGAAGACCAGACAGCCCTAGAAGATGCCAGGAAGAAGATAAGGACGCTACAGGATATGGTAATCAGGATCCAGCCTTATAAGACCTATAAACTTCAGGACCTGAGCACGATGTTCCCCAATAACATCAACACGGTCAGCAACGACCACAAAGTCATATCGCTTGTTGACCGGAACGCCCGGCGGCAGAAACTCAACGCGCAGCTGATCATCTATGCGGCGATGGGTTGTCTTATCTTCGTCTTTGCGATTGTTGCCGTGTCCAAGTTCGTCAAGGATCCAACTTGCCCCGATGTTGTCTGCAACTGTGCCAGGGCTGGAATTGAGATGATACAGAACGCAACTGCGGCAATATCAGCCAACACCCCCAATACTGCCGGCGGAGGCGCATGGGATATACTCGTGCCTTGAGAGTTGATGTCAATGCAGCAAAATAACTTCGGCAACAAGAAATTCGAGAGCCATGCCTCCTGGAAGACCAATGAACGAATAGGTATATTGTTCGCTCAGGCGGACGTCTTAGCGCCCAAAGCATGGTCTACCAGGCGCATATCTGATATCCAGTACTATTTCCACACTGTCAACCAGATATTCAAGAATGTCAAAGATGTACTATCCAATGCAGAAGAAGTAAACAAATGCAAAAACAAGTATGAGTACTTGATCGGCTTGGTCAATTCAGATGAAAGGTTCAGGTCATTGCCAGCAATTGAATATCTGCTCAAGCTTACGGATGAGATGTATTCGCAGATCGTGTCAGGGATGCAGGCATGGGAATACTTCTTCCGTGTAGGCAGTTACCAGAAGAAGGGGCTGAAGAACATAAGGTTCTGCGATGATTCAATATTCAGCGGAGGTATAGAGAATGGGACTGGCAGGGTTGATCCGGGCAGCAATGAGCCCGAAGAAGACAGCGAAGAATATCAAGGAAGGGTATAGGCATTACCAGGAGGTGATTGCGCCGGCAGCATTCGCTACAGGTGCAGATATGGCTCTAAGATACTATGACGGCTACAGGCGCGCCAGCTTCTGGGTCATGTTTGTATGTATGATAATCTCAGCCGCATTGAAACTATATGGCTTCGTGGTATTCTTCGCAACGATGCTGCACCTGCAGATCATGTTCAACCAGCTCTGGTGGAAGATGGTGCACATCGAGCACAGGCAGAAGGAGGTGGAGAGATGCAGCCAGAAATCATACATGTCCGATGGGGCACTGGATATGTCTACCGAGGAGTGATCCATATCAACCATAATCTCATCTCCAACCCCAGGATATATGCCAAGGTGTTGAGGCATGAAAAAAAGCACTGGAATAATGAGAAAGGTGTCGACTGGAGAGAGCCATGGGATTGGAGCATATTCTGGTGGAAGCTCACTCATCCAAGCGCCTGGGTGGATCTATTGCCTGTATGGTGGCATGGTGGCCGCAGGTTCAGCATAGATTGGCATCGGGCTTCATTCTGGTCAGGCATTGGAATAGGCCTATTGTGCCTGTGGGCTGTAGATAGGTGGTTCAGATGGTACTAGACTCGGAAGAATACAAAGAATGGCTCAGACGCAACACAAAGCTGTCTGAGAACAGCCTCAGCCTGTACGCACGGACCTCTATAGCATATTTCAGGGAATATTCAGAACTCACTCTTGAGAACATTAATGCTTATGTATCTAAGAGCTTCCGGAAATCCAACAGCAATTATGTTAAGTACTCTTTCAGGCCACTGCTTGAGTATATGGGCTTTGAGCTTGATGATAAGGGTGTGCCTAAGATATATCGGCGCGTGGTCCAGGTGCGCCAAAAGCCAAGGAAGAAGCACGGGACCTACCTTCCTGCCAAGATGATCAGGCAGATAATCTCAAAGATAGCCAAAGAAGAGATCAGGGATATTGCTACTTTGCAGTATGCCACAGGTGCACGGGCTTTTGAGATCATCGAACTACGGGAGGAGAATCTTGACTGGGGATACAAGCCCGGGATCATCAGGATATACCTGGGCGTGAAAGGCGGCAAGGAAGGCGTTACGTTCCTTGACAAGGCCACCTATGAGCCTCTCCTGCAGAAGTACTGCAGCGGCAAGCCAGGGTTTCTCTTTTTGCCCGACACACTTGCATATGATGAGGAGGAACTCAAGCGTGCAGTCAGCACCAAGAGATCATATTTATATGAAGAGATGAAGAAGATTATCCGCCACATGGGTATAGAACGGCTTGGTACGCATGATCTGCGCCGGAACACATCAGAGGACCTCCGGCGAAGCGGTGCAGATCTCCGCACTATCCAAAAGGCTTTGAATCACAGTAGCATCAACACTACAATGAAATACTTCTCAGATGATCGGCAGGATGTGAGCGATGCAGTAGTGCGCCACCAGGGAGATGATAACGATGTATAAGATCGAAAGAGCATTCGGCCGCACCAAGATCTATCTGCCAGGTGGTATGTGCATGGCTACAGATAATATCAATAGGCACAGGTTCAATGAGCTGCGTAAGCAGGCAGCAATAGTCCAAGGGGAGATGGACAAGTTCCAGTCCATGCTGACCAAGGCCTTGGCCCAGGGGAAGAGATGATGACTCCCGAGCTTGAGGAAGTCAAGATCCTGACCCTCCTTAAACACAACGGCCAGATCATAATCCGGCTGGAAGAAGAAGTATTCAACGATTATGAAATCTATGGGTTCTTAAAAGTTTACCTGGGCCTGATGGAAGACCGCTTCAAAGAAAGCATGTGCTCTGAAGACGATCATGATTCTGCAGGGTAGGCAAGTCAGGCCAAGCCGCTGGCCCCATAAGCCAGTGCACGCAGGTTCGAATCCTGCCTCTGCAATCAGTCCTATGCTCCCTACATGCGCAAGGGAACTAATTCTATGAGGATTCTTATCGGCTGAAAATTGCAACCTGTGAAAAGGGTATGTTTTCACATTTAGCCAGCTTTTTCGCACAATCTGGGGTTTCTAGCTAGATAGTATATAGATATTGTAGTGCTGAAAATTGAAATTTGAAACTTCATGACAATTTCCGACCGTTGTAAGGATACATGTCTACACATACAGATTAGTCATTCCATCGCACGCTCTTACACTCTGGGCATATTCTAATTTTTGACCCTATATGTCTCTTATCCCTGAACTCTCCTCTGGGGATCCAGGCATGTCCGCACCTATTGCATGTGCAACAGTAGCATATCTTCTTGGTGATGGTCATCAGATGTGATGACATGATTGAAGTAGTATTTATTTTTTCCCATGTGGACTAATTTTAATAACTGGATAATGGTAAATTATTTAAACTAAATATCTTACCTAGCAGGTAAGGTCTATCCCTCACCAGAATCTCTACGTCATCGTCTGAAATGCTTCTGGTTCAAAGGTGTCGAATGTATGGAAAATAATTTTGAGATAGTTGAGCGGGACTTGGACAGTTATCCTTGCCCCACACCTGAAGAGCTCAGATGCCTGCTTGAGAGCTTTGATTATTATGACAAGTACAGAGTGATCCTCGAGCTCATGGCCTTATCTGGCGCAAGGACCAAGGAAGCACTCAAGGCCAAGATGCAGGAGTTCTCGACAGATTATATCTTCTGGAAATACAGGATAGCAAAGCCGCGCAGGGTGGTTCGATTTGATAAGGAGACAAACACTGCAAAGATCATAAAAGAATATAAGGTCCGGACAGTCGAGCTTCCTGTGTGGTTTGCTGAGAAGTTGCGCAATTATACATCCATCAACAGATACAGCATCGATGCTGGATATTTGTTTTACTGCAGGCACCATGACACACCCCACATCTCTTATGGCCAGCTGAATAACATCCTGAGCAAGAGACGCAGGAAGCTGCATCTTACTAGGGTCTGGAAAGTCGTACTCAAACACTCAAAACACAAGAGGGAGCAGTACAACACTCAGAAATGGTATGCTGTGTGCTTGCATGGCATACGCAGGTTCTATGTATCTGAGATGTTCGAGGCATGCGTCATCCACGGTGTCCAGAACGCTCTTGTCATGGTCGGGAAGATGCTGGGTCATGAGCGGCCAATGCATACTACTTCTCTCTATCTCAGTCCCCGTTCCGCAACCAAATTCATGCCAAAAGTCTACGATCCTGACTTCATGACCAAGAAAGATGATGGCCTGAAACACCAATATATGGGGGATAGAGGGGCTGTATCTGCATCTGCATAGATAACCGAAAAGTATATAAATGAGGTTTCCCCTAATTATGTGAAAAGTTCGGTTTGTTCTTGTGTAGCGAGGCTACACTAAGGGGGCAAGCCGACACAATGAGGAGGAGTGTCGGATGGAATATAAATCTTACGCAGCAAACAGGGAAGATTTCTCAGAGATAGCAACTACAACAAGCAATGATAACACTTCTGGATTTCGACACTCCAGAACCCAGGGCAGGGCCTCAAAATCCTGTCCTGGGGTTTCTTTAGCAACAAGGAGGTCGAAACCAATGAATAAACGAACACTACAGATAGATACATCAATGCCTGGCAACTGGAAAGGCACATATAACACTCACAAGGGGAGCTCTGATTCTAACCCCACACCCGTCAGGCCTTGTGGGATCTCAGGCAGCTCAGCAACTATTGAGCTCTCTGAGATCTTATCTGAGCTAGAGATTGGGGTGGTCGCATGAAACCAGAGATCACCATTAACACACAATACGAGTACTGGCTGGACTTCGGCGAACCAGAAGAAGCCAGGATAATTATCCCTGGCAACAGCTGCGAGGAAGCAGACCAGAACTACCGGAAACTGATCAGGCACATCTTTAAAAGTGCAGAAGCAGCGCTTGCCGGAGAAAAGTATGATCCTCGGGCTGACCCGCAACATATCAAAGAAGAGATTCAAAAATGCTTAAAATCTCATAGGCCAAAAACAAAGTCAAAATCAAAACCTAAAAGAAATGGTAACTCAATAAATTTCAAGGTCGGCGTTCAAAATCGGATGAAGATACTTGATGCAATGTTAAAAGGTGCTGTCAGCCTAAAAAAGATATCAGAACAAACTGGGTTTACAACTACTAACACTTCTTATCATCTACACAAACTTAAGAAACAAGGTGAGGTGCGCCAGGACAGCAAACTTTGGTTTCCTACCAAGCCAAAAAAACTCCCTCAGATCCAGACTATGGTCAAACCAGAAAAGGATCACGAGTACATGCAGAAGCAGAAGTCTGAACATATTTTGGAGAAGAAGAAAAAAGAGTATTGCACTTATTGCCAGACAGCAGAAGCTGCAGAAGGAGAGGATCTCTGCTATGCCTGCCTGGACAGCCTCCAGAGGAACGGCGTAAAGAGAGAATGATATCAAGATCCCAACAACGAACGAGCAGATCAGCCAAGCTTGCGGGCGAAGGGTTTCGAACGCGTCACCTGCTGACAATCCATGTGGACAAGAGAAGTGGTGAGGGTATGCAAGCGATGAAGCATAAATGATCTGCGCAGCCTGATATTGGCGTATCTGGCTGTTGATGAAACAAGTCCTGCAGGTGCAAGGGAGTATCATGGTCAACCAGCACCTACAGGCAACTTTTATTCAAAATGTCAAAAAGAAACATCGGAATCGCAAGGAAAAGAAAGAGTAAGGGTACCCCTAACAAGAACCCTAACTCTACCCTTACTTCTGCATCAAAAAACCCTAACATTCCTTCACGAAATCAAAAAGATACCCTAACAAAAAACCCTAACACCCCTCCCTACCCCCCCTGGAGTATTACTTGTACATTCAAACAAAAAGAAGTGCTGCAACAATTGAATGCAGGCGGTGATATGACATCAATATCTCGGAATATGAATGTCTCAAAACCGACGACAAGAGAACGCCTTTTAGCCCTCAAAAAAAAAGGTTTTGTCACACACCATCATTATCGTTGGAGTTTGTCTGATCTGGGCCGGAAATATGTAATTTATGAGCAAGAGATAAGTAAGGGGGGCAGTAAGGGGTCGGAGCCAAAATCAAAGCATGCCAACGAGTTCTCAGTGAATATCATCAATTTCCCACAGCAATGGAACAATGGCTACTTCTATCTGCAATGCCTGAAAGCAAAGAATGTCATTTACAGCACATCCACTGATCAATGGCATTTATACTATGAAGATGCAACGATCCGGATCTCACCAGGCAAGCGGAAGATAACCTTCTGGATCAAGGAACAGACGGGCTTCTGCTATGCTGACTTGATGAATGATGTCTTTGATAAATTCGTCCAATATTATGATCTGATTGATAGGAAAGGCTTCGACCTTGATCATGTCGTCACATCAAACAATGAAGAGTTCGCAGATAAGGACGGCTTCTTCGCTAGGTTGGCATCATACACAAACAGCAATGGGTTCCGGATAGAGACTCCGACCAAATCATTCTGGGTGGATTTCTCAGAGGGTCTGCCAGAAGAAGAGACTGATGATTATGATACTGCACAAAGAATGGAACAGCTCGCAGAATCTGCGATGCATACCAAGGGAGACTTCTATGATCTTGACAAGCTAATTCAGATAACAGGAAACCTCGTCAGGATTGAGACGATGAGGGTTGCGCATGATCTTAAGCTTCCGAAACTTCCTGCAGAACAACAGCTTGATCCAATTCAAGGGAGGCCTGAGTATATTGGCTGACCAGCTCACACTTCTACAGGACTGGAACCCTATCCATACGTACCTGGGCAACCCTGAGCCGGAACATAACACTCAGGACATGCAGGCTCATATCACCGAAGAAGAGATCAATGGGCGGCAGTTGAGCCAGAAAGATAAGATCATGCAGCTTCTCATGGACATGGACAGGGTGCCTTCTGACCTGTTCCCGAAGATAGGCCTCAGCCAGTACAACGCCAGGAT
>Ga0180431_10007262_pt1 | contig 12961 bp, 6 predicted proteins | sample SS_ome_11_FD_132459 | JGI IMG/M metagenome (GOLD analysis project Ga0180431, IMG submission 132459) | Hypersaline lake sediment archaeal communities from the Salton Sea, California, USA - SS_1_MS_1 metaG | ecosystem: Environmental > Aquatic > Non-marine Saline and Alkaline > Hypersaline >... | reverse complement strand
GCCGTGCTCTTCGAGGCCGGCCGCGCGGCGTGGGAAGCCGGAGAGCCGCAACTCTGGCTCGACTTCTGGCAACGCTCTTTCCGCAGCGGACCAATGCACCGGCGACGCATGATGCAGTCGCTGGCCGGACGGCTTCCGGCCGCCTTCATCCTGGAACAGTTCAAGCCGGACATACACTCCACCCGGCACCTCCACGCCCGCCTGCGCGAACTGAATCGACCCGACCAGCTCGAAAACGTCGGCCGATACCTTGCCCGACTCGCTCAAGTGGAAGCGGCCCGACTGGAAGGAGACGAATCGATCAGACATTGGCAGGAATCCCTGTGGATCTACAACGATATGCACGATTGGGCGAATGCCTTGGCGTGTGCTCGAACGGCTTGCCTGCACCATACAAACAGCTACGCCTTGCGATACGGCCTGGCCCAATGCCTGATTCGACACGAACAGTTCGCCGAAGCGGAAACGCAACTGAACTGGTGCCTGGGCCGCCGCCCGGCCGACGAAAAGCTGCGCCGCCTCGCCCGAGACGTCATCAAGAAACGCCTCGCCGGCGAAGGACCGACCATGCGGGCCGAGAGACCGGCCGGCCCATTGCGTTGAGAAGGACCCCATATTGAGTAACGCCGACGGAAACAAGCTGCTGCGACTGCCTGTCGTGTCGACCGACACCGGCAGCGGCGTGGAGACCGCCTCCGTCGCGATCCGCTTGATCGGGTGGATGAAGCGGCCGGTGCTGTGCCTGGCGACGCTTTTGCCGGCCTTCGTTGGCGTCTACTATTGCAGCTATTGGCTTCGCTTCGAAGGCCAACTCGGACCGGGAGAACTGCAATGGTTCTCCAGCACGGTCGCCTGGGTCGTTGCGATTAAGCTGTTGATGTTCGGCTGGTTCCGCGTCTATCGCAGTTGGGGTCGATTCGTCACCTTTTACGACCTCGTCGCATTGGTTCAGGCGGCCACCGCCAGCCTGCTGCTGACCGTACTGATCGATCGCTTCTTTCTCCCCACGCGTGCAATCCCCCGAAGCGTCTTCTTGCTCGATTGGGGAGCGACGATCGTGATCGTCGGCGGTCTGCGGGCCTCGCTACGGATCTTCTGCGAACGGAACTGGATGACCCTCTTCTCCGGCGGCAACAAGGTACCCGCCCTGATCGTGGGAGCCGACGACGCGGGCGAGTCGCTGCTGCGGTCGATCCTGCGGAACGAGAAACTCAGGTACCAGGTCGTGGGGTTCATCGACGACGACGCCCGCCGGCTGGGAACCTGCATCGGCGGCGTGCCGGTCATTGGCATCGTCGAGCAGACTTGCCAACTTGCCCAGCGGCACGGCGTGCGCGAAGTGCTGATCGCCACCGGCGAGCTTTCCGGGCGGAAGATCCGCAAGCTGGTCGACGACACGCGAAGCCAATCGGTGCAAGTGAAGATCCTACCCAGCTACGAACAGTTGATCAGTGGAAAGATCGCCCTGCGGCCGCGAGAGATCTCCATCAACGATCTTCTCCGCCGCGAACCGGTGCAGCTCGATCTGGAAAACATCCGCCAATGGATCGATAACCGCACGTTGATGATCACCGGCAGTGCGGGCAGCATCGGGTCGGAGATCTGCCGCCAACTGTTGCGGTTCTCGCCCAAACGGCTGGTGCTGGTCGATCGTTCGGAAACCGGACAGTTCTTTCTCGAACGCGAGCTGCGCGAGCAGGACATCGACGTGCCTTGCGACGTCCGCATGGCAGATCTGCTCGACGAGAAGCGAATCGCCCGGCTGTTGGACGAGTATCGCCCCGAGATTATCTTCCACGCCGCCGCCTACAAGCACGTCCCCCTGATGGAAGCCCATCCCGGCGAGGCCGTCAAGAACATCGTCCTGGCCACGCGGCAAATCGCCGACCTGGCCATGCAATACGGGGTGGAATCGTTCGTGATGATCTCGACCGACAAGGCGGTCAACCCGACCAGCGTGATGGGCACCTGCAAACGGGTGGCCGAACTGTACGTCCAGTCGCAGGCCGAGGCGTCCGAGTGCCGGTTCGTCACCGTGCGTTTCGGCAACGTGCTCGATTCGGCGGGCAGCGTGGTGCAGGTCTTCCGCCAGCAGATCAGCCGCGGCGGCCCGGTCACGGTGACCGACCCCCGCGTTGAACGCTACTTCATGACCATTCCCGAGGCCGCCCGGCTGGTCATCCAGGCCGGCGCCATCGGCAACGACGGCGAGATCCTCGTGCTCGACATGGGCCAGCGCGTACGGATCGTCGAGTTGGCCGCCGACATGATTCGCCTTTCCGGTTTGCGCGTAGGCCGCGACATCGAGATCGAGTTCACCGGTCTGCGGCCTGCCGAAAAGCTTTTCGAGGAGTTGCACATCCATGGCGAGACCTACCTGCCTACTCGTCATCCCAAGATCACAGTGGCCGACGGCAATCGCCGAGACCCGGTGTTGATCATCCGCGCCATCGAGGAACTCTTGCAGTCGGCCGACGATCACGGGGAGTCGGTCATCGAACAACTCAGGCAGATCGTACCCGAGTACGCCAGTTCGCAACGCTCGCAACAACCGTACCGCCGCGCGGCCGCGTGAAGTAGCCATCTCGCTCCGCGAGATGTGAGCTTTGGGGAATTCCGGGAATTCTGCGGACACCCCATACTAGTTTATATTCTTTGGTTCCCGGCGTTGCTAAGAGCAACTGGGCTGTCCACGCCGGGTGCTAGTGCTGGCTTGTCCAGCAGTGCCGGTGTATGCTTGTTGCGGGAACGATCTAACAGGTTGAGTGGATCGAGCAACAATGAGGTGGATACCCCGATGCAGGGATTTACTGCTGGACAAAGCCAGCAGTGCCACCCGGCGATAGACCCGATGAATCGGGTCACTACGAAAGGGTTGTGCGAGTGCTTACAGGAAAACCGTTGTAAGTTCTTTACTCACAACGGTTTAAGAATGTGGAGGATAGGGGACTTGAACCCCTGACCTTCTGGCTGCCAGCCAGACGCTCTCCCAACTGAGCTAATCCCCCAGGTTGATCGCACACGCGAGTAACCCTCAAAAATATCGCCTGTGCAGACGAGTGTCAATAGGGGGATGTCGGCAATCAGGCTAGACAAGACGACTAAAATTGGTGAAGATGGTATGGTTACGTGACCTAGCCAATTAATTGATAGTCCCATGTCACAAGTCGATTTCGACATCGCCCGACTGGCCGCCTATCTGCATCTCATCCCTCAGCAGGTAGCCAGATTGGCCGATCGTGGTAAGCTGCCGGGGCGAAAGGTGGCCGGACAGTGGCGGTTCGCCAAGGCCGAGATACATCACTGGCTCGAGCAACGGATCGGACTCTCCGATGAGGATGGCCTGGTCGAGGTCGAGGCCACTTTGCAGCGCTCCGACGGGGGCGGAGATCAACAAGAGATTTCCATCGCCGCGATGTTGCCGCGGGAAGCGATCGCCGTTCCCTTGCAAGCCCGGACCCGCAACTCGGTTATTAGCGCCATGGCTGAATTGGCGGCCGGTACCGGGCTGCTGTGGGACGCCAAAGCGATGGCCGAGGCCGTTAAGGTTCGCGAGGATATGCACCCGACCGCGTTGGAGAACGGCGTAGCCCTGATGCACCCTCGCCGGCCGATGGCGAAAGTCCTTGCCGAGCCATTCCTGGCGTTGGGATGCACCAGCACGGGCATACCATTTGGCGGGGCATCGCCGATGAGCGACGTCTTCTTTCTGATCTGCTCGACCGAAGATCGCGGCCACCTTCGAACGCTGGCCCGGCTCAGCCGCATCCTGACTTTGCCCGGCTTGCTCGACAAATTACGCCAAACGGCCGACGCCGAGAGCGTACACCGATTGATCGCTGAGGCTGAGCAGCAGCTTTGACAGCCTGCGAACTGAGATGCTTCAACCTTCGACCAACCACGACGGGATTTCGATCCTCTTGATCGGCGACACAAATTACCGGGAGTTCCGCCGTGCCCGGGCTTCGCTGGATGCGTTGGGCCGCGTTACCGGCGTCGGCGATGCCGAGGTGGCCGCGGAGCTTCTGGCCGACGGTCAGATCATTGCCGAGGTTATCGTCATTGCCCAGGCGTATCCTTCGCAGTTCTCGCACACGGCAATCGACCGGATTCGGCGTCTGGCGCCCCTGGCCCGAATGCTGGGATTGATGGGAAGCTGGTGTGAAGGTGAAATGCGCAGCGGCAAGCCGTGGCCGGGCGTGCTCCGCGTCTACTGGCACCAGTGGCCGCCGCGATGCGACCGGGAGATCTCCCGAATGCTTCGCGGCCAGTGCTCTGCGTGGGGGCTGCCGATTACGGCTACCGATGAAGAGCGGCTGTTGGCGGCGTCGGATGAACGGGCGTCAGATGCAACAGGGATGATCGCCATCTACACGCGTCGCTTCCTGATGGAAGACTGGCTTGCCGCGGCTTGTGGCGGCCGAGGGCAGTCGACCGTTTGGCTTCGTCCGCCACGCCCGGCCCGGGTCGATGGCGCGATGGCCGCCATCTTCGACGGCTCCGATCTGGGCGGCGGAGAATTGGCCGAACTGAGACACCTTGTCGTCATGCTCGCTCCGGCGCCGGTCGTCGTCCTTCTGGACTTCCCGCGCGTCGAAGGCCACCGCCGGGCAATCGCCGCCGGCGCTGCCACGGTGCTCTCCAAGCCGCTGTTAGTCGATGATCTATTCTGGGAGTTGGACCGGTTGCTCTCCGTCGTTTAGCCCTAATCCAAAGACGCCGGTTGTTCCGCAATGGAGCCGCGCAACCAACGGCCCCGCTGCTGGTCACAAGCGACCAGGCTAACAACTCAAACTGTAAAGACGGGCGTCCGAAAATGGGGACTGGCTCCGTCGAGAGCCTGGTTTGAAGTAATTGGTGCGTTTGCCGACGGTGCCTGTCCCCTTTTTCGGACGGATAGAAACGGGCAACCTATTGCCGGAGCCGCTCGATCGCTTCGGCTATCGCGGCGCGTCGGGCGTAGATCGGCGCGGGGTCGGTGCTGAAGGTGGTCATGTCGCGGGTGATCGACTCGGGAACCGTCAGCAACGATTCGTAGTGTTGGACTTGCTCGGGGTCCAACTCACCGCGCCGCTTCGCAAGCAGTTCGCGCAGCATGTAGAGATATTCATAGTCCTCGATTCCCTCGCGGAGCATCTCCCAGCGGATACTCGAAACGGGTGGCTCGATGACCGGATCGCCGCCGCGGAACCCCGGCACGGCGGCCGCCTCAGGTGGGTAGATGAAACGGCCGTCGCCGTTGCCCCAGTAGCGCTTTACGCCCTTGGGAGTCGAATAGCCGGAGACGTAACCCATCGGATCTTCGTAAGGGTTTTGCGGCCGGTCGGGGAAGGCGGTTGCCGAGGTCCAGTAGTTCGCCCGCCATACGAGGATTCCGCGAATGTCGCGCTGCCAGGTCTGCCATAGCCAGGTGCGGAGTTCTACGGCCGGATGGTCGATGAACAGCGTGCAGTATGGCGCCTTTGGACCGCAGCAAACGTACCACCAGAAGCGTTCGCCGTGGGCACGCCGTTGCTCGGCGCCGGCGTGGTCGTAGTTGTGGCTGACCGGACACCAGATGTCGACCGCCCCGGCCAGGGCCTCTTCCGGCTGTTCGGTGAGCATCGTCGTCAGTCCGGGGCCGTGCTTCTTCAGACGCCCGAAACCGTCGTTGACAAACTTGTAGTCATTCGGTGCCGGTTCGTCGAACCAGTAAATATACGCCATATCGAGCCAGCCCTTCGCGCGAAGATGCGCTTCGAGTTGGCCGACGTAGCTGGAGAACATCTGCCGGTATTGCAGCGTGTTTTCGGCATAGTCGCCGATGCGGGGTTCGTATCGCTGGTGGAAGCTGCCGCCGCCCATCCCTTCGATCCGAAGTCGGAAATTGGTGAAGCGAAACTTCTCGACCGCCCGGGCAAAAGCCGGGTCGAACGCGGAGAAATCCAACTCCGCGCGGGGCGGATCGACCTCGGGCAGAAACCGCACGCCGATCGGGTCCAACGGCGTCGGATCGTACGGGCTGATGCGGTGTTCGGCGAAGCTCTGAAAGTACATGTCAAGCACGCGCCGCTTGTCTTCTTCCATTAGTAACTGGTGATAGCGGAAGACCTCGCCGGCCGACAGCCCGATCGCCGTATCGAGGTGGTTTCTCTCGGGCAGCGTGAAGTCCCATACGTGTAATTCGATCGGCACGACAACAGAAACGCCGTCAGCCTTCAGCGTGACCTCTCCCGAATAGTCGCCTGGCGCGGCGTCCTTCGGAACGTGGATCAGCACCCACAGCGGCTGGTTCTTGCCGGCCGGCACGTCGATCGGTTCGCCGAGTGGCGGCAAGGCGTCGGGCCAGTGGTCGACGGCTCCCGTCCCGTCGGTGGCGTGGTGGACGAAGTGATAAGCGACGCGAAGGACCTTTACGTTCTCGGCCGAAATCGTTGCTCCGCCGGGGCCGCTCAGCGACGCCGCGGTCGCCGTCAGCCCGGCAAACCCTCGCGCGTTCCGCACGACGATCTGCACGGCCTCGCGATCGTTACGCGCGGCGGAGAGCAGAGCGGCGGTCGAGGTGGCCTCGGGCAGGGCGCGTTGCGGCGGGATCTTGTGCGCCGCGTCGCACCACCAGACGACCGTTGGGCCGTCGATGTCGGCGATCCGGGTGCCGTAGTCGGTTCGATAATAATCGGCAGTGGTGATCGGCAGCACAATCCTGGTCGATTTTCCGCCCTCGGCGCGCAGGACGATCGACAGGTCCTGCCGGCCGGGCTTCAATGCCGTCAACGGCATTCGCCACACGGCCCGATCTCCCGGCTTGATCCGCGCTGGCTTATCGGCACTGCGGAAACTGTTCTCGAACCCTTCGTGGCCGAGTTCCCATCGCGCGGAGACGGATTGCCGTCCGTTGTTGCGAGCGGCAACGACAAGGTGCCTCGTCGTGGAAAACTTCGGGTCTTCCAGCGAAATCGATTCGAGCGTCAACTCGGGGCATGAGCGTTCAATTCCGGCAAACTCCGTGTGGCCGATGCCCTGACGCCACGTCGCGCCGATGCCGGCGGAGAACTCGATCCGATTCACCTGAAAAGAACTGTCGTCGGTGGAAGACTTCAGCCGCAGGAAGAGCGTTTTGCCGGGCAGGATCTCGCCGGGCAACGCGGCTTCGGCGGTGCCGAGACCCTCTTGAACGGCCAACGGCAGCCAGTTGCTCTCGTCGTTGCTGAGCTGCGCCGTGCAGCCGCCGCGGGTGTGGTAACTGACGTTGAAGCTCACTTTGCCCGACTGGAACCATCGGGCAACCGGCGCCTGAAAGCGGTAAGTCACCTGGCTGCCACGCCCGAAGCACCAGCGGTCGCTGTTGAACGTGGCCGTGGCACTGTGCAGCGTGCGATGATAGTTGCTGCCCTGATGGGCGAAGGTTGCCGAGAAGGCATAGCGGCCCTCGCGAATAGACTCTCCCTCTCCCAGCAAGAGCCCTCCGGCCAATCGGTGGACGGGCACCGCCGGCAGCAGGCGGACGACATCGAACTGCGCCGTGCCGGGGGCCTGCCACTGGCCGATGCGGAGATACGAGCCAACGGCATCGTCCGGCACGCGAAAAGCGTGGCCGTACCATTGCCAGTCGTTCGACAACCGGTGATCGCGATTGGCGAAGACGGGCCCCGCCACGACGCATCCGCTGCCGCCGGTTCGCCGGGCACGCATCTGGAAGCGATACAGCCGGCCGGGCTCGAATGAATAGTCGCATCGCCAATGGTTCGAGTCGGCGCCGGTGCCGGTCACTTCGAGGATCTCGCGATCGACCCAACGCCCCTGTCCGCCGGAAAGCGTCCAGCCGGCGGGTGCGCCATCGCCTTCGGTGAAATCGGTGTTCAACGGCGGGTCGAACTCGCCGGCTGTTGTGACGCCGCCGAGGCAGGCGGCTATCGCAACAAGAAACGCGATGCCGGGTGCCATGCCCACGCTCGCGTGGGCATGTTGTTTGGCGGTGACCTCACGCGGAACCGTGCAGCATAAATGGCGGTAGCGTTTGCAGAAGCGTTGATTCATACCGAGAGTTTACCTCTTACTGCATGCCCACGCAAGCGCGGGCATGGCACTGTCGAAAAACGCGATTTGCACGTACGACAAGGACCTGTATACCAAAATCCTAACCAACAACGCGATACCAGTAGGACACAAGGCCAATTCCAAAACCCCGCCAAGTTGCCTCTTGGCACGATGCGGTAGACCGGTTACACTCAAGACTCTCGGCACCTGGAAGATCATCGACAGGTCACAACGATCAGCGAGTTCACGCTCAAGAAGACGATGAACCTCGGTCGCCCCCCGTTTACGGACATAACCTTCCAGAACAACATGGCGTTTGATCTCAGGGCGGTCTCTAGAAACCAAATACGAATCGAATTACGAATGAACACCAATCAACAACTAGCGAGGCTTTGCTTCATACCGACAAGTCATGTACAATGTCCTTTAGCCAAATGACGTGCTGCAATGCGCTTGACGCTGATCCGTCCAAATAGCACTTGAGACGGGAACGGAGTACACGTATGATTACCGAGGCGTTGGGGCGCCATGCCGCCAAGACAATCTTTCTGCTTGCCGCCGTGCTGCTCATCTCTTGTCTCAGCAGTGCGAAGGCCGACGACGTCGTCTGGATCGATAAGCCCGCGGCGAACTGGGAGAAGGAAGCGTTTCCTTTGGGTAATGGTCGCTTGGGCTGCATGGTCTTCGGCGGGATCGAGGAAGAGCGGATTCAGTTCAACGTAGACAGCCTCTGGACGGGTGACGAGAACCTGACAGGGAACTATCGAGCGCCCGGTATGGGATTCTATCAGAACTTCGGAAACCTGTACGTGACCTTTGATGGCAAAAGCCCGGCAACGAAATATCGGCGTGAACTAAATATCAGCAAAGCCGTGTGTCGTGTTACGTATCAGCAGGATGGCACGGAGTTCGCGCGCGAGACCTTCTGCAGCTATCCCGAGCAGGTCATCGTTTCACGGATGACGGCAAGCGCCAAGAGCAAGTACTCCGGGCGTATCAGGCTTGCCGGCGGGCGTGACGAGAAGACGTCGGCCGAAGGGAACCGGCTTGTTTTGATCGGAACGCTGGCCAACGGAATGGAGCACGAGGCGCAGGTCCTCGTTTTAGCCGAGGGCGGAACGGCCAAGACGAATGGAGACACGCTGGTTTTCAGCAGATGCGACAGCCTGGTCATTATCCTTGCCGCCGGTACAAGCTATGTGATGGACTACACCAGGAATTGGAAGGGAGAGCACCCCCATGCGCTCGTGACCAGGCAAGTGGACCGGGCCGCGCAACAGTCCTACGGAAAGCTGCTGACGACGCATGTTAAAGACTACCGGTCTCTGTACAACCGTGTAGAAATCGACCTTGGCAGGACCGAAGTGGCTCAGTTCGTGTTGCCGACAGACCAACGGCTGCAGGCAATCCGCGAGGGCAAGGCGGATCCGCAAATGGATGCGCTGCTGTTTAAGTATGGTCGCTATCTGCTGATCGCCTGCTCGCGTCCCGGGTCACTGCCGGCTAATCTCCAGGGCCTGTGGAACGATCGTAACAACCCGCCCTGGCATGCGGATTATCACAGCAACATCAACCTGCAGATGAACTACTGGCTCGCGGAGTCGGCCAACCTGGCCGAGTGCCACGAGCCCCTTCTTGATCTGCTGACGGCTTCGCTGCCGCCGTTTCGCAAGGCCACGAAGCTGGCCTACGGCGACGAGATTCGGGGGTTCACCATTCGAACGTCCCATAACCCGTTCGGCGGGATGGGGTGGAAATGGAATATCCCCGCCAGCGCCTGGTATGCCCAGCATTTCTGGGAACACTACGCGTTTGGGAGGGACACCGAGTATCTCGAGACGGTGGCTTATCCGTATCTTAAAGAGGTTTGCCAGTACTGGGAGGATCACTTGAAGACGCTTTCCGACGGCCGGCTGGTCGCGCCGAACGGTTGGTCACCGGAGCATGGTCCGACGGAAGACGGGGTCTCACACGATCAGCAACTCATCTGGGATCTGTATTCCAATACGATTGAAGCGTCAGAGGAACTGGGGGTGGACGATGATTATCGCAAGAAACTTGCCGAGATGCGGGACAAGCTGGTGGGGCCGAAGATCGGAAAATGGGGGCAACTCCAGGAATGGATGGTGGACCGGGACGACCCCAAAGATCAGCACCGGCATGTTTCTCATATGTTCGCCGTGTATCCAGGTCGTCAGATATCGCGGAGCAAGACGCCCGAACTTGCCGAAGCAGCAGCTGTGTCGCTGAAGGCGCGCGGGTTCGGCACTGTCGTCGGTTGGGCAAACGCCTGGAAGACGGCCCTCTGGGCTCGACTGTTGGATGCGGAGAATGCCTACACGTTTTATCACAAGGAAGTCTCCGCCAATGCGTATCCCAACCTATGGAATGGTTGCTGGCCGGGGCGAGTTTTCCAGATTGACGGGAACTTCGGCATCACCGCCGGAGCGATTGAGATGCTGCTCCAATCCCATGCGAGCGAGATTCATTTGCTGCCGGCCTTGCCGAAAGCCTGGGCGACGGGGTCGGTAAGCGGCCTGCGGGCCCGGGGAGACTTTACGGTCGATATCCGTTGGCGGAATGGCCGACTGGACGAGGCAACCGTGCGCGCGGGAAAGAGCGCCCGACACACGATTGATGTTGTTTTCGATGGGAAGCGAAAATCGCTGAACCTTACGCCGGGCCAGACGGCCACGCTCTCGCTGAAGGACTTTCGCTAAGGGCCAACATGGCGGGCGAAGTTATGAATCGCAACACAACCTTGTGGATTGCCGTGAAGACGATTGCGGTTCTCGCATGCGGTCTTCCGGGGGCCGGGGCGGTCGCCGACGCCGAGAAACCCAACATCATCTTCATTTTCTCCGACGATCTGTCGTATCGCGATCTGAGCGCCTACGGCCAGAAGGCCTTTTCCACGCCCAACCTGGACCGTTTGGCGACCAACGGCCTCCGCTTCACGCACGCCTACGCCGGGTCGCCGGAATGCGCGCCGTCGCGTGCGAGCCTGATGACCGGGATGCACATGGGGCATTGCCGCATTCGCGCCAATCGATCGGTTCGGGGTCAGGACCACCTGAAAGCTGAAGACGTGACCGTCGCCGAAATCCTCAAACAAGCCGGCTACGCCACGGGATTCGTCGGCAAGTGGGGGATCGGCTTGCCCGGAACCGAAGGCGCGCCGCACAAGCAGGGTTTCGACTCAGCCTACGGATTCTACGATCAGCGCCGCGCCCACGGGTTCTTTCCCCACTACCTGATGAGAAACGGCAACGTCGAGGATCATCCGGAAAACTACGGATTCAACATGCGCAGGGTCTACCAGTACAACGGTCGCCCCGTCGATCGTCTGGAAGACGTCAAGAACCGCTACGACGACAACGGGCGCCTCGTCCCCGACGGCGTGCCCGACCCGGACATGGCGACCCACTCCGAAAACCTGTTTCAGCGGGAAGCCATGGCGTTCGTCCGCCGGAACCGCAACCGCCCCTTTTTCCTCTACTACGCGACCCAACTGCCGCACGGTCCCTGCATCACACCCGATCTGGGCGTCTATCAAGACAAGCCCTGGGATCTGAAACACAAAGAATGGGCGGCCATGCTGACCCATCTGGACGACGGCGTGGGCAAGATCGTCCTTGCGTTGAAAGAACTCGGGATCGAGAAGAACACGGTGATCTTCTTTGCCGGGGACAACGGCTACAGTCAGTGGGGATACTTCGGACGCGCGGCCCATGAGGACGATCCCGTCTTCAAGAACAAAGGGCCCTGGCCCAAAGGGAAATTCACCTGCACGCACGAAGGTGGAATGCGAGTGCCCTTCTTTGCCTACTGGCCCGGAACGATCGCGCCCGGGGCTAGCGACCGCCCCTGCGCCTTGTACGATTTCGCGGCCACCGCCGCCGACCTGGCCGGCGTCGAGGCCCCGCCGACTGACGGCATAAGTCTCCTACCGATGCTGCTTGGCAAGCCGGAACAACAGCGTGATCATACGTATTTGTATTGGGAAAACGGCTCGCGTTCCCCGCGCGCTCAAAGCGCCCGTCGCGATTCGTGGTGGGCCTTTCGAACCCATCCCGCGGAGCCCGTTCAGCTCTTCCGGATTGACCGGGACCTGGCGTGCGAGCGCGACGTTGCCGGCAACCATCCGGAGGTCGTCGAGAAATTTCTCGCGATTTTCAACGAAGCCCACGTCCCGAGCGAGTGGTACGTGAATCCGGGCGAGGGCAAGGAGCAGGTCGCGGCCAAGCGACAAAGGGCCCAGGCCGCCAACGGCATGCAAGTCCCCGTCGGGCCAAATTCTCGATGCAGTCCGTGGTGACGAGGTGTATACTCGTTGCAGAATAGGAACGTTTCGTTTCTCGCATTTCATGTTCATAGTTATACTGCTGCTTCTTTGATTTGGAGACCAAGCCACGACAGTAGCGCAAGTAAGGAGGTGAGTCAATGAGAACCAGTATTCCTTCTTCATGTTTCTTCTTGATCGGTATCGTCGGTACGATCGCCGGCCCTGATGTTCGTGCTCAGACTTCCCAGGAGTTCATTCTCAACAAGGCAGAGTCACAACTGCGTGCAATCTACGATCGGGGGGAGTTCCGGCCCAAGAGATTTCGTGCCGACTGGCTTTCTGATAGTTCGGGCTACACGGTTCTGGAGTCGGTTCCCGATGCACAAGAGAAGGTGCTGGTGCGCTATGACGCCGCCGACGGCAAACGCACGGTGCTGGATTCAACTCAGAGAGAAGAGCCCGGCAGATCCGGCAACATCTCCCCGGACGGCCAGAGCGTCCTCTACTCCGAACGGGGGAATCTGTACGTGCGCGATCTGAGCAGCGATCGGAGAATTCCCCTCACGAAGAATTCAACAGATGGCTCGGTGTGGAACAACCGGGCGGTATGGAGCCCCGACGGAAAGTGGATCGCCTTCGTGCAATCGGATGCCTCCAATG
>Ga0180431_10007258_pt1 | contig 12967 bp, 16 predicted proteins | sample SS_ome_11_FD_132459 | JGI IMG/M metagenome (GOLD analysis project Ga0180431, IMG submission 132459) | Hypersaline lake sediment archaeal communities from the Salton Sea, California, USA - SS_1_MS_1 metaG | ecosystem: Environmental > Aquatic > Non-marine Saline and Alkaline > Hypersaline >... | reverse complement strand
TTGCGCGCCCACACCGTGAACGCGCCTCACCATTCCCGTTGTTTCGGCATCACCAGGCGGATGGGATCCACGATCGGCATCCCTTTCCTGTGTACCGGTGGTTCTATGTCCGCGCATGGAAAGTCAATCCCCCTTTGCCAGATCCCACGAATCACGGGATCCGAACCCTGGTATATGCTTCCAGTATCATCCCATTTCCGCAACCAGTATCCCAGGAAGTTTCCATTCCGCGATATCTTCAACTTCATCAGATCACCCCCACATTCTGTTCCCACAATTCCACCATTCTGTCAAGGATCTTTCCTGAAGGCAGTTTCCATCCTTTTCGGGAATACATTTCTTCGATCTGCCACCTTTGATGTTTGCGAAGTACCTGCCGAAGATCAGGGTTTTTTGCGAATGCCGCCGGTGATTTCACATACGCACCGTTCATTTCGGCGAAGTTTTCCATCGGATTGCAGGTGCCGTAACTTGTGAACTTGTGCTTCTGCCAGGTGGCATCATCCGCATAATGCAGATATCCGTTCCCCGTCCAGTTTTTGAATTTCTGATCCAGGGTTTTCTTCAACCACTTTTCCCCGTGATCGCCCAGTAATTCGAACCCCCCTGTTTTATTTTTCAGATCCTTCAGCATCTGATCGCGCATCGCCACCAGGTTCTTCTTATGTACTGCAACCCATTCCGTATCGATGGTACTGGCGAACAGGTGTTCATCCCCATACCACTTTCGAACCCATCCTTCACTTCGCAGTTTCAAGGCAGGTGTGTTTGATGATGATACCCCTGGGAACCGCCTTTTCCCGATTTCGTGATCGATCGCGTGTGATAATTCATGCCGGAAGGTACTGGTGGGAATTCCATGTTTGTTCTGCGTGAATCGTGTGGATACCGAAACCTGTGGGCGCATCGGTTTCGTTGTATAGGTGTATCCACCGCCCTGCGCGTTCCAGGTTCGTGTGGTTTGTTCGAAGGGTTGCCAATAACATCCTGCGGCACCTGGGGTTTCCCGAAAGGTGAATTGCACCTTCGCATCATCGATCAGATCCACACTCCAATCCGGCATATCGTTCAATGCTTCCTTATATTTTTCTTCAAGCCCAAACTCTTTCACCTTTGCTTTTGTGGTTTTTCTTCCCTTTTGACTATGCCCAGAATGTGGTTGATCGATATCGCCCTTTCGTGGTTTCTTGTATATTTTTTCCCGTGTATCTTTTGTGGAAGTGCGAATCCGTTCCAGTTCCACCTTCGCCTTTCGTTCGATTTCACTTGCCTTTGTGGGGAACATATCTGGCTGAACCGGTTCCGGTGGTGGTTTCAGTTTCTTCTTCGGTGCCGCCTTCTTCTTCACTGCCTTCTTCTTCGCCTTCGGTTTCGGGGGTTTCGGCGGCGGTGGTGTGGGCGGCGGTGGTGTGGGCGGCGGCGGTGTGGGCGGCGGCGGTGCCGGTGGTGTGCCGGTTTGTTTCCACCAGTGATCCCCGTATTGCGATCGAAGATCCTTCATGGTTCTGATCTTCCCGAAGGCGGTGCCAGATCTGGTGCCGTATCGAACGAACTTCCGCAGTTGCACCCCACCGTTTTTCCATAGTGTGTGCCGGTTCCCCAGAACCGCCCTGGGGATCTTCGCATACTTTCCGCCGCGCGCATCCAGGTATCGCAACCACTGATCGAACCCCAGGGATCCCTTGTTTGTGGTGCCGAACATCGATGCCCTGGTGCGTGCTGGTTCAGGGATCCCCAGTTTCTTCCACAGATCCGTGATCGGGATCTTCGTACACCGGCACATCGGATGCAGGGGATATACCGGCGCGGCATCGATCGGTTCCTGCCCTGATGTGGGGTTCTGGTGGTATGTTCGCCCATCGAAGGATCCGCACAGGATGCAGGTGCGATCATCCAGGGTTGCCAGGCACCGCACCCCTGCCAGGATATCCTTGTTTGCCTTCACGAAGTTATCGCCCAGGCGATTCAACACCCTGTTCGTTTCCGATCGCGCGATGATTTCGGATTTCCAGGCATACTTGCCCAGGGTGGGTTCGATCCGTTGCATCAGGCGTTTGATATCATCCCCATCGCCCATTCCCCTGGTGAACTGGTTTGCCAGATCGAACCTGGTTTGCCGTTCCAGGTATTCGAACCGATCCACGATCCCCTTCTGATCCCAGATAGCTTCCCCGAACACCAGGGATGCCGCTTCCGGCGAAGGAATCGGATCGTACAGTTCCGAACTGGTGGCATACGATCCCAGTTTCCGGCTCCATGATACTTCCGCGAATGCCTTCTTCGCCGCTTCCGCGTTCAGGTACTTCGATCGATACAGCTTCCACTGCCAGTGGTGTTCATCCTGGATGATAGTGATCAGGGATTCTGTTAGATCGGGCAGTGCCTTTTCGGTGGTATCGTGGATTGCGATCATCGCCTGATCCGCCAGGCGCACCGCCAGGGCGCGGTTCCGCTTGCCTTCCGTGGATCCTTCCGGATAAATCCACCTGGGCGCGATGCGATCCCTGATCTGCGCGCGCATACCTTCCTGGTTCGCCTTCATTTCTTCGGCGATGCCCTGTTCCAGTTCGGCAAGTTCCATCCGCCGGATCAGGTACACATCTTCCAGGGTGATATCAGTATTCAGTGTTTCTGGCATCTTCCCACTTATCGTGAAGCATGTTCTGGTGAAACTGGTTGTATGAAAAGTGGATCGCCAGGGAATGCGCATCGATTTCCGCGCGGAACATCGGATCCACGGGATCCGTTCTGTGTTTGATACTCATTCCCAGATCCATGTTCATCATCAATTCATCGGCACCTTCGCGCCGCCGGAACACATCTTCGATCCACGATCGTTTCATCACAACCGAACCGATCTGATACCACATATCCACCGGCACCCATCGTTCGGGATACTTTTCCTTCAGTGCCTGGATGGTTCGGGGGATGTTTCCGGTTGTTTGATCCCACAGGAACACCTGATGTTCGAAGGATGTTCCGGCGAAGTTCCACCCCTTGAATTTATTCGATTTCTTCCGGAAGGGGTGGTGTTCGTATCTGTATTCGATTTCATCTGCTTCTTCGCGCACATCCAGGGCATCGATCACCATTTCCGCGCCCTGGCAACTGATCGGCATCACCGGTTGCACCGATACCAGTTCCGGATCCGCATCCAGGCGCGCGATCGCCGCTTCCATAAACCCATCCGATGCGATCCAGATATCATCATCCAGCTTCATCACGATATCGCATTCCGGCACTTCCGCCAGGTATTCCTTCCAGGCATTCAGGGTTCCACCCCCGTGGTGGTGGTGTGCATCGTGGATCATGCCTGGGTATTTCTTCTTCAGGGCGCGCACCGCTAGTTGTTCGTGGTATATGTGATCCACCGTGCGGCAGATATATCCTGGGCGATCTTCGCGGATGATGCCGTGCCTGATCGCGGATTCCACGCTTTTGATCATCAGGTGCGTTCGCGCACAACACATGATAATGGTGCAGATCTTGTGATCAGTCATATTCGATGATCCCGTGCGCGGTTTTGATCTGTGCCTGGGTTGCGCCGATGAAGTTCCCCAGGCGTTTCACTGCGGAAAAGGATGATCCCCGATCTGTTAGTTCTTCGAAAGTCAATTCACAGATCTGGGATCCTGGGATCCGGTATCGTTCCAGGAATTGATCGATCCGATCGTATATCATCGCCCTTCCACGCATCGTTTTCCGTTTCATTTCTTCGTACTGCACGCCCTTCAGGTGCCGATACCGGTGCCGAACCCAGGATTCGATGTGTTGTTTTTCATCCGTGCGCCGGATCACCACATACTTCGGATCCTTCAAGTGTGGGTGAAACAGGGGAATCATCACCCCATTCAGGGCGCATTTCCACCCCCAGGGTTCCACCTTGCCCTGGATCGCTTCCAGGATCTTATCCTGCCACCGCAACTGTTGTTTCATGCGCAGTAACCGATCCATCGGCGGCGAATCCCACCACATGAAACCGGTATCCGCCAGAAACCTATGGTTCAGGATCCGGATCACCTGGTGTTCGAAGTTCTTATATGAAGGATCGTGCCGCCGGTATTTCCGGTTTGATACTTCCGGCAGATCCACCCCCATATCCACATCCATCCGTGCCAGAAGTTCAGATACCAGGGATGTTCCGCCTTTGCCGCACCCCAGAACCACGATCGGCATCAGAAGTTTTCCGATCCATCCGGTTCGCCGCCGCCTTCATCGCCTTCGCCGCCTTCATCGGGCGATTTCACCGGCGGCATCCCTTCGAAATCTTCGGCGAACTGTCGGATGTTTTCTTGTTCCCGTTCATAGTCAAGTTCCCACCGTGCGGCATAAGTCTGTGGCGAAAGGATCTGGTTTGTCAGGTGGATTTCATCCGCCTTCGCTTCATCCAGGATCTTCTGCCTGGATTGCACCCGTTGCCCTTTCACTTCCACATCACCGCGCAGGATCCCACGGTTTGCCTTGCGGCGTTTCACCGCCCACCGCATCACCATCCACCACACATCGCGGAATCCGCCCACACCGAAGAAGGTTTGCCAATCCTTGAACTCCATCACACCGGCACCTTCGGCAACCGTGGTGGAAGCATAGTTCGCGTTCGATGTGTCGGCAGTTACCAGGTATTCAGGGAATCCCAGGCACGCGGCGATGGATAGCAATATCTGCCTTCCCACCGTTGCCGTATCCCTGGCATCGATATTCGGTGAAAGGAATTCGTATTCGATCCCTGCGCCCACATCCATCATGGTTCCACCGTGGATCCGCCGCCTTCGAACCGTGTTGCCCTGGGAATCCTTGCCGGTGGAAGTCTTATCGGCATCGGCGAACGTGGAAATATCTGATGCAGATCCGCCCTTGTGTTTCCGCAGAAGTGCGATCGCGGTTCTGATCTTCGTAAGGATCACCAGATCTTCCAACCAGGTATCGTATCGCCGGATCCGCATGGTTGCCGCGTACAGAACCGGCATCCCACGTTTCACATCCGAATCGACGTTTGCCTTGATGTGGATCATCTTTTCCGCAGGTACGGGCGTGATCTGGTTCCCATCATTGTTCACCAGGTGGTACAGCTTCGGGCTTTCCACATCGCCGCGTTTCGTGGTGATCCCGAACGATATCTTGCCCTGTTTATCCTTCACGTTCAGGGGATTCTTGAACCGGAAAGCAAGGTTCTTCGCGGAATCGTACCACTGGATGAAGCATTCCCCATCGCGCATCACCCTTCGCACGATTTCCTTTTCCGCCTGGATCCACTTGTTTTCGCGGCACCATCGTTTCCATTCCTTCTGCGCCGATTTCATCGCCGCCATACTCATTTCGATCGGCATATAGATCATCCCAGATCCGATGGTGTACTTTACATAATCGCGGATGATCCCACGGGCGTGTGTGTTCTTCAGGAATAGTTCCCTGGATGCCTTCTGGATCGCTTCCAGGGATGTATCATCCACCGCGCCGCGTTTATCATCAGTGATCTTCGTGGACACCCAGGAAGATTCATCCCGATCATCGATTTCGGAATCATACTGGTATATCGATTCACCCAGGCGGTTCCCGTTTCTTCCGCGCCGCCCTGCCAGGATGTTCCGCGCATCGGCGATCACGCCCGATACATAGGTTTCGATCAGGCGGTTTTCCATCTGTGATATTGTAGGCATTGATCCATCCTTTCGTTCAGATATAGTATTCACCTTCCATGCCGTTTGCCGGAACCATGATGCGATCGTATATCGATATCGGCACCGGCACGATACTGTTTGCGATTTCATTGTATACCGCGCAGTGCGCAAAGTGATCCGCGCCTGATTTCACATACCTGGCAACCGGTCTGCCGTACCGATCTTCCTTGTATGTTTTCGTGGGGGAACACAGGTGCGCGATGTACTGATCCTGGTATTCGCGCATATCGATCGGAAGGCGCACGCGCATGGTGCGGAACCGATCCAGGGTGCGATCCATCATAAAAGTTCGGTTCACATTCACGTTCTGGGTTTCTTCGTTCGCGGCAAACCCTTCCTTCAAACCTTCAACATACCACGCCAGGTATACGCGCCCAGGGAATGATGCCAGGAATTCGCGCGCCTTTGATGTTTCCGGTTGCGCATCCATCACACAACACCGGATCCCATATTGCTTCATCTTCACCGCCAGATCTTCCCAGGTGGCACGCCCTGCCCACAGGATCCGCTTATAATCGGCGCGCCAGGTGGCGATTTCCGCCCAGTTCGGACGACCGGCACCCGATATATCCACCCCCATCGTGCATTCACTGCCGTGATCGGCAACTGAAAGGGTGAAATCCAGGCACGCCATGATCTGTTCCCTGGATAGGCGCGATCCTTCGGATACAAAGGGCAACCCCAGGTGTGAATTCCAGAATTCCTGCCGCCGGATCGGATCATCCAGGGTTTCCAGGAATTCCTTCACCAGTTTGAAAGGCGTTTGAAAGGGCGAATATAACTGGTTGATGTGGTATCCATGTTTGCCGTTTTTCCCTTCGGCAGTCAAGATCCACGCGCCGTTCCGGATGGATGCCAGGCGTTCTTCACGAACCCACGGTTTGCCGCACGCAGGGCATTTCCATCGCGCGGTTTTCATCAACCCTTCGCGCCATTCGATCGCGGTTTCCCACTTCAACATTTCCATCTTATCGCAAAACACACACCTGGGGAACCATTCGTGTTGATCCGAATCTTCGAATTCCTTCCAGATCCCGAATTCAGGAATCGTGGGCGTGGATATGTTGTATTCCCAGGGATGCAGATGCCCAGTGGTGCGTTTCTGTGCCAGGGATACCTTTTCAGGATCCATTTCATCGTATTCATCCAGGATCAACCCACAGGCAGGGATCGATTTCATCTTGCTTCGGGAACCGGCGGTGCGGCAATAGAAGTTCACGGATCCGGCACGCTTCAACCCCACGTTCCGGCGATCAGTGAACATCGCATTCAGCTTCGGCGATAGTTCCATCGCCAGATCAAACCGCGCGGCACTGAAATCATTCGCATCATCTTCCGTGGGGAACACATACAGAACATCTTCCTTCCGGATATCCATCGCGTGAAAAGCACGGTTCATCACCGTTTCCGTGTACCCCATCTGCGCCGCCTTCGCACCCACAATCTGCGGATGCGGATCATCGTGCATCTGCCGCAGAAATTCATGGTTCCGAAAACTGAACCTGCCCACTTCCTTCAACCGCCGGTGCCGTTCCGCCCAGGTACTACACTTCAAGTTCCCCTGTTCCAGTGCCTTCAACATCCGCCGGTTCAGATTCTTCATCTGATCTGCACACATCCCGAAATTCCTTCACGATCGTATCCATCAACACCCCATCATGGATGTTCCGTTGCAATACACCCACCATCCCCTGTATCATCCGATCCACTTCCACCAGGGGAATCCCTTCCGATCCACCAGTTTTCCGCCGGTGCTGTTCCAACTTCATCTGGTTCATCTGCAATGTACTGATCCGCCCAGATAGTTCCGCGATCCGCTTCACTTCGTGATCCATCGGCAACCGCTTTTCCTTCGTGGTGGTTTCTTCCATCATCTGCATCGCATACTTCATCAACTTCCGCAGATGAAGGATCTCCGGCTTCAAGTCCAGGGGTTCCAGATCCTTATCCCCGAAACCATCAACCCCACGATCCCCCAGAATATCAATCCGATACTTCGATCGATCACCCGAAACCAACTTCCCCGAATCACGCAACCGATCTAATAACCGACCGCCATGCTTCGAACACTTATCACGGTATGGTTCACTCCAGGATCCACATTGATGTGCTTCCTTTGCCGGTCTACCCCACCTGGCAGTTCTGTACCCGATCCACGCAGTACACTGCATCCGGTTCTTCTTCTTCGAATACCGCACTGCAATCGGATGCCCTTCAACATGCCGGTACATCCCAGGATCCTTCCCGAAGGCGTTTTCACGCGGATCCAACACTTCCACAACCTTCCCTTCAACATCAACAGGCGGTGCCTTCGAATCTTCCACCTGATCTGTTTTCTTCCTTTTCGCACCTGCAACCACTTTACACTTCATCCTTCCTTCACCACTGATAGACGGTTTACACTTCCATTATACACCACGCGGCGAAGGCAATATGCGGCACAATGCGGCAGTTCAAACTTGCGCGAATGATCCCCCCCCACCCACATATACGCCGCCGCCCGTTCCCCAGTAGTACCTTGAACCACCGCCGCTTCATCGCACTTCCGATCGCATTCCACCGGCATTCTGGTTCTTGATCGCCTTCCTGGTTGTGGATCTGCGCCTGGTTCCCTGGGCAACATCTGGATTCCCTTCAGAACGCGCCAGGTTCCCCAGGAAAAGGCAAACAACACTGGACAGGGTGAAAACCCAGGTACTACTTCCCAGGGCGATACAGGGTGATCCTGTGTGTTCCAGGGGGTATTCTGATCATGGATCCGCCAGGAAAACCCCGAACTGCCAGGCGTGGTGGGTTTTCCAGGTACTACTTTCCTGATCTGGGATGGATCTGCGGTTTTATTCACTCTAAACGTCCGATATTCTTACTTATGTCAACTTTCAAGTGCTTCATTTCCAGTTATTTATCGAAATCCGGCGATTATTGCGGTGTGATGATCGTGATCTAGTGCGATGATCAGGGCAGGAAACCTTGTATGGAACACCTGGGCATCGGATTCTGGGTACTACTTCCGTTCCCAGGGTGTGCGTTCGATGGGGATCTGGGGGTGCGGCAGGGGGGATCGCCCCACTGTAGGGCGTGCGCAGTCCCCCTTCCGCGCCTGGAACACGGTGATATACTAGATGAAGGGTGTGCCTGGGTGTTGGAACCACAAGGGATTCGCATTTCCTGAACTCCATATATTCACAGGGATTGCATGTATCACACTCGTTCTTGAAGAACGGATTGCCATTGTTTTCGGTTTCAGTGCATAGCAGTACACACCCCATTTCGTGATGTTGTTTGTTTGGAAGGGTTTGTAAATGTTTGAACCTTTGATACAGACCGGCGTAATATGTGGGTATAGACCGGCTTTCGGGGGTAAAACCGCCCTTCCTGGGTTTCAGAATCGGGGGGTTTTGTGGGATGGGATTGAAAAAAAACACCTTTGAGTGAAAAAAACCCTTGACATAAGAGAAAAACGGGATCACACTAGATATTTCCCGATCCCACATCAGGGAAGAAGGGGATTGACGGGAAGAAGAAGATTCAGATCTTGCGCCTGGTATCATTCTGGTTTTCCAGGTGCCTTTCCCAGGTCTGATTCTAGTTTCCTGATCCTTCGTTTCATCCGATTCAGCTTCCAGGTGTACCACAGGATTCGTGGTAGGATGGTACAGATCCGGATGCAGTGCCAGATTATCTTGAACAGTGATCTAATCATATTGTTCGTTCCTTTCAGAACCGGCGTTCAACGAAGCATACCATCCAGATCATTATCGCCACCATGAACATCCAGATGATGATCTTCAGTGCGTGATGCACGAAGGTTGCCGTGTGGCGGTTGCGGATCCAGAATAGTGATGTGATCATGCCTAGCATGGGAAGTACGATCAATCCGCCGATCCAGCACAAGGCATCGATATAGAATTCGATCGTGAACATGCGGTTCACCCCCCTTCGCACCACCAGTTCGTGATATCCTTCGTTTCGATACTGATCATGGTTTCCGTTTCCTTTTTCTGTGTTGCGCCCTGGGGGTGGGCAGGATCCCATCCAGGCGATCCTTCACTGTTCGCATCATCGCACCCTTGATCAAAGCACTGTGCCGTTTCCCTAAGGTTGCGTTCAGGAACACGCACACCGTGAAATCGAATTCTAGGGATCCGTTATCGCCTTCCCTAATAGTGATGTTCGGAATATCTGCGACAACCATCCGATAATACCGCTTCATTTGTTTCATTGCTTCATCCTTTCAGGTTTTCGATCCATATCGTGTTTCCTGCCACCGGATGAACCGATATGAATCCTTCCGGCGTGCGGATCCCGATGCAGATATCCTTCGTATCTTCCGGCGCGGTGATTTCGAACACCGTTTCGCCACCGATCACGATCCGGAACCGATCTTCTTCTTGTTCTGGGATATCTTCCCAGATCCCAGGTGCTGTTTTATCCTTGATCACAAACCTTTGAACCTTCACTTCGATCAACCCCTTTCCGTTATCAGGCATTCTGAACAGATCCATTCGCAATCCGGCAGATAAACGTCCTTTGTGGGGAACAGTACCAGGCGGAAGGAATGGCACTGATCACATTCCCAGAAGGGTTCACCATCCACCAGAACCCACCGTGGTGTGGTGCCTTTTGTCGGATCCTGCGGATCGGTTGCGTATCGTATATCAGGCATCAGATCCACCTTCCCCAGGTGCTTCCACCAGTTCGCCTTCTTCGATCACGAACCCAGTGCCGCCTTCGGAAGGTTTCACGATTTCAAGCCATACCTGGTATCCCTGATCCTTCGCCATTGATTCGATCATCGCCAGGGATTCATCATCAAGCAAACTGGCATTGTTCACCGATATCACGCGCAGATCGGGGTTCAGAGTCATTGCGATTGCGATGGATACACGCATCTTTTCAGCTTCACTGATCTGTGAAAACGGCACGCCCTGGAATGTGATCCCATCGTTCGTGAAGGATAATCCCTTGATCGGGATCTTCGCGTTCTTCATCATCACGCTTTTCCGCTTTTCGATGCGTTCCAGTGCTTTCGTAAGATCATCGGATTCCTTCTTCGCGGCATCGCGCGCCTTCACTGCCGCCCTGAAATCCGCCGCCTGTGCGATCTTCGCGTTCTGGGTGTTCGCTTCATCCACCTTCGCCTGGATCGCATCCAGATCCGGAAGATCCTTCTGCATCCCTTCCATCTTCAGTTCCGCCTTCCGTAGAAGTTTTCCGCCGGTGATCAACTCTTTTTTCCTTGCTTCGATTTCCTTCTGGGCAAGATCATTGTTTTTCTGGATTGCCTTCACCTGATCTTTTATTCGTTCGTATTCCCGATGCGCCATCTGCGCCGCCTTCAGTTCATCCCAGACCGGTTTCAGATCCACCGGCTTATCCGGCACATCATCGAACTGGAATCCGGTTTTATCGATCACCGCCTGGTGATGTTTCAACATTCGATTCATAACCGTTCGCCGCCCGTATGCTTCATTGTGTTCCATATCCAGGGAAGTGATATCGATCCCCAGTGCCTTGATCAGTGCTTCCCGTTGTTCCTTCGGGGTGGATCGCGCGAATGCCAGTGGATCGAATGATAGATCCCCGATGATCTTATCCAGGAATGCCTGGGGGGATGCGTACTGCCGTTCCTTCTTATCCTTCACGCGAAGGGTGCCTGGTGTGCCGTTCTTCGTCCAGGTGCGCGTGATGATCAGTTCTTCGGTTTCCACCGTGATTGATGCCCTTTGCTTCCCCTTATGGATGGGTTCGATCAACTTCTGCGCCTTCGATCCTGCCAGGGCAGATGCGATCGCGTTCAACACGCCCGATTTCCCCTGCCCGTTCTTCCCACTGATCACAACCGTATCCCTGGATCCAGGTTCGATCGTAACCGCCACCACCTTCAGGAAGTTTTCCACTGTTAGTTTGATGATCTTCATCGTTCCGTTCCTTTCCTTTTCCATATTTCGATGCGTTACATAATATAGATCTTTCCAGAAGTTCATCATCTGAACCATTCTTCCGTTCCTTCTTAGTATGTGAAATCAGTGATCGATTCAATCCACACCGTGTACATCGCCATTCGATACATCTGGATCATCGTGTACACCATTAGGGCGATCCCCAGGATTGTTCCCATCACGATCAGTGCCTTTTTCATCAGGTTTCCCTTCCCGTTCTTCGATCTGGGCGTGTATCCGCGCCGCCACCAGGGGTTCCTGGCACCGTGGGCATACCACATCACCCCCGTGGATATCGCAGTACAGGCGCGATCTGCGCCGCCTGAAGTGGTATCCCTGTGTTTTATCGATCCAGTGAATCTTCCAGGCGATCAAACACTTCACGCATAGCATGTATTTCACACCGCCCAGGGCGCGGATCTGTTCAACCTTCATCGGATCCACCATCTTCGATCAGATTATCCAGGGCGCGGCATCGGCGATCCATCACATCGATCCGCCCACCGATTTCCTGCCTGGATTCATCCATCACGATCACCACCCATCCCCCTTGAACGCTTTTCACAGTGGCGATCCCCTTCGCGCTCAGGATCCTGGTGTTCCGCACCACCGGATCCTGGGATCCATCGTACATCAGCTTCATGCCTTTTCTGTATTCCATATCAGTTTCCCTTCTTCGTGCGTATTGCTTCCAGTTTTCGAAGGCGCGCCTGGATCCGCTTGATCTTTTCCGCAGTTGCCTTCGAATCCGCAGGTACTGATTGCCGGATCTGTTGCAGTTCCCGTGCCGCAGTGTTCACCTGTTTCTGAAGGGCGCGGATGTGATCCATGTGTTGATCAAGGCACTGATCGATCCGTTTCAGTTCCTGATCCGGCACATCCAGGGCGTTCCCGATTTCGGATGTAACCTGCACCGGCAGATCCTTATCAACGAACGCTTCCAGGGCGGCGATCCGTTTAGCCTGGATTTCTAACAGTCCACGAATATGCTTTTCATATCTCGCATCGGCATCCTTATTTGCTTGTTTTTGAATCTTTTCATCGAATGCGGCATAAATTTCTTCCCTGGATAACAGATCACCGGCATCTTCGCCGGTGTGCATTGCGTCCTTCACTTGCTTCACCCAGGTTTCCACTTCACTGATCCGTTCCCGATGTGCTTCCAGTTTTACTGCGTGTGTATCGTTCAATTCGCCCAGGGAATTCACTGCATCCTGGATACTGTTCTGGGTTGCCTGGATCGCCTTCGCCCGATTATCGATTTCGTTCAATCGCTTTTCCAGGTGTTGCTGATTCGCCAGGTGTTGCGCACCCTGGGTGTTCACTGATTTAATGAAGGCATCCATC
>Ga0180431_10007257_pt1 | contig 12967 bp, 12 predicted proteins | sample SS_ome_11_FD_132459 | JGI IMG/M metagenome (GOLD analysis project Ga0180431, IMG submission 132459) | Hypersaline lake sediment archaeal communities from the Salton Sea, California, USA - SS_1_MS_1 metaG | ecosystem: Environmental > Aquatic > Non-marine Saline and Alkaline > Hypersaline >... | reverse complement strand
TTCGGACAGGTCCTGCCCCTCGGCTGCGATCACCTCGAACGCGGCGCGCAGTGCCGCCTCGTGGTCGGGGACGCCATCTTCGCCGCCCTCTTCACCGATCTGCTCAACGATGCCGTCGACCAGCGACACCCCGGTGTCCGGTACGACCAACGAATACTTCAGCGATGAGGAGCCGGAATTGAGTACCAGGACGGTACCGGACATCATGGCCTCCTGCTCATGGCTGCCCCTGGGCCTGGATCGCCGTGATGGCGACGGTGTTGACGATATCCTCGACGAGCGCACCGCGGGACAGATCGTTGACCGGTTTGTTGAGCCCCTGCAGTACCGGACCAATAGCGATCGCCCCTGCACTGCGCTGCACCGCCTTGTAAGTGTTATTGCCGGTGTTCAGATCGGGGAAAATAAGCACGGTGGCCCGGCCGGCCACCTTTGATTCGGGCATCTTGGCGGCGGCGACGGTGGGATCGACCGCGGCGTCGTACTGGATGGGCCCCTCGACCAGCAGGTTCGGTTCCCGGTCACGCACGAGTTCGGTTGCGGCTCTGACCTTGTCGACGCCCGCACCGCTACCGGATGCGCCTGTCGAGTAGGACAGCATGGCCACCCGCGGATCAATACCGAACTGGGCCGCGGTACGGGCCGAACTGATCGCGATATCGGCGAGCTCGGCCGATGTCGGATCGGGAACGATAGCGCAATCGCCGTAGGCGAGCACCCGGTCGGCCAGGCACATCAGGAAGATACTCGAGACCGTCGAGACGCCCGGCTGGGTCTTGATGATCTCGAAAGCCGGGCGAACGGTGTGCGCGGTGGTATGCGCAGCGCCGGAGACCATCCCATCCACGATGCCGTTGTGCACCAGCATCGTCCCGAAATAGGACACATCGTGAATGATCTCGCGGGCCTGCTCGACGGTGATGCCCTTGCGCTTGCGAATCACGGCGTACTGTTCGGCGAACTGTCCGCACAGATCGCTGGTGCGCGGGTCTATCACCGTCGCAGCACTGAGGTCGACACCCAGTTCGGCTGCCCGGGAACGCACTTGGCTGTCCTCGCCGAGGATCGTCAGCGCGGCGATTCCCCTTCGCAGCAGCCGGCCGGCGGCCTGCAGGATCCGGTCATCATCCCCTTCGGGCAGCACGATCCGTTTGCGGTCAGAGCGGGCGCGTTCCATCAATTGGTAGGCGAACATCTGCGGTGTGATGACGCTGGGGATCGGAATCGCCAGCCGCTCGAGCATGTCGGCGATGTCGACGTGGCGGTCTATCAACTGCAGGGCGGTATCGATCTTTCTCTCCGAGTTCGCCGTCACCCGGCCGCGGGCATTGGCGATCACCCTGGCAGTCTCGAATGTCTCCAGTTCGGTGGCGATGATCGGCAGCCGCAGTCCGACCCCGGTGACCAGACGGGAGATCTCCCGGTGCAGCGGCAGACCGCCATTCAGGATGATGGTCGACAGCGTCGGAAACCCCTCGGCGCCATGGGCGCTCGCCACCGCGAGGACGACGTCGGAGCGATCCCCGGGGGTGATGACGGCCGCCCCCTCCCGCAATCGCTCGAGGACGTGCTCGGCCGTCATGCCGGCCGCCATCACGGACATCACCTCCCGGCCCAGCAGCGAGTCATCGCCGTGCACCAGGGTGCCGTCGACTGCGGTCATCAACTCCCCCACCGTCGGTGCCACTAGCAGCGACTCCTCCGGGATCACGTAGACAGGTGCCCCGAGACCCCTGCACGCCTCGGCGACCGCCGCGAGATCTGCTGGACGGCAACGGTTTGCGACGACAGCGGCGGTGTGGGCGTGCTGGGCCGACAATTCGGCCATGGACATCTCGATGGCCTGGGCGATCTCCTCGGGTGTGCGATCGAAGCCACGGACAGACAGCACCACCGGTGCCCCCAGGTTTACGGCGATACGCGCGTTGACACTCAGTTCGGTCGGAGTAGCCACATCGGTGTAGTCCGATCCGATGATCACCATGGCGTCGCAGCACGCGGCCACCGCGTGGTAACGGTCGACGATATCGGCGATCGCACCTGCGGGGTCGTGATGCAAGCGGTTGTAGGTGACCCCCACACACTCCTCGTAGGACAGGCCTGCCGAGCTGTGGGACAGCAGCAGTTCCAGGATGTAGTCACGGTCCTCGCGGCGGGTGATCGGGCGGAAAACCCCGACCCTGGGCACTACCGCCGAAAGCCGGGTCACGATGCCCAACGCGATGGTGGATTTTCCTGTTTCACCCTCGGGGGAGGCGACGTAGATCGAGGTGGGGCCCGGCGGGTTGGAACTTGGAGTCACCACGACAGCATTCCTCAGTAGGGCCGCCGGCTAACCCAGTTTGCGAAGCCGAGGCGCCAGGTCGCGTTCGAACAGCTCGAGGAACCGGCGCTGATCGTGGCCGGGTGCGTGGAACACCAGATGGTTGAGGCCGTACTTGAGGTAGTCGGCCACCTTCTCGACGGCCTCGTCGGGATCGGAGGACACGATCCAGCGGCGGGCCACCTGCTCAATGGGTAGCTCGTCGGCGAGCCGCTCCATCTCCATCGGATCCGACACACTGTGCTTCTGCTCCGGGGTCAGTGACAACGGTGCCCAAAACCGGCAGTTGTTCAGCGCGGCCTCGGGATCGGTGTCATATGAGATCTTGATCTCGATCATCCGGTCGATATCGTCGACGTCGCGGCCTGCCGCGGCAGCCCCCTCCCGCACCGCCGGCATCAGCTTCTCGGTGTAGAGATCCGCGCCCTTGCCGGAGGTGCAGATGAAGCCGTCGCCGGCCCGGCCGGCGTACTTGGCCACCACCGGGCCACCCGCGGCGATGTAGACCGGCACGCCCTCGCGGGGAACGTCGTAGAGGGTGGCGCCCTTGAGGTGGTAGTACTCGCCGTCGAAGTCCGTCCGCTCGCCGCGCCACAGTTCGCGCATCAGCCGCACCGACTCGCGGAGCCGCGCGAACCGTTCCTTGAAGTCCGGCCACTCGCCGGTGAATCCGGTGGCGATCTCGTTAAGCGCCTCCCCGGTGCCCACGCCGAGGAACACCCGGTCGGGGTAGAGGCAGCCCATGGTGGCGAACGCCTGCGCCATGACGGCGGGGTTGTACCGGAAGGTGGGCGTCAGCACGGATGTGCCCAGGGTGATCCGCTTCGTCCGCTCGCCGACCGCCGTCAGCCACGACAGGGCGAACGGCGCGTGTCCGCCCTCATGCCGCCAGGGCTGGAAGTGATCGCTGACCGTCGCGCTGTCCATTCCGTGTTCCTCGGCGAGCACCCCGAGTTCCACCAACTCGCGCGGTCCGAATTGTTCCGCCGACGCCTTGTAGCCCAACCTCAATTCCGCCACGCCCTCAGTTCTACTCCAGGCCCGCCTACACTGCGGACATGACCCCGGTCCTGACCGCCGTCACCGACCATGTCCACCTCGCTCGGACCGCGCTGGTCAACTGGACAATCGTCACCGGAGAGTCCGGTGTCATGCTGATCGACGCCGGTTTCCCGGGCAGTCGTGACGAAGTGCTGACATCACTGCGGACGCTGGGTTTCTCCCCGGGGGATGTCCTGGCCATCCTGCTGACCCACGCCCATATCGACCATCTCGGCTCGGCGACTTGGTTCGCCGCCACTCACGGCACACCGGTGTACTGCGATCCCGACGAGGTGGGCCACGCCAGGCGCGAGTACCTGCAGCAGGTTTCGCCGGCGGCCCTGATGAGTCAGGCCTGGCGGCCCCGCTGGCTGGCCTGGTCGGCCCAGGTGGCGCTCAAGGGTGGCCTGGTGCGGGATGGGGTGCCCACCGCCCGCGCGCTGACCGGCGATATCGCTGCCGGCCTGCCGGGGCAACCGGTACCAATACCCTCACCCGGCCACACCAGCGGACACTGCTCGTACCTGGTGGAAGGCGTGCTGGTGGCTGGTGACGCGCTGATCACCGGCCACCCTCTGGCCCGCCGGCGGGGACCGCAACTGCTGCCGTCGATGTTCAATCACAGTGACGCCGACTGTGCCCGCAGCCTCGAGGTGCTCAGCGCCACCGGCGTCGACCGGATGATCCCCGGCCACGGCGATCTGTGGGTGGGGCCGATCGCCGAGGCCGTCCGCCACGCCACCGCCTAAAGTCGCGGCTCATGGACAACATTCGGGGTAAGACGATCGCCATCACCGGCGCCGCCCGCGGAATCGGTTTCGCGACCGCGCGTGCGCTGCTCGACCGCGGCGCGCACGTCGTGATCGGGGATCGGGACGTCGCGCTCGGGGAATCCGCCGTTGTCGCACTGGGCAATCTCAGACCGGTGTCCAGCCATCCGCTCGATGTCGCCGATCCGGAGTCGTTCGCCGCATTTCTGGACAAGGCGCGCGCCGACGGTGGCGGGCATATCGATGTTCTGATCAACAACGCGGGCGTGATGCCGGTGGGCCCCTTCCTCGACCACACCGATCAGGCGATCCGATCGGCCATCGAGGTCAACTTCTACGGCGTGGTCAACGGTTGCCGGCTCGCGCTGCCGGAGATGGCGCGGCGCCGGGCAGGTCATATCGTCAACATCGCTTCGTTGGCCGGCATGCTCGCGGTGCCCGGTCAGGCCCTCTACGCCGGAACGAAATTCGCCGTCGTCGGGCTGTCCACCGCCCTGGCCGACGAGTTCGCGCCACAGGGTGTGCAGATAAGTTGCGTCATGCCGACCTTCACCAACACCGAGCTGATCTCCGGCACCGACACCGGCGGCATGACCAAGCCGGTGGAACCCGAGGAGATCGCAGCTGCCGTGGTGCGGACCCTGGACAAACCGAAAAGTGCTGTCTCGGTTCCCTATCCGCTTCGCTTCATCGCGGCCGGGACGGCATTCCTTCCGCCGCGCGGCCGTCGGTGGCTCTCCCAGAAGATGGGCACCAGCCGGGTTTTCCTGGATGTCGACACCGGGTCGCGCGCCACCTACGAACAACGCGCACAAACCGCCACCGGTCTCCTCGAAGAACCCCAGTAGCCCTCCATAGCCGTTCCCTTGTCCCCACCCTTTCTCCGCCCTTTCCCACCCTTTCCCGCCCCTTCCCCGCGAGCGTGCGTGTCGGTACGCCGACACGCCGCGTGGGCGTGCATTTTGCGCACCCTCGTCATCCACAGCCACGCACAGCACTGACTTTTCAGCCGTATCGTTCCACGAGAACCTCGCAGCGTGTATCCGGAGCTCGCCGAAATCTTCGAACGCCAGGGCGGTGTGGCGACGACCGCTCAGATCCTGCGGATCATAAGCCGGCGTCATCTACAGATGCTAGTGGATTGCACTGCGGTGGAACGTATCTGGCATGGCGTTCTCAGTCTGGGCAACCCGGATATCGATCGCAGGCTGCGCGGCCTTGACCTTTCCTGCGGTGAGCGGGTGGCGGTCTGCCTGAGTACGGCCGCGCGGGCGCACGGGTTCGACACCGAGGACTCTGCCGTCCTGCACGTCCTCAACCCGGACGGACACCAGCTCCGGCCCGCACCCGGCCTGGTCATCCACCGTCGCGACGGAGCACCCCTGTCGACGGTGTCAGGTCGGTCGGCGACCGCCGCGGCCTGGACCGCGGTCGAGGTCGCGCGCACCCTGTCCAGGCCCCGAGCCCTGGCCACGCTGGACGCAGCACTGCGCTCCCAACAGTGCGATCGGGTCGCGCTGTCCGACTCGGTGGTTGCCCAATCCGGGCGGCGGGGAATCGTCAAGGTCCGTCCTCTGCTGACGATTGCCGACGGCAGGTCGGAGTCGCCGATGGAGAGCGAGGCCCGGCTGGTGATGATCGACGGCGGCCTGCCCGAACCAGCGCTGCAATACGAGATCGTCGATGCGAGGGGGCGCCTGCGGCGGCTTGATTTCGCCTGGCCGGACCTGAAGGTCGGCGCCGAGTACGACAGTGACCGTTGGCACACCGGGACCGAGGCATTGCGGCGCGATCGGGAGAGGCAGGCCGCCCTACAGGATCTCGGCTGGATCATGGTGCCGATCGTGTTCGACGACGTCAGACGCCGGCCAGTCGAGTTGGTGGAGCGAATCCGGGCCCACCTTGGCCGCGCGTCGGCGGCGTGAACGTGCGCAAAATGCTCGCCGGGGCGGCGTGTCGGCGTACCGACACGCACGCTCGCGGGGAAGAGGGCGGGAGGGTGAGGGGCTCGCGGGCAAGAGGGCGGGCGGGGAAGGGGGCTGACTTTCCGTTAGCTCAGCGCGCGGTCCAGGTCCGCGATCAGATCCTCGGTGCCCTCCAGTCCGACCGAGATGCGCACCACGCCGTCACCCAGGCCGATCGCGGCCCGGCCCTCCGGGCCCATCGCACGGTGGGTGGTGGTGGCCGGGTGGGTGATCAGCGTCTTGGAGTCGCCCAGATTGTTGGAGATATCGATCAGGGACAGCTTGTCCAGCACCTCGAAGGCCCGCTGTTTGCCGGCGCCCTCCGGCGCCTCAAGCTCGAAGGTGACCACGGTGCCGCCGCCGGACATCTGCCGCTTGGCGATGTCGTACTGCGGATGCGACGGAAGGTAGGGGTAACGCACCCACCGGACGGCGGGATGGGCCTCCAGGAACTCCGCGATCCGAAGCGCCGACGCCGTGCTGTAGTCGACCCGAACCGACAGTGTCTCAAGGCCTTTCAACAACACCCAGGCGTTGAAAGGGCTCAACGCGGGTCCGGTGTGGCGCATCAGCGTCTGCACCGGGCCGTCGATGTAGTCCTGGTCCCCCAGGATGGCACCGCCGAGCACCCGGCCCTGGCCGTCGATATGTTTGGTACCCGAGTAGATGACGACGTCGACCCCGAGCGGTAGGCCCTGCTGTAGCAGCGGCGTGGCGAAGATGTTGTCCAACACAACTTTCGCGCCCGCGGCGTGAGCCAGCTCGGAGACCGCCGCGATGTCGACGAGGGTCTGCATGGGATTGGACGGGGTTTCGAAGAACACCGCCGTGGTCGGTATGCTCAGCGCCTCCTCCCACTGGGAGAGGTCGGCTCCGTCGACGAATACCGTCTCCACCCCCCACCGCGGCAGGATCTCGTTGCACACCACGAAGCACGACCCGAACAGGCTGCGGGCGGAGACCAGTCGGTCCCCCGTCTTCAGTAGCGCCCCCAACGCGGTGAAAACCGCGGCCATCCCGGAGGCGGTGGCGAAGGCCGCCGGCGCCCCCTCGATCAGGCGCAGCCGCTCCTCGAACATCGAGATGGTGGGATTGCCGTACCGGGAGTAGACATACCGGTCGATCTCGCCGGTGAAGGCCTTCTCCGCCTCCGCCGCCGAGGAGTAGACGTAACCGGAGTTCAGATACAGCGCCTCGGAGGTCTCCTCGAAACCGGAGCGCAGCAACCCGCCGCGAACCCCGATGGTGGCCTGGCTGACCCCGTCCGGAAGCGGGGCCGGGATCCGCACGGACGGGACGTCATCCCCGGTCATGACTGTTTCCAGGGCAGGCCCTCCGCACGCCAACCGGTGACACCGCGGTTGCCCGCCGAGTCGGGCCGGCCCTCGAAGCCCTCCAGCATGTTGTAGGAGGGTGCGATGCCGGCGGCCGTGGCTGCCTTCGCGGCGGGAATCGAGCGATTACCGGAACGGCACAGGAAGACCACCGGGCGTTCCCCCGGTGCGACGCCCGCGGCGATTAGATCGGCGACGAACTCTGCGCCCCGACCGCCGTGCGAGTTCCAGTCGACGAACACGACCTCTCGGCCCAGACCCGACAGATCCGGCACCCCGCCCTGCCATTCGGGGTCGGTGCGGACGTCGACGAGCACCGCGTCGGGGTGCTCGCTAAGCAGCTTCCAGCTTTCCTGCGGGGTGATGTCTCCGGCGTAGCTCACATTCGTGAGTCTGGCATATCTGCGGGTCGCCATGGCAGGCTGGGCGACTAGAAGTCCGGGCGATCAGAACAGATGCCCCGGCGACACCATGTTGACTCGGGGAGGACCACTGCCATGACCGGTCCGACGGGATGATCCAGCGCAAACCGCCCATCCGGAGCGTCGGCAGCGACCCCGACTACAGGTTCACCCTGGCTAACGAACGGACCTTCCTGGCCTGGCTCAGGACCGGGTTGGCACTGTTGGCCGGTGCGGTGGCCCTGGCCAGCCTGGTCCATCATTTCGGCCCGAAACCGATCCGGATCGGGATCACCGTACTGCTGCTCGGGCTGTCGCTGACCGTCACCGTCGGCGCCTACGTGCGGTGGGACCGCGCCGAGCGGGCGCTGCGCGAAAACCGCCCGCTGCCCATCGATCCGCTGCCCCGGCTGATCGTCATCGGCCTCTCGGTGGTCACCGTCGCGGCGTCCGTTCTGATCTACATGGCCGAAACCGGCACGTGACCGCGCGCCGGTCCCACGTTCTGATCGACGCCGCCGGACCGGCTGAGCGGACCGCGCTGGCGTGGCAACGGACCGCGCTGGGGGTGATGCTCGTCGGGGCGCTCGCCGTGCGCTGGTGCGTCAACGAGGGGTACCCGGTGTGGCCGGGCATCGTGCTGGCCGTCTTCGGCGGGATCATCGGGCTGCTTCTGGGACGTCGCCGCTACCTGCGGATCATCGCCACCGTCCAAGCCGGACAAACACCCCTGTCGCGCTACCTGATCCCGGCCACCGCACTGTTCATGGTGCTGATCGTCGCGGTGATCGGCGTCGGCGTCGGAATCGAACTGGCCAATCTCTGACCGGAGAGCGCCGGCGGACACACCCTCCCTAACGCGGTCCGGCTGAGCACACCTTCCATTCACCGTCCTCCCGGACGAAGACCATCGGCACCGATAGCTTGTCATCAGCTGAGTCCGCGGCGGGCTTCTCGAAATGGTAGGAGACCGTTGCGGTGGCCCGGTCGCCGGTGACGGCCAGATCGGTGATGTCGTCGACCACCCGGGCACCCTTTTCGGCCACCGACCGGCGCTGGTCGGCGAGCACCTGGGTCTCGGTGCCCTGCTGGGCGAGACAGGTGAAGGTGCGGAAATCGGTGTAGTCCTCGCGCTGCAGTGCATCGTTCTGCCCGACGACGGCTCGGCCGATCTGGGCCTCCTCGGGCGCCACATTGCCCCCGGCCAGCCGCAGCACGAGGACGGCGATCAGGGCGATCCCGACGATCGCCAGCGCGGTCAGGATCGGCATCATGGTGGACCTGTTCTCGGCGGGCTCAGCCATAGCTGATCAGGATAGGCGGCCTTCAGTGCCGACCGGGCCAGTGCCAGGCGGGTTCGTCGAGTATCCGCCGGCCCCGCACCACGGTCTGACCATCCCGTTTGGCGAGCTCCAACAGGCTCAGATCGTCGGGGCCGCTCTGCTGTAGGGCCGCGAGCAGGCCCGCGGAATGGGTGACGACAACCACCTGGGAACGCTCCGACGCCCGCGTGATCAGCGCCGCCAGAGCGGGCAGCAGGTTCGGGTGCAGGCTGTTTTCCGGCTCGTTGAGCACGGCCAGCCCGGCGGGTCGCGGAGATAGCAGCGCCGCTACCCACAACAAGTAACGCAGCGTTCCGTCGGAGAGTTCGGCGGCGCTCAGCGGGCGCAGCATTCCGGGCTGACGCAATGCCAACTCGAACCGGCCACCGTCGGTGACCACCTCAACACTGCTGCCGGGGAAGGCGCCGTGCACCGATTCGGCCAGTGCGGTGGAGTCGCCGATCTCGGCGATGGTCTGCCAGGCCGCCGCGAGATCCGAACCGTCGTGGCTCAACACCATGGTGCGGGTGCCGGTCCGGGGCTCACGCGCCGGCGCGGCAGCATCGGTGCGGACGTGGTCATAGAACCGCCACCCGCGCATGCGGTCCCGCAGCGCCAGCAGTTCGGGAGCTTCGCGCGGATCGGCCAGCTCGCTGACCATGCTGTCGTAAGGCCGAAGCTCCGTGGCGGCAGTGCGCCAGTCACCGGCGTCATCGCGTACCTGCACCAGCGGACCGGAGCGTTGCGCCATCAGCGCGGATGGCCGCGGCACCGGGCCGGCCCACACGACCTCGGACTTGATTTCCGGGTCGAGCGCGAACGCCGTGCCGCCTTCCTGTGGGAGGCCGAGGTCGACCGCGTAACCGGCCTCGGTAGCGGCGAAACCGAGTTTGAGGCTCACCGGGCCGGTCCGCCCCGGCCCGGCCCACATGGTCGAGCCCAGGCCGCCCTCACCGGCAAGGGCATTGACCGCGCCGTTGCGCGCCATCTGCGCCAGCAGCCGCAACGCCCGGTACAGGCTGGATTTTCCGCTGCCGTTGGGCCCGGTCACCACCGTGCAGCGGCGCAACGGGACGATCAGGTTGCGCAGTGACCGATAGTTAGCCACGGCGAGTGTGTCGAGCACGTCGAAACCCTATCCGGGCCCGCGGTATTGGAAGATAGGCCCATGCATCGCGCACCCGCCGGCCGCCGACCACTGTGGGATCGTATCGGCGGGTTCGTCTCATCCCGGCTGTCGTGGATGCTCGCCCTGCTCGTGGCGGTGACCGGCGGCGCACTGCTGGGGCTGGTACCGGACAGCGGATCCGCCGAACAGGCTCCGGTGGTGGTGCCGGCGACCGCGGAATCAGCGCGGGTGAGCACGTTGCTCAAGGAGTTCCCCGGCGGGGATCAGGCTCCGGTGCTGCTGCTGGTCACCCGATCCGACGGCGCGCCACTATCGCCCGCCGACCTGGCCGCCGCCGAACAGGCCCGCTCCCGCACCCTGGCCGTCGTCGAAGATCGGGACGGACCTCCGATCCCGCCGATCCCGCCCGCGGTGTCCGACGATGGCGAGGCCGCGCTCTACCCGGTTCCGTTGCCGACCGACCTCAGCGGTTTCGCCCTGACCGACCAGGTCACGGCCCTGCGCGCTGCGGCCAGCGACGGTCTTCCGGGCGGCCTCGTCGTCAACGTGACGGGGGGCCCCGCGTTCGGCGCCGATATCGCCAACTCGTTCTCCGGGGCCAATGTCACGCTGCTGGCAGTCACCGCCGGGGTGGTGGCCGTGCTGTTGATCATCACCTACCGCTCGCCGGTGCTGTGGCTGGTGCCCTTGCTGGTGATCGCCTTCGCCGACCGGGTGGCAGCGGTGACCGGTACCGCGGTGGCCCAGTCGGCCGGCTTGGACGGGGACGGATCGACCTCCGGCATCACCAGCGTCCTGGTGTTCGGCGCCGGCACCAACTACGCGCTGCTGCTGATCTCCCGCTACCGCGAGGAGTTGCGCCGGACGCCCGATCACCGCGAGGCACTGCGCACCGCCGTGCGATTCTCCGGGCCGGCGATCGCGGCGAGCAATGCCACCGTGGTGCTGGCACTGCTCGCCCTGCTACTGGCCGACTCGCCGACCACCCGCAGTCTGGGGGTACAGGCCGCCGCCGGCCTGCTGGTAGCCGCGGTGTTCGTGCTGTGCGCACTGCCACCACTGCTGGCACTTTTCGGGCGAAAGTTGTTCTGGCCCTTCATTCCCGAACCCGGCGGGCAGGAGATCACCACCACCGGCCCCTGGCATCGGGTAGCAGACTGGGTGGCCGCCCACGCGGGACGGGTGGCGGTGGCTTCGACGCTGACCCTGAGCGCCCTGGCCACCGGTCTGATCGGCACGCCGGTCGGGCTGTCCCTGATCGACCAATTCCGGGTGAACGCCGATTCGGTCGACGGATTCGAAACCCTGGCCGCACACTATCCGGGTGGGGTGGCCGACCCGACCCGAGTGATAGCTCCCACCGGGTCCGCGCCGACGGTCAGCGCCGCCATCCAGCAGACCCCCGGTGTGGTGTCGGTGAGGCCCGCCGGTCTCTCCACCACCGGGCTGACCCAGTGGCAGGTCGTCATCGATGCCGCACCGGCTTCCGATGCGGCCGCCGATACCATTGCAGCCCTGCGGAACTCGGTACACAAGGCGGATCGCGCGGCGCTGGTGGGCGGCGCCGACGCCCAGGCCCTCGATGCCCGGACGACCGCCGTGCACGACCAGTGGGTGGTGATCCCGGCGATCCTGGTGATCGTGCTGGCCGTGCTCTACGTGCTGTTGCGCGCGGCACTGGCGCCAATGGTGCTGGTCGCCACGACCGCGCTGTCCACCCTGGCCGCCCTGGGGATGGGTGGCTGGATCAGCGTCCACCTGCTCGGTTTTCCGGCACTGGACAACACCACACCGCTATTCGCGTTCTTGTTCCTGGTGGCGCTGGGGGTCGACTACACCATCTTCCTGGTCACCCGAGCGCGCGAAGAAACCCCCTGCTACGGCACCCGGGACGGCATCGTACGGGCGGTATCGGCGACCGGCGCGGTCATCACCAGCGCCGGTATCGTGCTGGCCGCGGTGTTCGCCGTGCTCGGTGTGCTGCCGCTCATCGCCCTGACCCAGCTCGGCATCATCGTCGGCCTCGGCATCCTGCTGGACACCTTCGTTGTGCGCACGGTGGTGATCCCGGCACTGTTCACCTTGATCGGTCCGCGGATCTGGTGGCCCGCCTTCCAGACCCGGGATAGCGAGAGCATCGAAAGAACATCGAACAACCTCCCGCACGCGGTCAGCCCTGACGATGACTTTCGAACATTCCGGCCCGGACCAGGAAAAGCACGCTGACGGTCAGCACCCAGGCCGGAAACACCAGGGTCAGCCACATGCTGGTGTCGCCACCGATGATCAGCGCCAGAGCCAGCAGGTAGCTCATGATCGCCAGCCAGCGCGGCATCAGACCGGTGCGCCACCAAATGACGGCAAGCGACATCATGAAGACCGCCGCCATGCGCACCGCGTAGGTCTTGGACAGCTTCAGTAGCAACATCTGGCCGAATACACCGGTGTCGGAACCGGAGAGCGGCACCTGCAGCGCATCGTGGGCGGCCGCCAGCGACGCACCCACCGCGGACGAGGCAAATATCATCGCCAGAAAGAGCAGCCCACTGCCGAGGAACACCGTGGCGAAGAACCGGTCCTCGTACTTACCGAAGTTGGCCCGGACCACCCCGATGAACCACAGGAAGCAGATGCCGGCGAACGGCATCAACTCCGAGGCCACCCGGATCCTGGGGCCGCCTGA
>Ga0180431_10007256_pt1 | contig 12967 bp, 3 predicted proteins | sample SS_ome_11_FD_132459 | JGI IMG/M metagenome (GOLD analysis project Ga0180431, IMG submission 132459) | Hypersaline lake sediment archaeal communities from the Salton Sea, California, USA - SS_1_MS_1 metaG | ecosystem: Environmental > Aquatic > Non-marine Saline and Alkaline > Hypersaline >... | reverse complement strand
TGGGTGGGATGTGCCATAGAGCATACTTGTCTACCTTTGATAGAGGATGGTCAAGAAGAAAAGGGGCCCTCTCTCAAGTAGAAGGCCCCACACTGGTAGGAAGCCGTCGGTAAGGCTGGGGTTTGGAGTGAGCAATTCGGAACGCGGTGGAGGAGCCGTGGACGAAAAGTTGCCGAAACGATTTGCATCGCTGCGGTATATTTGATAAAGTCTCGCGTGCAATATCTGTGTGCAGCATTTTCTATCAGGCGACTCTGAGAAACGGGAGATTCCATGCCGAGGCGACTATCCAATAAGCAACGAATTGAACGGATGGCCGAGGAAGCTTCTATGAAGGCCAAGGAAAAGGAAGCAAAGACATCTTCGCGAAAGGCGCCGGCCTCCAAAAAAGCCGCGCCAAGACCGCAGCGTATGAAGTTCATTTGGCAAGTCATCAACGAGAACTCCAAGGCGATTGCAGACTTCCCGTACCGGGAGAAAGACGCGGCGGAGGCAAGAGCAGCGGAGCTTTCTGAGACGAAGGGGAAGACGCATTCTGTAAACCGCGTCAGAGTGCCGATGGAGGACGATGAGTAGGGAGGGTGCAACGGGCTACTCCCGGCCGCTCCCTTGCAGCTAACCGGTATAGCTCGCGCGTGGAGGCGTCGGTCGCTGCCGAGTTCCGATAAAGAAGCACTGCTATCCTCCGGTTTCCCTGCGGCCATTATGCTCAGCCAACAACTGATCGACCATTGGCCGTGAATAGCGAATTGCTCGATAAAGCGCTACGCGTCGACCGTTCTTGTATCGGTCTGGATTCAGAAACTCCCAGACGATGTGCCCGGCGGAGGTGACTTCAAGGAGTCGCCCGGAATCGGATTCAGCGATGAAGGTATTCCCATTGGGCAGTCGCTGATTCGACCCGCGAGACGGTGAGTAAAAGCTTTCGGGTGGATCTGCCGTGTATTCCCAGACGATTTTGCTTGTGATGGGGTGTGCCTGCCGAAAGTTCCGTCCTTGTTGATTTCTAAGGACTTACGTACAATTGCCGGCTCCGATGAAACTATGACAAGCGACACTGGAGTCAAGGTGGGCCGCCCGACATGAACATTATCAGAGCGTTCTTTCTCGTGCTTCGTAATCTGTTTCGTTGTCGCGGGGACTTGATCCTGGAGAATCTGGCTCTGCGCCAGCAACTCCTGGTTCAGCAACGGACCCTCAAGCGGCCTAAGCTGCAAAACGGAGACAGGCGTTTCCGGGCTTGGCTGTCGCGCGTCTGGCCCGATTGGAAATCCGCGCTGATCCTTGTCCAACCTGAGACCGTGGTCAAATGGCATCGCCAGAGATTCAAGCTGTATTGGCGCCGCAAGTCAGAGGCTGGGACGGTGGGACGGCCAAAGATCAGCCAGGAAATCCGCGATCCGATCCGGCAGATGTCCCGAGAGAACCGGACCTGGGGCGCTCCCCGAATCCAGTCTGAATTGAAATTACTCGGCTTCGAAGTGGCAGATTCTACCGTGGCGAAATACATGGCTAAGCCGCGTAAACCGCCGTCCCGGACGTGGCGGACGTTCCTGACGAACCATGCCAAACAGATCGCTGCTATAGACTTCTTCACGGTTCCTACAGTCAGATTCCAGGTCCTCTATTGCTTTATCGCCCTTCGGCATGACAGGCGGAAAATCATCCATTTCAATGTCACACATCATCCCACCGCCTGCTGGACGGCTCACCAGATCACCACAGCGTTTCCATACGACAGCAAGCCGAAGTACACGATCCGCGATCGGGACAGAATCTACGGGAAAGCCTTCAGCGACCGGATGAAAACTATGGACATCGATGAAGTCCTCATCGCTCCGATATCTCCCTGGCAAAATCCCTTTGCCGAAAGAGTGATCGGCTCGATCCGGAGAGAATGTCTGGATCACTTCAGCATTTTCAACGAGAGGCACTTGTATCAGGTGCTTGGGGCATATGTTGAGTACTACAACAACGCCCGGACGCATCTGTCACTCGACCGAAATGCACCCGCGCCTCGGACCCCGGAGCTGCCGTCACAAGGAAAGGTCGTTTCGATTCCTCAGATTGGCGGATTGCATCATCAGTACAAGAGAGTCGCTTGATCGCAAGATCCATTCCCACGCCTCCCGAGCAGCCAGATCCTCTTCGCTCCTCAGAGTCAATCCGCCCTGCCCAGAGGAATCATAACCTGAACCTGTATTGAGGGAGGAAATCAGCTTCATCTTGCCCGGCTGATGCGTTCAGACCGTAGCGATCCTTCAGGTTCCTCTCACCGGATGATATTTTCGGCAACCACAGGGTGCAACGGGCTATTTCTGGCCTCTCCCTTGCAGTTGACCGGCATAGCTCGCGTGTGGAGGCGTCGGTTGCCGCCGAGTTCCGACAAAGAAGCGCTGCTATCCTCCGGTCTCCCTGCGGCCATTACTCTCACTTGAGAACTGATCTTCGCTCTTGTTAGAATTCGTAGCGGATGCCGCCGGTGAGGGCATGGGCTTCATAGTGGCTGCGGAGCTCACCCGTATATTTTACTGAGAGGCTCAGGTTGTTCTTGCGGATGAGCGTCACGCCTGCTCCAAGGACAATGCCGTCCTTGTCGATATCTCGCCCGTCGGTGACGAAGGTCGTTGCGGGTGAACCGTCGAAGGCCGCTGTGATACGGCGGTCGTCGAGATCGAAATCGTGCTCCCAGGCAACCGTGGCTTCGGGGATACAGAGCCACGTGCCTTTCTCGAAGGGGCGGGCAAACCGCAACCCGAGGTCCGAGATCAGCGCGTCGGTCTTTCGCTCCTCGATGCGGAGGTTGACGCCTTCGACGCCGAACTCCTCGTAGCTGTCCTCGTCGAGGATCGTGTAGCGCAGGCCGGCGAAGGGCAGGAGCGTCCACTCTGCCAGGCTGAGATTCCAGCCTGTCTCGACGTAGGCCGAATAGACGTCGCCGTGGTGGTCGCTGTGAGCCGGGCCGGTCGATGTACCGACCTCGACCGCACGGACGTTCTCATAGCACTGCCTTCCGTACGACAAGGTGGTGTCAAAGTACATGCGGTCGGTGAAATAGCTGCCATAAAGAGAGCCGAAGTAGCTTTCTATGTCGCCCTGGCCGCTATCATGGTCCATGTCAATGTCAGCCTTGGACTGGCCGTAGCTGACACCCGCGAGGAAACCGTCCTCCAGGAGTTGATCGGCGCCGACGGCTGCCCCTGTAAGGTCGTAGTTGTAGCCGGCAAAGCCGCCCCGCGAATCCTGGTTGGCCCAGTGACTGAATCCGTCGATCCACGTGGCGTATCGCTCCGTCTGGCTGTAGGCCAGACCGGCATCGCTTCTCTCGATGTGCGAACGCAGGCTGTGCATCCGTTTGAGGAGGGTCTGGCTGTACTGGGAGGTTACGTCGAAGGTAGTTGTCGTGCCTGAATCGTAGAAGGCCGGGCTAAGGCTGGCGAAGGCCGCACTGAATCCGTTTGCCGGCAACGTCTGAAATACGCTGAGCGTGTTGGACAGCTTGCCCGTAGCCTGCGGTGCGATCCTATCCAGATATTCACCGACGTTTCTCTCCACCTCGTTCGACGCTACCGAAGCGTAGCTTCGTGGAGTGGCAGAGATTCGCACGCGGTCCGATGTTTGCTCCATGGAGAATTCGAGCAGGGGGGCAGGCTCGGGCAGGAGCACTTCGCTGAACGTCCCGCTCAACGTGTCGGCGGTTATGACGTCGTAGGTCGTGCCCTGGCGATAGAGTTGCTGCTGCCGCTCGACCGCCAGGGTACCGTCCAGACTGCCGGTGCCGCCGATATTCAAGCGGCCGCAGCTTCCATCGACGTTGGCAACGGTGGAAAACGAGCCGGCTGCCGCGAACTGATAGTCACCGTCGATCTCAAGGGTTCCTTCAACGATCTCCAGTCTCTCCAGGGGCGTCGTCCCTGAAACCGTGTAGGTTCCGGCTCCCTGTTTCATCGCAGAGCTGAATCCCTGAAGGTCATGTCCCAGGAACCCGGCGCCGTCGAACAGAATCGCGTCGGTCCCATCGCCGGCCGAGATCAGGCCATCGACAACGGCGCTGCCTGTCAGGGTGAGCGTGTCATCGCCGGCGCCGAGGAGCACGTCGCCGCTGATGCTCGATCCGTCTGCAAGAGCAACGATGTCGTCTCCCGCGCCGGCGTCAATGCCGATTCCGGGCACGGCAAGAACGGGATTGCCATACTGAAACACGCCGGCCAACCTGGACGTGGAAATACTCCCCTCGTTGATGATGGTATCGTCGCCGCTGCCGCCGCGGATGCCGACCGCGCTGGCTCCAAAGGTTGGAACGCCGTTGGTGCAGAGAGCTCCTGCACTGACACTTACCGTCCCTGAGTTCCTGATGAAGCTGCCACCGTCTCCCACCGCTATGCCGGTAGCTGACGCGGATGTATCGGTCGTCGCGGTGACGCGTGCGTGGCCGCCGCCGGCGTAGACCCGGGCGAATGCCATGGCAGTGACGCTGAGGGTCCCTTCGTTCTCAATGGTGTTGGTGCCCGCGCCGCCGTCGATCCCGACGGCAACGGCCTGCGACGTAGCCCTTGACGTCTCACGCTCACCGGCAAGGTTGTTGTCGCGGGTATCGGCGTAGGCGTAGGACTCTGCGTCGGCCCAGGAGGAGACTTTGAGGGATCCGAAGTTCATGATCTCATCGTCTCCGTCTCCGACGCAGATACCCTGTCCGGTCGTCTGCGCCTGGGTCTCTGCGGTGGAATAGCAGGTGCTCCAGCTCGAGTAGGAATCGCTCCAGGCATAGACGTCCTGCGTTTCGGCTTTGACATCCATGATGCCATAGTTGTACACGTGGTTTTCACCTCCGGCGGCCAGGACGCCCGTTGCGGTGGCGATGCCGGTTGCATATGAGTTTGCCTCGGGATTATAGTCCCGGGACTTGGCATAGGTATGGGCGCCACCGGCTGTGGTCAAGTCGGCCCTGGCCCGGCCAAGAACCGTGAGCGTGCCATTATTGATGATTTCTTTGAGCCCGTCACCTGCACGGACACCGGCCGCATCAACGGTGGAGGTGCCATAGCAATTGGCATAGCAGTCTCTTACCTTGATAGTAGTATGAACCCAGGCGATCTGCTGGGAGTTGCCGGCGGCATCTTCTCCGGCCAGGGCGCTTACGGTCGTCTGGCCGTCGTTGGTGATACGCAGAAGGTCTGTTGACCCGGTAGTGGTAAAGGGACGAAAGCCTGTGGCGGAAGAAAAGAGTTCCGCCGTAGCTGTGGCGAATTCGGAATTGGTGTCGGCATTCGCCCAACTGGTGGCCCGAGCGGTAATATCCATGACCCCGTCGGTACTGTTGAAAAGGCTTCCATCGCCTTCCATACCCGTTGCCGCTGATGTGGATTTCCCGTAGGCATTGGCCGTGGCCCGGTAGTCCCTGGTCCAGGAATACACCTTCGGCACCGCGTGGCTCACCGCCGCGGCTGTTATCTGTCCATTGTTTGTCACGCTATTGGTGCCCGCACCGGCGGTGATGCCGACAGCCTCTCCCAGCACGACCGATCGCGCCGTGGAATAAGGGTATCGCGTACGGGTGTAGGTGCGTGCATAGACCGAACCGTTGGCCAGAGACGAGGCGGTAATGACACCGTCGTTGACGACGACGTCGTTCCCGTCGGAAAGCTCGATGCCCACTGCCCGGGCGGTAAGCGGGGTCCATTTCTTCGTGTGCGAGTTGTAATAGCCGGCGTCAATATTGGCATCCTCATCAACGTCCGCATATCCCGTGTTCCCGAGCGTATCGTAAGTCCCCGCCAGAGCGCGAACGGTTATGTTCCCCGTTTTATGATTTGTCACGATGTTGTCCACGTTTGGCGATGTAATCCCCAGGGCCGTGGACTGGGCCAGGCCATACCCCTCCCCATGCGTCCTCATCACACCGGACTCAGAGAACATGTAGGGTCGGGCGCCGGCGTTGGCCACGACGTCGATCGTGCCGAAATTGCCGAGCGTTTTGCGGCCCCCGGATCCGCCGTCCATGCCGGCGGCGCGCGCCGTCGCCTCCGCTTCGCTCTCGGCGTGAGGCTCGGCGAATAGATCGACCTGCGCGTCAGACGCCGCGTCCGCTATGGTCAAGGCATCGACCGTGATTGCCCCATGGTTCTCAATGACATCCCATCCGGTGCCGCCGTACATTCCCGTGGCCCGCGCGTTGCTGATGGCCTCTGCTTTCGCCAGCGAATCCAGCAATCCGATGGGAACGAATGTCTCGCAGTCAACGTCCGCATAGGAGCGTGCCTTTACGGTGATGTCTCCGGAATTGGTGAGAAAATCGTTGCCGGCGCCCCCGTCGATTCCGAAGGACGAAGCCCGAGCCGAGGACCCGGCGTAGGCAAAGCTCATCCCGGCAAACTGCCCGCCAAAGCCGAACGATCTTCCGATAACCATGGCTCGCGAGTTGGTGCAGGAATCATTGGCGGCCTCATCTCCGATGAAGATCGTGCCGTTGTTGGAGATGGTGTCGTGGCCAGCCCCTCCTGCGATTCCGGTTATTCCCGCGCTGGCACCCAGCGACGTGGATATGAAGGAAACGAAATCAAAGGCAACGGCGGTCGTGTCCGCCTTGACCAGGTAGTTCTCGCCTGCCTGGATCGCGCCGGCGTTTATGATGCCATCGTTGGTGATCGCGTCGTCGCCGCCGCCGGCGTTGATGCCGTCGATATCCGCCGACGCCAGCGCGTTCACCAGGCTCATGGAAATCAAACCGATCGAACCGCCCCCCGCTTCGCCGAGCGTGTTGGCGGTGGCGTTGATCGAGCCCAGGTTGTATATCTCATCATCGTCGTTGCCGGTCAGAATGCCGAGGGAATAGGCGTCGGCCGTCACGCCCGAATGCACGAATTGGGCGCCGAAGCCCGCTTCGGTGTTCAGCGCCGTAGTGCGGAGGTCGGCATATGTACCGATCTGCCCGTTGGTATCGTTCGTGACGGTGTCGGCGCCGCCGCCCCCATCGATGCCGATGGCGGTCCCAGTGGCGTTGACTCCAACGCTGCCGGCCTGCACGCCGAACAACTGAAAGTTGAAGTTGCTCGCCTTGATCCTGGAGTTGGCCACGGACAGCATCGTGCCGTCGTTTTCTATGGTGTCGGCCAGCCCGCCGCCTTCCAGGGCGGTCGCACGGGCATCTGCCTTGGAGCCCACTTTGGCGAATTCGACCCCGCCGCCCTGGATCACGTAATTATCTGCATAGGCATTTGCGGTCGCGGTGGCCGCGATGTTCGCTCCCGTGGCATTGGTCAGCGTGTCACCGGAGGTCTCACCGGCTGTTCCGTCCCCGCCGCTCATGCCGGTCGCAGTGGCCGTAGACGTGGATTCGATGTCCCCCTGGGCATACCCTGCAAAATTGGCCGCGGCGTTGGTGTCATCGGATACGGACGTTGCGGCTGTAATCAGCGTTCCGGTGTTTGTCAGTTCATCGACGCCCGCGCCGCCCTGGACACCGGCCGATTCCGCCTTGGCCTCGGACGATACGTCCGCTATGGCAGCCCCCAGTTCCGCGAAATTGACGGTTACGGTCTTGGTTTTCGTCGTCGCCGAGGACGAAGTGGTAACGACGGAGGCATTTTCGATTGTGTCGTCGCCTTGCCCGGCGTTCAGGCCCGTCGCTTCCGCCGCCGAATTGGTCCGGGTCTCAGCGAAGGCCACGCCGGCACTGAACCCTTTCGGCGCGACCGCGGCGGTAACGGCGATGGCATTGGATGAGACCGTAGCTGTGGCTGACGTTGCCACCTCCGCCTGGTTTGCAATGACATCATTGGAATCGCCCGCGTCGATACCGACGGCGCCTGCCGTCGCTTCGGTGTCGGCCTCCGCAAAGGAAGCCCCCATGGCTACGCCCATCCAGGCGCCGCTGACCGCCACGGAAACACTGTTGCTCGAACTGGCGGCGGTCGAGGCGGTATGGATGCCGCCGGTCCCTTTGTTTTCGATCGTATCTTCACCGATGCCGCTGCGAATCCCCGTGGCGTGCGCCTCCGAGTCCACCTCCGCCTCGGCCAGCGCGACGGATACGGATATTCCCTTCAGGGACGCGGCGACGGATACACCCACGGCGTCGCCGTGTGCCGCCGAGCCTGCCGTGGACCAGACCTCTCCCTCGTTGGTGATGATGTCGTTCTGCGACGCGGCGCTCGTACTTTCGTCTCCGCCGAGATCTTCGCCGTCGATACCGAGGCTGTACGAAACGGCCTGCGTGACTGCGTCGGCCAGAGTCACGCCGGCAGCGACGCCGATCTTGTCGCCGGCGACGGTCACGCTCACACTGGTCGAGTCGTCCAACGACGTCGCGGTGGAACTGACCGTGCCTGTGTTGGCGATCGTATCGGCGCCGGCGCCGCCGGTGATCCCCTTGGCGGCGGCAATCGAGGTCGACGAGGAGTCGGTGACCGCAACGCCGGCCGACAGACCCTCCACGCTGCCCTTGATCGTGGCGGCGATTCCGAGAGAATCGGCGTCAGCCGTTGCAGATGCGTTCACGGCGGAATTGTTTGCGATGGTATCCTGGCCGGTCCCGCCGTCGATGCCGCGCGACGTGGCGAGGGCCGTGGTGGACGCATCCGCAACCGCCGCCCCCGGAAGCGGTATGAAGCTGGTCTTGTCCAAGCCAACGTCGACGCTGAGGGTGAGGTTGCTCGCGTTGGATTCAGCCCGCGACGTCAAGCTGACATCGTTCGTGATGTCGTCATTGCCGCCACCACCCAGGATGCCGCCCGTATCGGATACCGCCACGGTGCTTGCGTCTCCATAGGCCGAGGCAGAACCGTCGCCGCTCGCTGGTGTTGCAGCCAGCGCCGGCAGAGCGAGGCCCCCGGCCGCCAAGGCGCCGGCCGCCTTCGTACCGGAGCCGCCTCCGCCGAGAGGGGGCGAAACGGAGAAGGTGTAGATCTCCGAATCCGCGGTGGCTTTCCCATACACGTCGATCGCGCCGGCACCGTCCGTGCCTGCATTGATGATCACGTCGTTGCCCGCGTTTCCGGCAATCCCGACAGCCGCTGAATCAGCCACCGTTTGGAACTTGCCCACATCGAAACCGAACAAGTCAAGGGCCGGTTTGAGCATAAGACCTTTCATCTTAATCTCGACCGAGGTCATATCCGCCGCGGAGATCGCCTGGGCGTCTATCGTCTGGTAGTTGGCGATGAGGTTGTCGTGCACTCCTCCCAGAATGCCCGCTGAGAAGGCATCGGCGCTGGTGGAATCATCCACGCGAGCGGCCCCAAGAAGCTCGACCATTCCCTGTTCTGTCGTCGCGGTAGCGCTCGAAACGGCCGACAGCGGTCCGTGATTCGATATCGTCTCTCTGACGCAGGCCCACGCAGTGGGTGTTCCTGCCACCGTGTCCCCGGCAATTCCCACTGCGCTGGAGGTCGCCGTGGCTCTCCCGTCGCCGAAGGCATATGTGTCCAGCGGCACTTCCACAGCGCTGATCTGGGCTTGCTTGACCAGGGTCTCGGCGCTCGCGACTGCGTTCAACGCACTGTTGTTCTCGATGTAATCCGGGGCGGTGCCGCCCTCGATGCCGACCGAATCGGCAATGGCCTCCGTGGGAAAGGACGTGACGCCGAGATTGATTTGCATGACAACTTCCATGATTTCGGTATAGGAAGTTGAGGTCGATAGGAGGGACGCCAGGTTCACGACCAGGTCGAAGCCGTCACCGCCGCACATCCCCTTGGCGGCCGACTCTGAGGCCGTGCCGGCCACTTTCAGCGGTACATAGGGTGCGTTTACCTGGGAAGACGCGTTGGTAGTGACGTTCGCCGCGCCGATGACACGGTCGTCCCCGGCCAGGGCGTCGATACCGGTAGCGGCCGTTGTCACGTCCTGGTCGGACGTTGTTGACAGAACGGCGCTGACGTCCACCGGTTGGGCACTGTGGATGCCGTCATTCGCGCTCGTCCCGACAATTTCCGTCTTGGCGTCCTCTATGCCGGCGGCATCGCTACATCTCTGAAGGCCGGGAAGAACCAGCCAAAAGAGAACGCACAGAACGGATCCGGCACGCATTCGGATCGGAGCCATATGGCTACCCCTCCAAAAAATGGTTTTCCCCCTCCAAAGATGATAATATCGAGAATGCAAGGGCGGGTCAAGCGAATCCAACGATGCGATTTCCCTTGTAGGAAAAGGTCCTGGAGATACGCGTTTGCGGTGGGAGAAGGGGATTTGTCCGTATTCCCAACCGGGCGGCATGGTCGTCAGACGTCTCACCCGATCGGCGAATACCCAAGAACCCCCGATCGAGAATGCCGCAGCCGTGTCCAAAGGCGCCGAGCACGGCCATTGAAAAGGTTCTACAACCTGGAGCCCAGCAAAAGTCCTTTCTATTCAAGTACTTATGGAATGGGCGTTTTTCGGGATTGGCAGATAACGGGGTTTCGGGTTGTAGTGCGGTTGTTGTGACATGCGAGGGCGATAGAAGACTACTTCACGCCTGTTTGCCCAGCAAGATGGGCGACGTCGCGTTACTCTACCGTGGCCTCCTTCGATGACAGCTTCACACGCCACTTGGCGGCTTCGTCGGGTTTGTTCCAGGCTTCGTACAGGTTCACTATCTCGCGAAGCGAGTCGAGGGTGTGGGGGTGTTCGGGGCCGCGTTTGGTCGTGCGGCCGCGGCCAGTTGAATACCTGACCACCCGGGGGGCGGAAGCCCGGCTTCTGAGATCGCTGGTATTCAGTGGGGGAGGTTCATGCGGCGGAGCAGGTCGGCGAAGCGCGGGTCGTCGCGCAGCGACTTGAAGTCAGGAGAATACCTCATCCAGGGCACGTACGGGTGGTTGGGTGGGCCGTATGCAATTTCAAGCCACTTGAAGGCACCATCTTTGTCGCCCAGGGCAGCATAGACAATAGCTATGAACCAGGTATCCCAATGCGTGTAATTCGTCTCCAGTTCAGCCAGGGCCTTCCTCGCCTCCTCCAAGCGGCCAGCCAGGGCATAAGTATGCGCAAGACCGCATTTCCATTCGGGGTTGAGCTTACCGGCCTTTTGGTGTAGTTCGATAGCCTTGTCATACATCCCTTTTTCGGCATAGGCACATCCCTGGACATACAAGGCCAGCGGGAGACCTTCATAGAGTTCCAGCGCCCTATCGGTTGCTTCGATCACCTCATCATACTGCTGGGCCCACAATTGAATCCAGCCAAGGTAAGCGGACCAAAGGGGCGTGAGCGGATCGGTCTGCTGGACCCTTCTGATTTGAGCCACAGCATCATCGACGCGGTTGAAGAGCAGGAGATAGAACGCATACTGGGCGCGAGGCATAGTCAGATTGGGGTTTAGCTCCAGAGCACGCCGGTACTCTGCTGTCGCGCCCTCCCAGTCCCAATCTCTGAATGCCTTGGTCATCGCCAGAGCAGCGTGGGCTTCGGCCACGTCGTCGTCAAGCTCCAATGCCTGCAGCGCGGTTGCCCTGGCCCGGTCAAAGGCGTCCAGTGGGGCCCCAGGGCCATGAGTAGTCAGGACGTAGCCGAACGCCAAGGCACCATACGCGAGGGGATGCGTCGGATCATGCTTTATGGCCTGGCGGAGATACTCCAGGCCCATCATCGCTCCCTCCGGCGTTTCTTTGCGGAGGTGGAACATCCCCATGAGATACAGTCTATACGCCTCGGGGTCGATCGGACGTTTCGCCGCCAGTCGTTCCTTCTGGTCGGGTGTCAGCGTGACCTCGACTTCTTCGGCAATGGTCCGTGCTATCTCGCTGAACAAGGTCAGGATGTCGCGCTGGTCTCGCTCGTAGCTTTCCGCCCAGAGGTGTGTGTCTGTCGGCGCGTGGATCAACTGGACCGTGATCCTCACCTGCTCACCGACGGGCAGCACCGAGCCTTCCACGACCGCATCCACGTTCAACTCCCGCCCAATCTCGGAAAGCGATTTCCTCACGTCTTTATACTGCATGATGGATGTGCGCGATCTCACCTGCAGGGCTCCGATCTTTCCCAGGTCGGCAATCAGCGAATCGGTCAGCCCGTCGGCGAAGTACTCCTGATTCGGGTCGCAGGTCCGGTTCTGCAATGGCAATACTGCCAGCGACCGGATGCGGCCGGGGCCGGCGCCGAGCAGTTTCTCGCGCCACACGTCTATGTTCGGTCCCACCACCAGCAAAACCGCGAGCACCACAACGATAAGGCCTATCACCATTGCCCAACGCCTGAGGGTCCGGGCCGGCGCGGCCGGCCCCGTCACCGTGGCGGTCGCAGGCGGGGCGAGCAATTCCTTGATTTCGATGCCCGCATCCCCGATGTCCCGGAGCCGGCGGCGCGGGTCCTTCTCCAGGCAGCGACGCAGGAGCGTTCGGATACTCGTCGGGGTCGCCGGCGGCAGCGCGTCCCATTCCGGTTCCCGTTCGAGGATCCGTGCCAGTATATCGGTAGCCGTCTCCCCTTCAAATGGGACTTTACCGCTCAGCATTTCGTACAGGATGCAGCCAAACGACCAGATATCCGTGCGGTGGTCTGTAGGCTTGCCTCGGGCCTGTTCCGGGCTCATGTAGGCCGGCGTGCCCATGATGCGGCCGGGCTGAGTGACAGCAGTGTCAGCGCTCTGCTCTTTCGTGCTGGAGACCTTGGCCAGACCGAAGTCCAGCACCTTCACCTTACCCTCCGGCGTGATCTTGATATTGCCGGGTTTGAGATCCCGATGGATAACGCCCCTGTCGTGGGCCGCCGAGACCGCCTCGGCGACCTGCTGAGCAATCGAAAGGACCTCCTCGAGCTTCAACGGTTCGCGGGCAATCCGTTGGGCCAGAGTCTCGCCCGGGACATATTCGAGAATCAAATAGCCGCCGCTCTTGTCCTGCTCAACGATGTCGTAGATCGCAGCGATATTCGGGTGATTCAACGAGGCCAACAGTTCCGCCTCACGTCTGAAACGCGTCCGCGCCGTTGTATCGGCCTGCATTTCAGCCGGCATGCTCTTGATGGCGACGGACCGCTTGAGCTTCGTGTC
>Ga0180431_10007253_pt1 | contig 12970 bp, 8 predicted proteins | sample SS_ome_11_FD_132459 | JGI IMG/M metagenome (GOLD analysis project Ga0180431, IMG submission 132459) | Hypersaline lake sediment archaeal communities from the Salton Sea, California, USA - SS_1_MS_1 metaG | ecosystem: Environmental > Aquatic > Non-marine Saline and Alkaline > Hypersaline >... | reverse complement strand
CTGCGGGCGGCACAGAATTCGGCTTATAGACCCACTCTCCAGAGCGAAAAACGGCCAAATGTGACAGAATCAGCCCTTTGGAGCGCAACATAAGCTCCGTTACTAGACTTACTTCACATTCGGCCACGGACTTGCCAAAGAAAACGAAGTCCTGAGCGCATGTTGTGGTCTTCATAGCGGGCAGCACACACAAAGGATGTGTGCATAACTCCCATGGTTATGAAGACACTCACCCAGGATTTTGCCGTCTACCTCGAAGCAGAACTCGGCTATTCGCCACTCACCGCAAGCTCGTATAGTTACGACTTGTGGCAGTTTCTTGACTTCCTCCAGCAGCAAGATATGACACTGGCCCCAGAGAAGGTAACCACTCCCCTTGTCAGGAAATGGGTCGTCGAGATGCACCACCGCGGCCTGCAGAATGCCACCGTCGGCCGGCATCTGCATGCGCTTCGCAGCTTCTGGAGGTATCTCCTCGAGTGCGGCTACGTAGACCATGACCCGGTCGCCAAGGTGTCTGTCCCCAAGCGTGAGAGGCGACTGCCGAAGTACCTTGGCGCTGACGACCTGCGCAAGCTGCTAGCGGCAGCTGGGCAGAGCCGTTCGGTGCTTTGCGGGTTCCGTAACCACGCGATGATGGCGACGCTGATCTTCACAGGGATGCGCAGGGGCGAACTGATCAACCTGCAGTTGGGTGACGTGTCATTGAGCGAGCGATCAGTCACCGTCTGGGGAAAAGGTGCCAAGATGCGCGTCATCCCTCTAGTGGATGAGGTAGTAGAAGCACTGCGGGACTGGATGGAGCTGCGCCCGAACCACAATAGCCATAGCTACCTGTTCACCACCACACACGGGAACAGGATATATCCGTCGCGTATGCAACGTATCTGGAAGACGATACTGCAACGCAGCGGTATCGAGCGGGAGGGCGTGAGCCTGCACACACTCCGCCATTCGCTGGCGACGCTACTCCTGCAAAGCGGTGAGTGCAGCCTGGTCGAGATCCAGCGCATCCTCGGCCATTCACGGCTGGACACGACAGCTGTCTATTTGCACGTTAACGAAGGTCAACTACGAAACGCGGTGGGATGCCATCCCCTGGCTACGTAGCTTTCGCCCCGTGCACTGCACCAGCATGGGGCGCAGTGAGGAGGTCGGGACACATGGTACTGGGCGCTACCCCAAAGCCACACGGACTCGTGGATCTGTTCAATGTCGTTAGGGGAATGTGGAAATGTAAATTCATGATTCGCGATGCTGTAGCCGACCTCGGCTTCGAACACCTGCCGCTTGCTCAGAATGTGGCCTCACATGTGGTCTGGATCCCGCGATCTCTTCTCGAGGAGACCTTTCCCACCATTGCTGAAGACTACGAAGACTACCTTGGGCACCCAGAGAAGATAATAGTACGTGTGAACCCAGCCGGTGACAACCTGTCAGAAGTGACTTTAGAGGAGCTTGACTGTCGAGGCATGCTCTCTCCTGCGGTTTGGGTCCGCCGTAGTGCCCTTGAGGACATTGAACTGGGCGAGGCAGTAGAAGACATTATCAAGCATTCACGAATTGCCCTCTTTCCTGTGGACCCATTAGAGGAGTTTCGACCCAAGGAGAGCGTCTGGTGGGGACTGGGGAGTGAGTTGATAGCAAACCGGTACTGGCAGACAGATGTCCTCAAGGCCATTATCATGATGTCCAAATGGTCGCCGGATGAGCTTCAAGCAGAGCTTGATTCGGGAGAAAGGACAGTGCGGGGAGGGCCGGCGACAGCGCACTTGTGGGAATGGGAATGGGTCATCCGGCCAATAACCATTGGGCAATCGCAGGAGCGAGTGGGGAAGTTCCCATTCCTAGAGTACGACGCTATTCCGTTCTATCGTGATGGCGACGACAAGCGGGCCTTTGAGATGATTATAAACAGTTTCTTGCACATCCCACTGTTAGGGGAGATAACTGACACCTGGGCGGCCAACGCCAAACTCATCGAGAAGGCCAGACAAAGAAAAGAACTGCCACCAACAGAGACACGGGGCAGACCCAAGGGACGGCCACGGTACTTGGTCCGTGAAGTGGCTAGGATGCGTGATCAGGGCGAGTTGCCCATATACCAGATCGCAAAACGGCTCGGTATGCCGCGGTCTACAGTGTATGACTACCTTACGGAGTACAGTGAGATGCGAGGCGAAGGTGATCCCCCGCACGACGATTAGGCTTGCTGAGCTCTGGCCGCGACCTACGCGCTTGCCGCTTTGCTCGCATGCGCGTCGAGAGGAGAGATGATTGCAGATGGAAAACGAGGACACCCCGCATGAACTCATGGACATATTCGCGGTGATTTGGGGCGCGGGAGATCTGGAGACCGCGATGCACTCGGCTGCTCGTAAGATCGGTTTGACGAGCGCGCTTCTGCCCGACACTCACCAGCTGGTCCTGACGCCGATCCCCGAATCCGCGGTCGCCAAGACGTGGCCGACCATAGCCAAGTACTACGGGGGTCGTCCCGATACAATAGAGATGATAGTAGATCTGTGGCCGTCCCACCTTTCGGACTTGTACCTAGCCGAACTGGATAGAAGAGGGATGTTGTCACCAGTTCTGTGGGTACATCGGAGCGGCCTCGAAGATGTTCAGCTGCCCAAGGACACAGAATTCCTTCCAGAGCAGGGAATAGGGATCTTCAACAGGGATGCATTTTTTGAATCTGGCCCGGAGGAAGGTGCGGTTTTGGCTCTTGGTAACGAACTGTCCTCAAATCGGTGGTGGCGACAGGACATCAGCAAAGCAATCTTCATGCTATCCAAATTGTCGAAGGAACATCTTGAAGCAGAGCTTGATGCGGGAGAAATGATGGTACGGGGAGATCCAGCAGCAGTGCACTTCTGGCAGCCTCAGTGGGTCATTCGCCCCGTGATTATTGGATCGAATCAGGAGGCACCGGGAGAGTTTCCCTTCCCAGAGTACCCTGCAATTCCCTTCTATCGAGCAGGCGACGACAAGCGGGCCTTTGAGATGGTAATGGACAGCTACTTGCACATTCCCCTCTTGACTGAGATTACTGACAGTTGGGCGGCCCGCGCCAAAGTCATCGACCAGGCCAGACAGAGAAAAGAACTGCCACCAACAGAGACACGTGGCAGACCCCAGGGGCGGCCACGGTACTTGGTCCGTGAAGTGGCTAAGATGCACTATGAGAAGCACCTGCCAAAACGCCAGATCGCAAAACGGCTCGATATGCCGCGTTCCACGGTCTATGACTACCTAAGAGAGCACGAGAAGAAGCGCGAAGACGAGCCTCCCCCTGTCGATGAATAGATTTTTGTTTTCCCGACATGTCGAACAGCTCCGCTTTATTTCCCGACATATTGCATCGCGCCGCATCATAATATAGAGTGGGAACGTAACCAAAAGTTACGTACTCCATGGCACAGGCCAAAAGGAAACGCAGGTGAAGATGAGGGAGCAAGTTCGGAATCCGGCCATGAACAGAAGCAATGGCGTAACTCGTATAGGCAAGCGCACGACTCGTGTCGTCATTGACCTAACCCCTGAGCGAGTCATCCACTTCACTGGAGTGACCGCAGACGGTAGAGAGCGATCCTACATATTGAAGGTCACGCGTAAGCAGGGCCTCACGCTGTGCTAGTAAGCATCCCAAGTTAGCGAAAGGACCGCCAGCAGGCGGTCCGAGTAAGTGAAGCCGGGACTCGGAGCAGATGGCGGAGTAATCCGCGCAGTTGCTCAGTCCCGGTTTTTGCATTCTCAATGGCAATGACCAAGTACAGGTGGCGGGATGACAATAATGAACTGCAGCAAAGCAGACGAGCAGGTTACAGCCTTGAGGGCCGCCCGACAAGAACCTGATACGTCTGGGCGCCCATCCCACAATGTAGTTACAGGCGGCAGCATGGACCTCGCACAAGCTGATATTGGGTCAATGCTCCAGGGCTTCCTCCAGCACATGAGCGATTACAAGCACTATTCGCCGCTGACGGTGGAAGCGTATTCGAGGGATTGTCAGAGCTTCATCAAATTCCTGGAGCAACAAGGACGTCCGAGAAACGCCTCTGATGTAACCCGAGGTGATGTCTACGCCTTCACCACGTCACTCGGCGGCCTATCTCCGGCTTCGATCAGGCGTGCGCTGTACGCTCTATCTTCATTCTTCAAACATCTGGTCGACATGGAGATTATTGACCGCAATCCAGTCACCGGTATAGAGGCACCCAAGTTGACGCGCACCATCCCCCGGGCGCCGACTGCAGAACAATGCCAACGGCTGCTGGAAGCGTGCGAGAGCCCCACAGAGGAGTGTGCTATCAGTCTGATGCTGCTGGCCGGGCTGCGGCGGTCTGAGGTCCTGGGGCTCCTAGTGGGCGACGTTGCGGCCGACTTGAGTCAACTGCTCATACGCGGCAAGGGGCGCAAGGAGCGAGTGCTGCCCGTGTCACCAGCACTTCGCAGCGTACTGCGCCACTATCTGGCGCAGCGTGACACGGATGGCCTTTCTCTCATAGTTAACACAGTTGGCGGCCCGATGGGCATCAACACGCTTTACCGGCTTTTCCGTCGCGTTTTGGCTCGGGCAGGACTGACAAACGCGGGGATAACCCCGCATTCGCTGCGTCATGCTTTCGCGAGCTTTCTCGTTCGAGCCGGCGTCGACGTCGCGACCATCTCGGAACTGCTGGGACATGCCAGCATTGCCACGACCAGTATCTACCTGCATACCACCGACGGCAGCAAGAGGGAAGCCGTGGAACGGCTTGATTTCGCACCTGCCACTGCGCGGCAACGCGTTGGGGCACCTGACAGTGATGAGCCCGGACAGCACGCAGAGCCCGATGATAACCGGGAGCGGCGTCTGCAATGGACCACCGCAGCCGGCCAGGGCAGTTCCACTCCGCTCTGCCCTGCCGGCTGCGAAAGCGGAGTGATAACGTGACAACAACGAAAGCCATAAGGACCGCGGCTCCACGGACGCCAGAGGGAAGAGCTGCGGCTCAGGCATACCTGCAGCAAGGCTGGTGCCCGATCCCGGTCAGGGGGAAAACGCCGGCCCTGACGACCTGGAGAGAGTTTCAGACACGTCTTCCGAGGCTGGAGGAAGTGGACGGCTGGCAATGGCCCGGCGTCGCTGTCGTGTGCGGCAAAGTGAGCGCTGGACTGTTGGTGCTCGACATCGATGGCGAGGACGGGGCGGCAAGCGTTCGGGGACGACAACTACCTCCAACAGTTATGGCCACAACGCCGAATGGAACTCACTACTACTTTCACTGGACACGCTCAGAGCCATGCCCGGGCCCAAGAGTGGGCTTGCTAGCGGGCGTGGACATTCGTGCTGAGGGAAGCTATGTAGTGGCACCGCCCACGGTGAGGCCCGACGGCGGCCGCTACATCTGGGCCGACCGATCCAGCCCCGATGAAACCGACCTCGCCGTGGTCCCCGATTGGCTGGCTGAATTGCTGCTTGGCGCCCCCGGGGAGAAGCGCGCCGCAGCTCCCGCCAGTGGCGCAATTATCCCATCTGGCATGCGCAATACAACACTCACCTCTCTGGCAGGAACGATGCGTCGACGAGGGATGAGCGAAGAGACGATATACGCAGCACTGCTGAGCGAGAACAAACACCGGTGTGACCCTCCGTTGCCCGAAGGCGAAGTGCGGGGAATTGCCCGGAGTGTAGCGCGGTACGGTCCGGCCTCTGGTGAACGGCGTCAAACCGATATGGGCAATGCCGCCTGGATGGTAGAACTGTATGGCGACGATCTCCGCTATTGTCACAAATGGCACAAGTGGCTGGTCTGGAACGGCCAACGCTGGAGAACCGACGACGAGCCCGCTGTTATGCAGCGAGCCAAGCGCACCGTGCAGCATCTGTATATGGTCGCGTCCCAGATTGGTGACGAGAACCGCCGAGAAGCCGCAGCCAAATGGGCCATGAGATCAGAGAGCAGAACCCGCTTACAGGCGATGATTGGCCTGGCGCGGTCTGAGCCTGGCGTACCTGTCGAGTCGGAAGAGCTGGACGCGAATCCGTGGCTCTTCAACTGCGAGAATGGCACCCTTGACCTCCGCACAGGCCAGTTACGTAGGCATGACCGCAGAGACCTCTGCACCATGCTTGCTCCCGTGGAGTTCGACGCCACGGCAAGGTGCCCGAAATGGGAAGCGTTCTTGGAGCGAGTCATGGACGGCAACCGCGCCCTGATCAGATTCCTGCAGAGGGCTGCGGGGTATTCGCTCACCGGGGACGTTTCTGAGCATGTTCTGTTCTTTCTGTACGGCACCGGCGCGAACGGCAAGACGACCTTTATCAATACCCAGCTGGCCCTGATGGGTCAGTACGGACGCCAAGCAGACTCTGATCTGCTGCTCGCCACATACAACCGATCGCATCCGACCAACGTCGCGCGCCTGGCCGGAGCGCGCTTCGTGGCATGCGCCGAGGTAGAAGAGGGTTGTCGCATTGCTGAGAGCTTGGTCAAGAGCCTAACCGGCGGCGACCGGCGCACTGCCAGGAGGATGCGAGAGGATTTCTGGGAGTACAATCCCACCGACAAAATATGGCTTGCCGCGAACAGTAAGCCCCGCATCTACGGACAAGATGAAGGCATATGGCGCCGCATTAGGTTGATTCCATTCAATGTGGCTATTCCTGAAGACCAGCAGGATAGGCACTTGTCACAGAAGCTGCTGGACGAGTTGCCTGGCATACTGAACTGGGCATTGGAGGGCTGTCTTGCCTGGCAGTCCCAAGGCCTGACAGCACCCGAGGAGGTCAAAGCAGCGACAGCAAGCTACCGAAGCGAGGAAGACGTCATCGGCAGGTTTGTCGATCAGAACTGCAATGTGTCGCCTGACGCAATGGTTCCAGCGAGTGAACTCTACCGCGACTATGTAGCGTGGTGCAAGGACAATGACGAGAAAGCAAAGAGCCAGACAGCATTCGGCAGACTGCTCACGCAGCGCGGATTTCAGTCTCACGTACCCGGTGATGACAAGAAACGCCGCACGTGGCGGATGGGCATCGGTTTGAGAGAGTTGGACAGCTAGAAACGACGCACTTGCACCTTGATAGTTCGCCCATCGTCACATTTTCGGGCCTATTGAGAGAGTTGGCGGTGGCAAACTGTCTCATGCCTTCAGTCTAACAGCCGCAAGGGCTCGTCGCAATGGAATGAGCCAAAAAGGTAAAAAACCGCCATTAGCTCCTAGTAAAACGACTCATGAGGCGTTATGCTAGAAAACTATCTCAACTGTCTCAAACTGTCTCAACTATCTCAGGCGAACCTGCCCAGGCAACGCTACTGACTGCAGTGCGGTAATCTAGTGCGAGCTACCTGGACGAGGGAGACAAGATGTATCAGCAAGTTTGGTCACTAAGAACGAAAGGATGATTGAGGTGAGTACTAACGTTTGCGGGGCCAAGACGCGAGCCGGCACACCGTGCCAACGACCTGCGGGATGGGGTACCAATCATGTCGGAGAAGGCTGTTGCAAGCTGCATGGAGGCTGTACACCACGGCACAGTAAGCGAGGTCAGGAGCACCCGGAGTTCAAGCACGGGCTCTACTCAAAGCACCTCAGCGAAGATGAGAAGATAGAGTTCGAGGAGTTCGCACAACGGTTTGAGCTCATCCAGGTCACGCCGGATGAACTGTACGGTCTCTATAGAGCGATGAAAGCGCTGCTCTCACCGGGCGCCATACCGCCACTGGTGATGACGAAGGCACTCCAGCAGATCGGAAGCTGGAAGCGTGCGCACCACGAGATGGCATCAGGCACCAAGGTGCAAATCAGTTTCGACCAGCCCGAGATGCAGGCGATCATTGACCGCTTTCGCGGTATCATCGTCAAGTACGTGCCGCCCGACAAACATGAGGAGGTGTTAGATGAACTCCAAGCAGTTGAAGCGGAAAGCGGCCTTTGAGGCGCTCGCCACCGCGTTGAGGCCGGCCATGGAAATAGCCGCGCCAAAATGCACAGAGCCGTTCGCGTGGGCCCGCGAGTATGTGCGGACAGAGCGCGGACACCAGCTGGATTTCGACGCGCACTCGTACATGCCACAGATCATCGCCGATCAGTCGCCGCAAAAGGGGTTCATGTGCGAGTCCCAGGTGGGCAAGACGACGATGGCTATAGCGGAGGTGTTCTCTCTGTGCGACACGTGGGAGACGCCGCTGCGCATCATCTACACAATGCATACCGATCGCGCAGTGAAGGAGTTCAGCCAGACACGCTTCAAGCCGGCGGTCGAAGCCAGTCCATATCTACGGGGAAAAATCGGCGGCATTGACAATATGGAGCGTAAGTCCGTCATGCGGCGTGATGGCCAGTCCATCATCTTCTTCAAGGGCGCAAGCGAGAATCAGCAAGCCCTTTCTGAGCCGGCAGATATCGTGGTGCATGACGAGCTTGACTACAGCCGCCCCGATACACTCACGCTGTATCAGGACCGGATTGCCCACAGTTCGGTTGCCTGGCGGCGGGCGTTTGGTACACCGACGGTGCCCGGGTTCGGCCTGGCAGCGCTGTGGGATCAGAGCACGCAAGCGGAGTGGATGGTGCGGTGTCCAGTCTGTGGGAGCGAAGACCCTATCACGTGGCCGGATTCGTTCGCGCTTGATGCGGCAGTTCCGTACTACATTTGCCGGCATGGCCACGAACTGACCTGGGAGGATCACATTCAGCACGGCCGCTGGGTGCGTAGGAAGCAGGACGCGGGCTGGAGCTTCTATCGGATACCTCGGGCGCTGATGCCTAACTGGTCGGCGGAACGGATCGCCAAGTCCTTCGAAGAGACGGAATTCCCCCACATCTGGATCAATCAGGTCATGGGGCAGCCGAGCACGAGCGGCGAACTGACCATTGACGAGGCCATAATCAACGCCTGTATGGGGGAACACCGTGACGCAGATGCCGATGCTGGGCCGTGTTTCCTCGGTGCCGACCCTGGGGCCGTGATCCACTACATGATCGGGAAGCGCGCGGATGATGACCGGCACAAGTACGTCAGTGTCGGGCACGTGAACACATGGGATGGCCTTCATCGTCTCATGGACCTCTTCAATGTCCGCTGCGCGGTGATAGACGGTGCCTATGACCCCACAAAGGCGCGGGAGTTTGTTGCAGCCTACCCGGGCCGCGCCTGGCTGGCTTACTACCCGTCTCAGCCGATAAGGGGCACCGAGCCGATCAGGAGCGACCGGAACCAGCGGAAAGTGGACTTGGGACGCACTGATACGCTGGATGTCAGTGCCGCACGGCTGATTGAGCAGCGCGACATATTGCCCCGGTGTGATTATGACACTCACCGGGAGCTTGTCAGCCAGCTCACAGCGATGGTGCGGGGAACCAAGCTGGGAGCCAACAACCTGCCGGTGAATTTCTGGCAGGAGGTGCGCGCCGACCATCTGCGACACGCCCACAATTACGCGACCGTGGCAGCTACACTGGGAGGCGGCATTCCGAGCCTACCCGATGTGTACAAGAACATGCCTGCCGGCGGCTCGATCGTCACGGGGATTGACGCGGTAACTGGCAAGGAGGTAACGCTTTCGGCGCGTGACTACGTGATTGAACCAGAGGGCGTCATTGACCGTGATCCGCGTGCCCCGATACCGCCGGGCCCGGCGAGCGACGCTGCTATTATTGCGACGTACCCGGCGATGAAGAAAATCATAGATAGGCTCCGCAAAGCAGAAAACCAATAGTACCAACTGCACAGCAGAACTGATCTGGAGCCCCCGCTTCGCCGGGCTTTATTGCTAGCCGCGACGAGCGGCAGGGCTTGGCCGTGACAGTTTGCCTTTTCCCGACTTGGCCGTGACAGTGAGAAGGCAGATTCGTGCAAGGCAGTAGGCTTTGGCAGCCCTATCCGGGCACCGCGAACGCCTCATTGGTGCAGATTGTAGGTTCAACCCGGCATTGTCGCCTATCTGCGATTGAAGAGAGGATCAACATGCGACATTGGGGAGAATGCCGCTCGGGCTCTCATGCTTTCTCGGCAAGCTGGCGCAAGGCGTCAATTGCTTGTTGGCATTCCTCGACGTATATGCCTTTGGCCGTTAGTCTTCGCTCGATAATCTCGAGTGTTTCGCCTAACCAGTCGCCCCATCGCCCGGCATCAACGCGGCTGAACTCCTCAAGCGCTGCATCAACATTGCCCCTGTGCAGTTGTATGATGCCCAGATGTCGGCGCGCCAGATTCCTCGCCAGCTCAATCTGTTGCCACTCCCATTCGTCGCCACAATCATCTTGCTTGTGTGGTATTTCGACTGCATTCCGCAGCGCTCTCTCAGCCGCGTCAATCTGCTTGAGATCATAGCGGTCAATGCCCAGTTGACAGTGTGCCGGCGCGAGGAGCGGATAGTCAACAACGCACTGCACCAGTTCTTCTTCAGCGGCTTCCACATCTCCCTTTTCACCGTGTGCGAATGCAGCATCGAGCCTCCGCCATGCCTCAGTCTGCGGCCGGATTTCACAAACTATTTCCTGAACCCGTTCCCATTGTCTCTCCTCCACGGCCTTGATGGTGTATCGCACGTGCGTTGGTAACGGTGGTGTCGGGTCAGAACGGTCACACGGAGTGAACGGCGCTCCTTTGTCTACGCTGGCGAAGAACTGCCGCACGACCTCGGCGGGGCTTTCCTGTGCTCTGTATCGCAGTACCACATCACTCGCACGCTTGGCGATCTCTCGCTCTACCCGGGCCTGTTCCTCCCGGTCTTTCAGTGTCGGCTTGAAGATGAGAATGAAGCCGGGAAACACGGCTGGCCATTCATCTATCAGAGTGCGCCCTTCGTGATCTCTGGCGATAATCCGAACCAAGGTCACTTCAGGTTTCTCGACACCGAGTCCGCTCTCGATAGCAGAACGTAGCTCGTCATCGGTCATCTCTTCTATCTGTTCTGACAAAGCAATCAGCTCTTGGCTCTGTTCAGCCGTTGGTAACAAAGGCACCACCAATTCCGTGGCAAGTCTACGCTCAGCCTCCCCTAGAGCCGTCAGCCCTGCCACAATCCCATTCACCTGAGACACCTCCGTAGGGGGACTTTGCTTCGGCTCAGCATCGTTTGACAGCACCGCAACACCAGTCTGTTCGTCCACTAGTTCAAACCGCACCGGCCCTCGAGCGCCTCTGAGCACTGGCTCCAACGCAATCCAGTTAAGAGCTTGCGCGGGCGTCAGCGCCCCGTCGTGTTCGAGAAATGAGAAATCTATTCTCCCGGCGTTCCTATCAACGTTCGTGAATTCCATGCGGAACGGATAGCGTCGTTGATCGTATGAACGTTCGGTATCAACTTTGATAGTGCATCTGCCGCTGGCCTCGTCCCATTCGACATCTACGGCACACCGCTGGCGTGGCAGGTCGGGCAACTTCTGCGACGGTCGGATCGTCAACCACATGCTAGTTTCGTCACGCACTACCTTTGATTCTATGCTCGACCCCTCGATCTCGAAGTCAGAAAGCTCCGGCGAGGCCATCTCCAGAGGAACTCCTTCGTCTGACGCAGCTACCAACAGGTGCGGAGCGGAAAGGAACTCTGGCTCCCGCGGCCACTTCGCAGTGAAGCGGAAGTGCGTGTCCGCGCCTGGCGCGGGTGGGCCCACATACCTATGTAGGAACTCGTCATGCATTTCCTGGAGGCTCTTTTGTCGGTAGGACCAAGCTCGCGCCACCAGGCGTGCAAAGTTCGGCGCGCTCTGTGATACGCTTCGCCCAAGGTGTCGGAGAGCCTTCGAAACGTCCAGGATATCGCATACCTCGGTGTGCAGGTAGATGTCGTTCGTTAGCCCGAGGAAGAGCGCCTGATCCAACAGCACCCGCCGCGACATAACGCTGGACCGTCGCGCTACCTCCGAAGAGAACAAAGCGAAACGCACTGCCGTGGGAGACGCACAGAGGACATCGCGGCGTATCTCTGCCCCCACTTCATCATAGTACGCCGAGAAGGCTTCACGCAGGTGATCGAACACTCGGCCCCGCAGCATTTCCTGCGCGTATTCTGACTGCAAGAACTTAACAGCCTCATCTGTATTTAGAAATCCATCTGCGACCCTCTTGAAGACCTCAACGTCCTCGTGGATGGCCCATATTTCGGGTTGGTCTTCTCGGCTTTCTATCCCCAATACCCGATTCCCCGTTAGCTTATCTCTGCTGCGCTTCACATCACTCTCAGACTCCCCCGTGCCCTCCACCAACTCGTCAATGCTCTGCGCCCCGTTGCACAATTGTCGCACAACCTTGTGACACACCACTGCGCCCCTCTCGAGATCCAATGCTGCCCTATAGTCCGGCAAGCCAGACGCCACGAAGATGGGTTCCAGACCGCTTAGTTCCTCATTGATCTTGTTCCTCAAGTCGTGGAGCGTACGCTCCATTTGCTCCGTCTCAACTATGGCAGATATCTGCACGACACCTGTGGTGCTATCTGCCGCTACTCCGGTTACAGCCTGGGCGGTTGCGAAATGCACTGCGCTTTCGTCCGGCAATTCCAACATGTCACCCAATACCTGCGGGGCTCGCTTCAGGATGTCAAGTTCGTCCGCAGCGCGTACCAGCGCGCAGAGTAATGGAAGTTTGACAATGGCCGTCCCGACTGATGTTTGTCGTACCTCTTCCGCTATATCTGAGCGCCGATGGTGACGCACAACCGCGGCTACAGCAGACCGGAACTCTGGCGGTATACCGTATGACCTCGGCGCACTGAGTATCTTCTCCGCGCCAGACTCCTGATGCACATCACGGAGCTGCTGCGCCTCATTTTCGTCCAAGGGTGTTTCGGTTACCATGCCCAGATCGTGCCACGTAGCACCCGCAAGCAATATGAATAGCTCCTCCGCATTCAGTGAGTCGCGAACTTCAGACGTCAGCAACATGTCAGCTTGGCCGATCACCCCTTCCAGGTGTACGACCCCGTGGTCGCTGTAGTTCCAGAAGGTTGCATGCGCTCGCGGCATCACCTGGGAG
>Ga0180431_10007252_pt1 | contig 12970 bp, 13 predicted proteins | sample SS_ome_11_FD_132459 | JGI IMG/M metagenome (GOLD analysis project Ga0180431, IMG submission 132459) | Hypersaline lake sediment archaeal communities from the Salton Sea, California, USA - SS_1_MS_1 metaG | ecosystem: Environmental > Aquatic > Non-marine Saline and Alkaline > Hypersaline >... | reverse complement strand
ATAGATAATCTCCCGGTTTTTGTGCAGTTGCAGCTGTTCGATATGTCCGGTGAGGATTTTTCTGCACAGTTTGCCGATTGTTTTTCTGAAGAGTACGGCAAATCTGCTCACCTCAAGAACGATGATCTGCGGATCAAGTGAGATGAGGAGCTCGCTGATCCGCTCGTACCCTCTCGGATCGATGTGAGAGGTGCCTATGAAGGTGATCTCGTTGCTCATATGAACATACAGCAGTCATTTCGAACAATAGTAGTACGGTATTCGTAGGCGCCGAATGAAACGGGGTGCTTGCAAGTAATAATTGCACTTATCGTCATATATTGAGAGTAGTATCTTTTAACAACAGTGAGGAAAAAATTATGAGCAGATACTGGAGAGGATTGATTTTTTTGATTGGCCTGTCGCTTTCTCAACCGGTGATGCTCTATGCGGAGAGCGGTTCCTTCGGCGCAGGCTTCATGCTCGGCAGCCCCTCCGGTATAACAGGAAAGGTGTTTTTTGATGCGAACAGTGCCCTCGATTTCGGCCTGGGTGTTGTCGCGGGTGATGATATGTACTGTTATGCTGATTATCTGAGACATTTTTCGGGTATTTTCCCCCTTTCGGATATTGCCCTCTCCGTCGGTCTTGGCCCGGGGTACCATCGCTATGAGAAGGAGCGGAAGAGGCGGGATGACGAGCGAGAAAACAGATTTGAGCTGCGCATGCCCCTGGGGCTAGAGTATGTGATACGCATGATTCCTCTCGGCGTATTTCTCGAGATCGCGCCAGCACTCAGGATGATTCCGGAGATCGGTTTTGATATTCGCGGCGGTATCGGCGTACGCTATTATTTTTAGCATCTGACCGTATTCGTACCACACCAAACATGGCGGGAGTGAATTACCGTTTCTCCTTCTTCTCCTTGCCCTGAATGTATCCCCAGTCGCGGAGCAATCTGTTGACGTCTGCTGAGAGGTATTTCTCCCGCTTCACCCCGCGGATGCCGCTTCGAGTAGGTTTCTGCCAGTAGACGATTCCCCGCTGAACGAGTGAGATGAGATCTTCTTCCGGCTCCCCTCTGCAGAAGGTTTCGGCAGGATCGATCAGGTATTCCCTCTCGGTTTGCTGTTTTGCGAGGGGGAGGAGCAATCTTCCGCAGAGCAGGCGTTCCCGCCTCTCGAGCTGTATTCTGACCGGGGCATACGCGGGAATGGTCTGATAGATCAGCTTCGCTCCTTCGGAAAGACCGAAACGGTATTCCTTGCGGGTTATCCTCTTCAGCCATGAACGAGAGCCGGCGATTCTGACATCGTAGAAGAATCCCTCGGATATTCGAATTCTCCCCCCGATCCCATCGCCGAGTGTAATGATGATATTTTCCGGCTGTTGAAATCTGACCTTTCTCAGGAGCGCTTTCATCTGCTCTGCTCGGTCAGGTCTTTCCGTGTATAGATTCCTGAGCTCGTGAGGATCGCTTTGGATATCGTACAGCTCATGATGCTCCCTGACCAGCTCGCCGCCCCAGTGCGCGGGGCAGATTCCGTATCCGTAGAAGCGCTCTGCGTATTTATAGCCTCCGTATCGCACTGAATACATCTTACGCCCTTCGGAGTGCACGATTCGCTCCTCTTCTTCACTTCCGTCTATGAGCGGCAGAAGCGATTTCCCCTGATATGATTCGGGGACGGGATACTCCATGAGTGCCAGTATTGTTGGGGCAATATCGATATTTCTGACCTGCGCTTCTATGCGAACATTTTTCTCCGGAAAGGAGCCGGGGGGCTTTATAACGAGTGGTGCGCGCAGCTCTTCGTCAAACTGTGTCTGCCCGTGGGTGAAGATTGATTTCACATCGGTATAAGGGCTCATCTGATGGGCGGGGTGAAATATCTCGCCGTGATCCGAAGTGATGATGATTATGCTGTTATCGTAAAGATGCAGGCGCTTCAGCTCGGCGATGACCCGCCCGAGGTAATCATCGGTATACGAAACCTCGCCGAGATAGGCCCTGAACCATGGGTGGATTTTCTTCAAACGCTTCTTGAGGGGGTTGAGATATTTTTTCGGCGGAATGTAGGCGTTGTGCGGCGCGTTGTATGTTATCATGAGAAAGAACTTTCGGTGCCGGTTTTCTCGAATCCATGATATCACCTCATTGGTGATGTCAACAGTGTCTTTTCGTACCGTTTCGTATTCGGAGAGATCGTCGAAGTCCAGATCAACACCGATGCCGGTATATTCGATAATAAATGAATCCTGTCCGATTGCCCGCGTCAGGTATCCGTATTTCTTGAGCACGGTGCTTAACGGTGTAATGCCGCTCTTTCGGTAGAAGAACTCCTTTTCCTCATCGTGAACGGGCGGATAGTACAGATTGACTCCCGTGGATGAAGCATAGCGTGATGCGATCATGGCGATGGTTGATGGCCTCGTCCAGTTTGCAACGACGAAATGGTTGGCAAAGGCAAATCCGTCCCGGGCGAGAGAATCTATATGGGGTGTGAGCCGGTACCGGTCGGTGATTGCGTTGACGGCATCGCTCCGCAGTGCGTCAATGCATATAAATACGACATTTGGCGTTTCGGATAGCTCGTTCTCCCGTTTGAAAATTCTGGGATTGGCGAGAAAGAGATGCCCGGTTTGTTCCGAAGAGGCCTTAAAGGAGATGATGAGCCGGGGTTCGGTAAATTCTTCGGGAATATCGATCACAAAATCGGCCCATCGCTCTTTAATCGGATCTTCTTCACGTGAATCGAAGAGGGTCGCTCGCCGCTCGGAATCCGCGAGAACGATTCGCAGCTCTCCGCCTGGTCGAAGCTGAAGTCCGGCGAGGGAGAAGCTGAAAAAGCAGTTCCGGAGTTCGGACTTGTCGAGGGGTATGGTTATTCGACAGGGTGAGTGCCGGTGCGCACCGAGGTAAAGGGCTCGCTTCATGTTCTGGAATTTCTTTTCCCTGTCGATGACGAATCCGATTTTTACAATCCGCGGTGATGAGCACCAGGGATCCGGATAAGCTCTCCGATAGCGGCAGAGCTGTCGATATTTTTGTGCGAAATCGCTGTCGACAATCTCGGCCCGGCCAATGGAAGCAATAAGGTCATGGAGGAGGATCTCGCCGCTGTGCGTGTTTTCCCGTGAACAGGCGGCACAGCTTACGAGAAACAGGATGGTGAGCAGCGTGCCGTATCGTTTTATCTCTTTACTGCACATGGAAACAGGGTATATATTCACTCCTCTCCCCGGTCAGATGTGCGCTCGAACAGGCGCATTCTCTCGGAGTGCATGAGGAACCGATTTCATCTCCATTGGTAATCATGAGGGCGCTTCGGCCCTCGCCTGGATTTTATCGGGTGTGCATCTTGATTTTGCAAGCATAAAAATTGAAGAGGAGCTGCAAAATGTATTTGATTTCTCAACATCTTCTGATACATGATCTCGCGATGCTGGTACCAGTCATGAAGAGAGTTATACCGCTTTCGCTGAGTGTCCTTGTTCTTGCCGGATGTGCGCGCACCTTCGGTGTTGAGCGTGGCATCAAACCCGAGCAGCGGCTTGATGTCGAAATAAAGAAAGGGCGGTGTGCGATTATACGGACACCGCAATGCGATATCGCTGTCGAGCCGATTGACGCCCGAGCGTGGGCAGCTCTCCTCGACAATAGCATATTTGTGAGGGAGCGGAGGAATCCCTCGAATATTCGAATTCCCAAGCTCGCCTTTTTCCACATCATAGTATCGAATGCGGGAAGATCGCCGCTCACGGTTGAATCGGTTACGCTCGGCTACGGACCTGATCGCGTACAACCCCTGTCGGCCCGGGAGGTGATTGAGCGATGCAAGTCTCCGGCGTACGGCGCGTTTCACTTCAAACGGATACTGACGCCCCTGCGGCTCATCGGCGATATGAACTGCATACGGAAAATAAACTATGAGAGGGATGTTGTCGGCTATCGGTTGCGTGTTGTCAATCCGGGGGATCGAATCATCATGATAAAGGCTTTTGAATGGATACCGGTTCAGTATCGTGAGTTGAAAATAGCTGTTGCCATTTCCACCTTCAATAATATACAAAAAACGATTGATTTCAATTTCAAGCGGGTTGAGTATAGGACGCGTGGAAAGTATTATCGCAATCCTGCGAAAGCAGAGGAGGAAGACTGACCGTGAAAATGGATAAGAATGATATCCTCAGGGTTGCCGAGCTCGCCCGGCTCGAGCTCACCGATGAGGAGAAGGCCGAGTTCTCCCGGCAACTTTCGGATATTATCAGCTATGTTGAGAAGATAAATGAGCTGAACACGGAAAATGTCGAACCCACTGATCATATCGTCGATATGAAGAATGTTCTCAGAGATGATGTGGTTACCGAATCAATTGAGAGAAAGAAACTGGAGAAGATTGCGCCCCGTTTCGAGAAGGAACATTTCGTCGTTCCCCGGATTATTGAGGATTGAGGTGATTCGGCTTTTTGTCGCTCTGCCCGTTGAAGGGGATCGCGCGGCACTGGAAGAGGTACATGCGCAGCTTGTTCAATGGGATGCCGTGCTTAAAAATGTCCCGCCTGAGAATTATCATATCACCCTGAAATTTTTCGGCAACTGTGATGACCACCTCGGGAACCGAATTCGAGAAGCCTTCAGCTCTCTGTCGATGGAAACCGGGAGCATTCCCTTTGCTCTTGAAGGATTGGGGACCTTCCCCGGCGGTCGTCGGGCGCGGGTCGTCTGGTGCGGCCTGAGAACTGAGACCGCAGCGATCAATCGGATCTGCCGAACAGTTGACCGCTTCGCCACCCGGCTGGGGTTCAAAGAGGAGAAGAGGGATTTTGTACCTCATCTCACCCTGGCGCGCGTGCGGAAGGGGAGGGAATTGACCGGAGATATCGTTCATTTTATTGAGCAGAATCGGAATACCGTTTTCGGGAAAGCCTCCTTTAACCGGCTCGTGCTCTTCTCGTCACAGCTCACCCCGCAGGGCCCCCGGTATACGGAGCTGGCAGAGATGCTGTTTTCGAACAGTTGAAGCTCTGATACGGATTATCTGCTATTCGCTGCTATCTGAACAGGAAATGATCCCGTGTGAGGGTGAATAAATCCAGATAAACGACGTGTCCGCTCATTGGGCCGTGAGGTGATGATTGTTGCCGCCGTGATCGGGATCATCACTGTCCCGGAACGTTTTTATTTTCCACCGCACTGCGGGGAGGAGAAGGAATCCGGCAATGATGCCATTTACGAAACCGATTGCGTGTGAGCGATAGCTCGTCGATGGGTTGAAGGTTGTCGGGAGGAGCATCACCATCGCAAATCCGGCGGCCCTGATAATGCGCACCTGACAGGTGTGATCGCAGTCGAACCTTATGTAAAAGAAAATCCAGAGCGCAGCCATTCCGTAAATCATGCCGGAGGCGCCGATGAGAAGAACAGCGGGCTCGTACGTTGCGATGGTCATGGCGGTGGTCGCCGTTCCGATGATGAATGAGCTGAGGGGAAAGACCATGGTGCCGAAATACGCTTTCAGCAGCCAGCCGAAGATGAGGAAGAGAAAGGAGTTTGCAAGGAGATGTAACATATCGGCATGTATGAACATCGTGGTGAGCAGGCGCCAGTATTCTCCGCGGGTGTAGACCGCGTGACTGCTGGCGCCGAGAAGCTCGCTCAGTGAAGCGTGCCAGTGTATCATGCTGATGGTGGTAAAGATGAGAAAGCAGAGAATGGCAGGAAGTGCCTCTTTCATCGCCGGAAGCCGGCTCAGGGGACCCGATGGGCGTGGCGGCTCTTCGTCATTGTCATAATAGTCTCTATTGTTCATTTCCACGGGTGCGGCTTTCTTGTGATCTTTCTCCCCTCTGCCCGTTGAGGAACATCGTGTTTGGATGCTGAAGGGGGTTCACGGATTCATGGGGATGCTTCTCCCCGCTTTTTTATGCTGATCTTAATTATCTTCTGCAGCGTTTTCAAGTCAATCTCGCCTTTCTCGTCGGCTGCGCCATTCATCGTCCTTTGCGATTCTGGAGAGACGCAGCGCTCGGGTGCCGTGTCAGCATAGGGGGCGGTTCCTGTCGGTTCTCCATTGAGCATTGCAGGATCGGCGTATTCGTCAAGTTAAATATTGGAACCGGGGCCTCTGCTGATTCGAAGTGAGTGACGATCGATTCGTAAAATGCGGATTCCCCCGGTCGCTGACGGCATGTCGATTGCCAGACGTGCGGCCAGCTTTCGCAAGCTTTCTTTATTCTGTTCTAATAGTGCGCTTGACAATATAGTTTTTTTCTGTCATCAAATACTCACTATACTCACCGGGATAACGGATTACAAGCCGAACACAGTATTGCCTGAGAAACAATTTGCAAGCCGTTTCGTTTTTATATTCGGATGTTTTTCCCTCAAGTCTTTTGTAAGGAGGACAGTCAATTGAGCAATCAGCAGAAAAAGGGAGGGAAGAAGAGCTCGCAGAGGGAGGCAAGCATTCTTGAAAGCGCGCTCAAGGTCATCGGCGAAAAGGGTTATGAGACAACAACCATATCCGATATCTGCAGAGAAGCAAATGTTTCCGAGAGTACCCTTTATGAGTATTTTAGCTCGAAAGAGGATGTTCTCTTTTCAATTCCCAAAATGTATTCCAGAAGAATTCTGGAGGGGATACAGATTATTCGCCCCTATTGTGACGGTGCGAGAGCGAAATTAAAGGTTTTTATCCGGGTGGCCCTTGAAATTTATGAACAGAATCCGCACTATGCGTCCGTTGTTCTGTTGACCCTCAAGGGGAACCGGAGTTTTTTGAGAACACCGGCCTATCAATTGATACGTGAAGGATATCGAACAATTATCGATATACTGCACGAGGGTATTGAGGAGGGCGTGTTTCGCAATGACTTCGATGTCTATCTGGCACGAAATATGGTTCTGGGATTCATCGAGCACCTGACCATACAATGGCTTCTGCTGGGGAGACCGAACAGTTTGGCCGAGCAGAGGGATATGATTTACGGTATGGTTCTCAAGGCGCTTGAAAAGAAAGAGGATGATGATTTTATAAACGTGAAGCTGAAGATTGAATAACAACTCCTTCGCCTTTCGGATCTGAATAAACGATTGATAACGCGGGTTGTTATATCTTTCAATATACAGCTGTATAACCATGAGAATGTATTGATGGTAAATGATGTATATTAAGAAATTTTATTATTTACCACCGGAATTTTAATAAAATTAGTTGGCAGTCTATTTTTATTATTGATTTATAATACCGTTATTAATATTTATAATGTTAATTCGTGGTTGGACTACGATATTTAATCAATAACCCTACATGCGCTTTGAAAACAGCCTGGGCATACAAATTGTTCTATGTGTATAGAAGATCCAGAAACAAAAGGCGATTATTGGATTATTTCAAATATACTCTATCCCTGAGTTGAGAGATTTTGTGAAAATGAATGCGAGTTTTCAGGGATTTACGTTTGCCGTACAGAGGCTGAAAACAGAATATCAGAGAAAAGGTACGGTCCAAAAAAAGTACGAGGAGGAACGCATTATGTATACCATACCACAAACTATCCCGGAGATGCTTCAGAGAAACGTCGTCGATTTTCCCGATCGGGAGGCGGTCGTTGCCGTCAGTCATTTTACCGGCGAGTGGGACCGGAAGACGTGGAGAGAGCTGGATGATATTACCGACCGTGTGGCGGCGGGCATGGCCGAGCTGAAAATCAAGAAGGGTGCCAAGGTGGCCTTCATGCACGGAAACAACATGGAGGCCTACTATGTCTACCTGGCGATTCATAAGCTCGGGGCGATGTTCGTTCCCATCAACGTTCGTCTGGTGCCGCGCGAGATCGAATACATCATACAGCATTCCGATGCGGAGTTTCTCTTTGTGGGGAGCACCTTCATTGCCCAGCTTGAGGAGCTTCGTGATAAGATTAAGATAAAAGAATATGTCTGTATCGATAAGGATGGAGAGAGCGTTCCCCAATGGGCAGTGCCCTTCTCGAAATTGCTTTCGACAAAGGGAGCGCTGCCGAAGGTAAGTCTGAAGCCCGAGGATGAAGCGGACCTTCTCTATACCTCGGGAACAACCGGCCTGCCGAAGGGGGTGGTGCTCACGCAGGCGAACAAGGTCGCCTGCGGACGGTTGCTCGGATCGGTCATCAGCGCCGTTCGTCTGCACTACGCTCCGCAGCGCGTGCAGAATGTGTTTCCCTTCTTCACCTCAACGGGAGTAAGCTCGGTAACCATGTCGTGGCTCTATTATGCCAACACGGTGATACTTGAACCGACTTTTGATGTGGTGCAGACGCTGGAGGTGATTCAGCGTGAGAAGAGCACCCTGTACATGGGCGCACCGGTTATGTTTATATTCATCCTCAGTCATCCGCAGTTCAAAGAGTTCGATACCTCCTCTCTTCGCAGCGTGGGCTATGGTGCGTCTCCGATGCACGAAGAGGTCATACGGCAGATTATGGATACCTGGCCGGGAATCAAGGTGCTCAATGTATATGGTCTCACGGAAGGGGGTACCGGCGGTACCTATCTCGGAGCCTCCGATGCGCTCAGGAAGTTCGGATCAATTGGCCAGCCGTGGGCTCCCGATCAGGAGGCGCGTATTGTTGACCCGAACGATAATGACGTGAGTGTCGGAGAAGTTGGAGAGATTGTGCTCAGGGGACCGAACATCATGAAGGAGTATTATAAGGATCCCGAGGCGACGAAGGAAACACTCAGAAACGGGTGGTTGCACACCGGCGATCTCGGGTACTACGACGAGGATGGATATTTCTACTACACCGATCGTTTGAAGGACATGATCAATCGGGGTGGGTTCAACGTCTATCCCATCGAGGTTGAAAACGTCCTCTACGAGCACCCTGCCGTACAGCAGTGCGCCGTGGTGGGGAAGCCGCATTCGGCCCTGGGCGAGGATGTGCTGGCCCTGGTGGTGCTTGCTGCGGGGCAGAGCGTGACTGCCGAGGAGCTCATGGAGTTTACGAAGGACAAGATTGCCGGTTTCAAACGCCCCCGGGAGATCCGCTTTGTCGATGCGCTTCCATTGACTATGCTCGGCAAGGTCGATAAAAAAGCTATTCGGACCACCATGCTCGATGAGAAATGAGAAATAACGTAAAGTGAGAATGCTATGGATTTTACCGATAAGGCACGGGATATCAGGAAAGGAGAGGAGCTTGACACCGATAAGGTTGAAGCGTATTTGCGCGATGTTATACCCGGTCTCGAAGGGGATCTGGTAATTAAGCAGTTTCCCGGCGGCCACTCGAATCTCACCTATCAGCTCAGCATCGGGGAACAGGACTTCGTTCTGCGGCGACCCCCCTTCGGCACCAAGGCGAAGACCGCGCACGATATGAATCGCGAGTTTCGAATACTCACGGTGCTCAGGGAGGTCTTTCCCTACTGCCCGGAGCCGGTCGCCTATACCGGGGATGATTCGGTCATGGGATGTCCCTTCTATGTTATGAAGCGCATCAGGGGAATCATCATTCGAAGGAATCTCCCTTCCGGACTTGATCTCACGCGGGAGCAGATGCGGAGGATCTTTGACCGGCTGGTCGATGTGCATGTTGAGCTGCACGCGATCGATTACCGGAGCATCGGTCTGGGTGATTTCGGAAAGCCGGAAGGTTATGTACAGCGGCAGGTGCGGGGCTGGAGCGATCGCTATCGAAAAGCACGTACCCCGGATGCTCCCGATTGCGAGGAGGTGATGGCATGGCTCGCGGAAAAAATGCCGCCCGAATCCGGGGAGGCGACCATCATTCACAACGATTACCGGCTCGATAATGTGGTGCTGGACGCCGGCGATCCGACGAAGATCATCGGTGTCCTCGACTGGGAGATGGCCACCATCGGCGATCCGCTTATGGATCTGGGGTGCTCGCTCCCCTATTACGGGAATCCCGATGATCCCGAGGAGGAGCTTCTTATGAGGAGCATGCTCATGCCCACGCTCGAAGGGATGATTACCCGTGAGGAGCTGGTGGATCTCTATGCAGAGAAGTCGGGACGCTCCATAGATCGGGTTGATTTCTATTGCGCCTTCGGACTTTTCCGGCTCGGTGTGATCATACAGCAGATATACTACCGGTACTATCACGGGCAGACCCAGGATGAGCGCTTCAAGAACATGGTGCTGGGAGTGACAATACTCGATCGGGCGGCCCGGCGGGTGATTGAGAAATCGAATCGGTAAAGAGAATGAATTAAGGCGGTCATGCAGACGAATCAGTGCGATGCCATCATCGGAGAAAAGCGTTTAGGCTCTTCGGACATGGGTCGGTTTGCGAACGGTCAGTGATGGAACCTCGATTTCTTTTGGGTACACACATCGAGGGTATTTCCCTTTGTTATCGGTGTGAGTTTATTCCTGTCATTAATATTTACAATGCATTTCGTCATGAAAAGAGATTGCACCACGGGCATTCCCTTCGGTCACTTCGTCGCTGATGCTCCTCGCAATGACGAAAAATAAAATCAACGCTTTGCCGGCGGCGAGTGTGAATGTCTAAAGCGGTAAAAAAGGATTGACATTTACGAAAAAAGTCACTATCTTCCAGATAATCATTATTTAAATTAAGATAACATTACCAGGGGGTAATTATGAAGCTTAAGTTCTTTGTCGTTTTTATAGCGATGGCAATGGTATTCGCTTTTAGTTACAATGCCGACGCACAGATGACAACAGATGTGATTTTAATACGTGTGGGATATATTCCCATGTATACCGTAACGGCCGATGAAGTTGTAAGGGAAGACGGATCCGTTATAGACGATGATCCCGATGATATGGAGCATAACGGTTACGCCTTGAACGGCGAGTACAATCTGAACATGAGCCCGGTATGGATAGGGATCGGGCTGGAGTATCAGTATACAATTGAAGACGAGAATGACGACATCGCTCAGTTCATCATGCCGCAGGCGAATGTCAAGTTCGTCACCGCTGCCGGCTTTTATGTCGGCGCCGGTCTGGCCGGAAAGTACATGATGTCCTATTCATACGAAGGGGAAGGTGACGAAGATGTGGATGTAGACAAGGAGATCGACCTCTGGGCAAACGGCATTGTCGGAATTATCATGCCCATCGGCGAAGGGTTATTCTTCAACCTCGAAGGGCGGTTCGGCTACAACCTGACAAACAACCAGTATGAGAATGGCTCAAGTGATAATATGGATTATGAGATAAAAACCAACTCTGCCTACGATATCGGCATATATGCGGGAATCGGCTTCAGGGCCGAATACACCGGCATATAATATCTGACTGTAATTGAATTCATTGCTAAGGAGATGGGGGAAGCCCCATCTCCTTTTATTTAGTGTTCTCTTTCTTCTCTGATTTACGCCTGCATTATTCATCTTCCTCGTTTCGCTCTTTCCCGGCAAGGGTGTGATCGAGCTGCTCCGGATTGTATGCGGTGTAGGGAGCATGATAGTACTTGAAGAAGGTGGAGAAGAAGCCCCGGAACCCACCCGGAGGGAGGGCCTTTTCCGATATCCTGCTCAGGTTCAGGGCGAAGCCGATGTACAGATGTCGCGTTCGGTAATCGTAGGTGGAGTCGGAGAACCAGTAACCCCTGGTATAAAACCCGAAGTCAATCTGGAAATACTGGAAAATAGTGTCTCGGATATAGGGAATCCCCGAGAGCTTCAGCGCCAGGAGGAACTTCTGTCCGGTGACATCACTGGTAAACTCGATCCAACGTTCCTCACTCTGATTCAGGTGATCCTCTGAAGGCCAGTATTCCACCTGGAAACCGATAAGCTCATCCAGGGGTGGATAGATATCCAGGATGAGCGCAAAGAGGCCGCCGCCGAGATTCCAGACCATATCACCCCAGGAGAACCCGTAGGAATCGCCGAAGCCGTCACCCAGCTCAACACCCAACCCGGCGAACTGTCCCAGGAGGAATCCTTTGAATGCCGCCCGGCAGCGGGAATCACCGCTCTGCTCGAAGAGATATGATCCGGCACGTGAGGTGGCATATATTGCCCAGGTGTGACCGGCTTTATCGGCGCCTCCGGTATAGGATTTCTGTTCCAGTCCCCAGCCATCTTCTTTGAACCGCCATGAGGCGGTGCCCCATCCCCAGGTACCGATTCCCCATACGGTCACTATTACCGGCACGCTGCCGAAGAGCCAGTATTCCGTAGTATAGTCCTTCTTGGCGATGGGTTCGCTGATGGTTTCCTTTTCCTGTTCTGATTGTTCCGGTTTCTCCAGGATGTCAATTCCCTGGCTGTAGCTCTTTTTCGGCAAAAAGGTCGAGATGGTTATTATAAGGATAAGTGCTAAAATCGATCTCATATGCATACTCGCTGGAATTAAATATGAATTTCAAAATGAGCTGAAGCAAAGAGAAGCTGTCAATTGTACCTCTCTTCAAGTTTCGAGAGAGTACACGGTAAAATAAGCTGTTTTTTTATCAATACAATTTCAAAATAAGATGAACGAGCAACTGTTACATGATTAATAATCCTGGCAGCTTATGGGGTACTCCCCAGTATATTTGCCAGCAGATTGTTCCATCGAGGGTGTTTTTTATAAAAATATAGTTACGGTAACGATAGTTATCGGTAAAGTCATCTCTATTAAGCAGCATGCACAGAAGCTCATTTAAATATCTCCGTGCAGCATCTGCAAGAATAAGGGAAACCGATCTCTTATAGAACTTGCGCATATCAAGACAATATTCGTACTCGTACTCATTCAAAAGAATATGCAGCCTGTTCCAATTCCCTTCTCTATCTCTTTCTTGGTACTGTACCCGTGAAAATGATTTAGTCATAGTTTTAGTGCAGCTCATCATCCGTTGGATTAATAGCTTTATGATTACCGTTCTTGATTTGCCAGTGAGCGCGGCCCCTCTGTTGAGCATTCTCAATACGCTTGAATGAATATAAATCGTTGTTTCAATGATCATAATCTCCTCCTACCGATAACTATCTGTATTTAAGACGATCGAAACCGCT
>Ga0180431_10007250_pt1 | contig 12971 bp, 8 predicted proteins | sample SS_ome_11_FD_132459 | JGI IMG/M metagenome (GOLD analysis project Ga0180431, IMG submission 132459) | Hypersaline lake sediment archaeal communities from the Salton Sea, California, USA - SS_1_MS_1 metaG | ecosystem: Environmental > Aquatic > Non-marine Saline and Alkaline > Hypersaline >... | reverse complement strand
TCCATGATTTCTTCTTGCGCCTCGGCGGGTGGTTGGACTTCTTCCGGAGTTTCCACGCTCTGCTCCGGAATCTCGACCTCTTCGGTCACATCGGCGGTGTTCAGGATATTGTCCAGTTCGTCTCCGGTGAGCGCAATTGTCTCATCCTCGCCTTTCTCGAAGAATCCTTCTGCCCCCGAGGGCGCTGGAGCAACATCCACTTTTCCGCCAGCGGGGCCCGCCTTACCCAGGCCGGCAAGTTCATTTTTCAGATTCTGTATTTCGGTTTTTATCTGATTGAGATCGCGTTCGATTTTCTCGAGAATGTCTGAGGAGCCTTTGGGCGGTGCCTGACCGGGTGTCGAGGGTACACCCTCGACGGTGGCCAAATCTTCGTAGTGCTCGTCCACGATCGCGCTGTCCGACAGGGGAACCTCGATTTCCGTTTCCGGTTCCATTTCCAGGCTCAACGTCTCCTCTCCTCCGATTTCCGGCAGTCCTTCCAGATCGCCGGTAGCGTCCAGGCTCTCCTCACCCAGCTCCTCCAGGTCGACATCCAGATCCTCGACGCTCAGCTCCTCTTCACCGCCCTGCTGTTCGAAGGCGCCGCCCTTTCCCAGCTCTTCCAGATCGTCCTCCAGTCCTGAGAGATCGCCGAGGTCGGTTTCCTCATCCTCCAATTCCCCCAATAGCTGCTCTTCTTCTTCTGTAAGAGCGGATTCGCTGCTGCTATCCAGATCCGAAAGTTCAAAAGACATATTCTGCTCCGCTTCCTCTTCGATGTTGTGAGGTTCCACCTTGACCCAGACACCGTACTGCTCCAGGTTGCCCTGTTCTCCTGCGGGTGCTTCACTTGTGAGCTCCGCGCTCTTTAGCACGTTATCCAGCTCGCTGTCGGAGAGGGCGATTTCTTCCTGATCGGAATCCAATACGGGTTCTCCCTCGGTTTTGGCCATACATTTCTCCTGGGACGGGATATTCCATATAATTATCGGAACATAATCATCCCTATTAATCTAATATTACCTTTATGAACACTTTTTTCAATAGCCAAACGTACCCCAAGATCATCAAGACAAGCGGGAATTCAGCCGTTGATATATGTAGAATGAAAGTGCCCCGGATTGCGGTCTACACTATCCTGAGCTTTATCCTGGCCGCTGCTCTGTCCTACTTCTTCGGCAGTGGCGGTGTGTTGGACTATCGCCGCCTGGCTGCCTATCGAGGTTCTCTGGAGGAAAATATAGATAATCTGGAGCACACGAACGGCCAGTTGCTCTCGGAGGTACAGGCTTTGGGTTCGGATGCGGAACGTTTGACCCTGCAGGCAAGAGAGCTGGGGTACTTCCGAGAAGGAGAGAGGGTAATTCGCATTTCCGATAACTCCCGACCGAAGAGCATCTACACGGTAGGAAAAGTCCTGCACCGAAAGATAAAGAAACCGCGTACGGATTGGCCTTTCAGAGCCATTGGACTGGGCTTGCCCGTCCTACTGGTCTTGGTAAGCGTATCGGTGAGGAGGCGTAAGAACCATGAGAGTGGAAATCGATGATCCGAAGCTTCTCGATGCTCTGGTAGAGGCGCTGGGTAGCGGCGCAGTGGTGATTATGCCCTGCGATACGATATACGGTTTCCTCGGTGTCGCTCCTGAGACTGAGGGCAAGATCGGGGAACTGAAAGGAAGGCAGGGAAAATCCTTTCTCCGTCTCATCCCCGATCTGCAGTGGCTGCCCCGCTACAGCAGTCAGGATTTACCATCTGAGCTGAAATCCTATTGGCCCGGTGCTCTGACCATCATCTTTCGGGCAAAAAAAACAGGTACGGTCGCCCTGCGCATGCCCGACGATCCGCTGCTTGTTCAGGTGATGAGGCGAGTGGGCAAAGCGTTGTTTTCCACAAGCGTTAATATCAGCGGCAAGCCGGCCCTCTGGCGTATCGATGATATCTGCTCGGCCTTTGAAAGTCGAGTGGATCTGGTCGTGGCCGCCGGAGATCGTTCCGAGGGTGTGCCCTCCACGATCATTGATATTACCGAGAAACCGTTTCGCCTGCTGCGGCCGGGAGCGGTCGATCTGCCCGATACACTCGTGAATCCTTGAGGATTTTCGACCTTTCGACTGCGGGCTTTTTTGCCTTCCTGGAGTAAAAGTGCCCTCAACTCACCTGCTTCGCTAACTACGTTAACTTGTGCGCCGCGACCTTATCGACTATTATCTATGGCAACCAAGCGGAGACTTCGGGTGAGGATAGCGACAGCGTCGTGACTCGAGCCGAAACTCCGCTGTATACACAAAGGGAGGTTATTCCATTGAGGATTCGCAATTCAATGGCTTTAGACCCGCGAAGGAAGTACGGGCGATATAGAACGGGAGCACGGCTGCTTGCTGGAAAACGCCTGTGGACGAGCTTGCTTGTTGTTCTTCTCCTCATAGCAGGACTGGTTCCAGGTTTCGGAATTGAAAAGGCAAAAATCGCTGTATTCATGTTTAAACCTTCCGTCGAAATCTACGACAGGATCATGGCAGGGATCAAGGCTACTTTTTGGGAAGTTGGATACAGGGAAAATCGCAGTGTGATGTTCGACTACTACGAAGCCCGTCACAGCGAAACTCAGGCGATCCGGCTTGTTGAGAAGATTAAAACCGGGAACTACGACCTGGTGCTCAGCCTGGGTACCAGAAGTACCCAGATATTGCAGGAGAACGAGGTCACGGAGGTTCCGGTACTGTTTTCCGGAGTATTCGATCCTATAAATGCGGGAATCGTGCCCAACCTTGACGGCTCCGGGACGAATTATGCGGGGTCGAGCCATCGCCAGGAATTCTCAAAGCAATTTACCTATTTTCGGGAGATCGTGCCTTCGGTCAAACGGCTCGGTATTATCTACAGAGATGGGGAACCCAACTCCCTGGTACAGGTCGCGGAGGTGCAGAGCGTCAGGGAGAGCCTGGGTATTACCGACGTGCTTCCTTCCCCGGCCAAAGACGCCGACGATCTGGAAAGAGCAACCCGGGAGATTATCGATAAGGTGGATGCGATTTACCTTCCCGCGGATATTCTTGTCTGCAGTCCCTGTGCTCTCAAGATCAGAGATGTCGCCATTACAAAAAAGGTACCGGTGTTCTCCGCTCTGGTAGATCCGACCAAGTACGGCGCCCTGGTATCAACCTACACGGATCTGTTCGTTTTAGGGAAGCAGGTTGGACGAATGGCTGTTCGGATTATCTATGGTGTGGAGCCCGGAACAATGCCGATCGAGTTTCAGCAGGTACCGAACGTGGTGGTAAACAGGGAAACGGCGGAGTTCATCGATATTACCATCCCGGAGAGCATGCAGGGCAAAATTACAGGGGTTATCGGCAAATACCTGGTCATATCCACGGGAGATTAGCACCTATGAAAAAGATTTATAAAATACAGTCCGGGATACGAGTTTTCGGTCTCTGTGCATTGATCCTGGTGGCGAGTGTTTTCTTGAGCTGCAAATCGGCTCCCGAGGATCCCGAGTTGTTGACCGTGTCCGTGCCCCTGGGCCAGGAAATCCAGAAGCAGCAGATCTTTCAGTTGAAACTGAGGGAACACAGCTTTGCCGATGTCCTGAGGGATATCAAGCTAACAGCCCAGGTTGCGGGAGTGGAGTTCAACTACGATGTCATAGGCGATGCCGATATTCCCGTCAGTGGTACCATCGTAGAACCGGACCTGGGCCGACTGATCAACAGGTTGGCTCTTGCAGCCGGTTCTCTGGCTGTCCAGCGTGGTGACCATTTCACCATCTATGCAAAACGCGCAGAGGATATTTTAGCGGATGAGCCGATCAACTATGTTTACAGACTAAAGGCATTGCCTCTGGAAGTGGCGGAGGCTCAGATCGAGGATATCGTCGATCTGGCCGGCTATCAGGGATTGGCGGAAAACAACTCCATCACCCTGACCGGTCCTCTGGCGGAAGTAAAAAAACTGGTAACCTTTCTCGAGATCATCGACCATGAAGGGGATGTGGTTCTGATCGAGCTGCTCATCGTGCAGTATCGCCATGGCACAAAGTTCAATTGGGGGTTCGACGTGACCTCAGGCCAGGTCATTTCTGCGTCAGAAATCACCTATCGCCCCGGTGAGGTATCCCCGACCGCGGGATTCACCTATCGGTTTCTCGATACCCTTGATCCCCAGTTTTCCCTCAACTTGAGCATGCTGGTTCAGGACAATCTGGCCAGGGTCATCACCAATCCGCATATCGCCGTTAAAAACGGGAACGAAGCGGAGATCAGCTTGGAGCAGATCAAATATGTGACTTTGCCCAGCGGCTTCGATCCCGATACCAGCACCACCCTCTTCGAGCTGCTGGAGTTCCAGGCCGGCGTCAATCTCAGAGTCACGCCCAACATCGCCGCCACCGGACTGATCAGCCTGCAGATCGACGGTTCCCTCTCCGTCTTCGTTCCCACAACCGGGCAGGAGTACGCCACGGACACGAACACCATCACGACACAGGTGAACGTTCAGGACGGGCAAACCCTGATAATCGGGGGACTGATAAAACGGGAGGAGACGGAATCCGAAGGAGGGGTTCCCCTCCTTCGCCTGATTCCTGTTCTAAACTACCTGTTCAAGCGGATCAGCAAGGAGATGGAGTATTTCGAGACGGTGTTGTATATCACCCCCCATATATATCCTCTAAAAAGCTACGAGCAGCTGGGCTCCCGGGATTATATTCATTATTTGCTCAAGGATATGTCGGATCGGGAAAAGATAATCGAAGAGAATCTAAAATAGATGAGCGGGACTGATACCCTGCGGTTTGCACCGAGCAAGACTTAGACACACCAGGAGAGACTATGCACTATTCCATCGACGATCTGCCGGGGATCATAGATAAACTTCACGCCAAGCTCCACATCGCCGTAACCTACAGCGGAGACAAAAACGATCCCGATACAGTTATCTACAAAACCCACAATCCCCGTTCCTGGAAGAGCTATCAGAAGGTGGCTGAGGGTATTCAGGCAACCCTCAAGGAGATCGGATTCAGACACGTTATCACAATACCCGAAGACAAAAACCTGTTGGAGGGTTTGCGGAAAGAGAATATCCATCTGGTTTGGATCAATTCGGCGGGCGTGCAGGGTTACAGCCCCATGAGTCACACTCCCGCCATGCTGGAGATGATAGGGATGCCCTACGTCGGCCATCATCCGGTCAACGCGGCCAAGCTCGACAACAAGTATGCATTCAAGCTCGAATGCCAGGGATGCGGCATCCCCACCGCACCTTTCATGAACTGGAACGGAGAGCGGGGAAGGTTCATGCCCAGGGTGAACAAGATATTCAAGCTGAGTTTCGGCTCTTACGAGGGGCCGTTCGTAGTAAAACCGGTGTGTGGCCGGGCCTCCCTTTTGATCTACGTGGCGGACACGATCGATGAGCTCCCCGATGCCGTGGAGGCGGTCTACAGCCAGACCTTGGATACGGTTCTTATTGAAAAGTACCTGGGCGGAAGGGAGTACTGCATCGCGGTGTGTGGAAACGTCCATTTGCGAAACGGGGAGTTTGCTCTTTCCCGCAAGCCCTTCGCCTTTTCACCTATCGAGCGGGTGCTGGAAGAGGATGAACGGATCTTCACTTCGATGGACAAAAAACCGATCACCGGGGCGCGGGCCAAGCTGATGGACAATCCCGCGGATGCCGGAATCATAGCAAGGCTCAAAGAACTGGGGGAGACCGTCTATCTGGATTTAGCCCTGGAGTCCCTCATCCGGCTCGATATTCGGGCGGATGAGCGAGGCGACCTCATGGTGCTGGAGACAAACCCAAAGCCGGATCTGAAAAAACCCTCTGAAACGGTGACAAATTTGATCTGCATCGGGTTGGCGGAACACAACATGGACTACAAGGATCTGATCGGTCTCGTGTTGGCCAACCGTTTACACCAACTATTCACCCATAAGATGCATCTGATCGGGCATATCACCGAACTGATATCCTAACGTGGAAAGGCTGGTAGCAAGGACGAAGCAGAAGAGCAACTCCCGGACGATCAATATCATTCTACCGGTGCTTCTCCTGGGACTGGCCCTGGTCCTGGTGCTGTACATCGGCTACGGCAAGGCGCAGCACACCTACCCGGATCTGCGCCTCGATGCCCTGGCCGGGGTAGGAGAGATTGTTCAGAACTCGTTTCAGACCTTTTTGGCAGCGGGGTTTCCCCTTTCCCAGTTCGTGGGTTTTTCCACCCTTACCGAGCCCGTGTTGCTTTCAGAGCCGTCCATAACAGAGATCAGAGTGATCGATAAGACCGGGAAGATTGTATTCAGCAATCCGCTTTCCAGCCCTCAGGACCTAGAACACAAGAGAGAGGCAGCAAAAGATCGCGGGAGGTACAGCGTATACTCCAGCGATCGTTTCTATATTCTCTCCCTGCCCCTGAGTAACAAATTCGAGACCGTGGCCGCCCTGGAGATCGTCACGGAAAAAAAGCACATCGGTCAACGAATCAATGCCGATTTTTTACCAACTGTAGTTGTAGCGATAATCCTCCTTATCGGTTATAGCATGTTGGCTATTCTGAGTGAGAGAGGCGCGATCCGGCGGGTAAATCTCTGGATCAGAGGCTTCTTCGGGATCGCCTTTGTCATCGTTGCCGTGGTGGTGATGATCACCCTCATTGGGTTGCTGTCCAGCGGTGTCCGGGACAAGGGAAGAGCCTTGACCAAGTCCCTGGCTGCACGCCTTGACGCCGCTTTGGAGATGGGGATTGATCTGTCCAGTTTCATGGAGCTGGATACGACTTTCCGGGAATACCAGGAATTGAATCCCGAGATCGACTACATCGCCCTCACCGAAAACGATATCGTGGCCATACACACCTCGGATTATCTGGTTGGAACACAGTGGCAATCCCAACGCGGCCTTTTCCAGTTCTCTCAATCACTGCGCTCAGAGGCGCAGCGGATGGAAATTCGTTTCGGCGTCTCCAAAAAACTGCTTTACAGGTCGTTGTGGCGCTATGGAAAAGATTTCATCGTGCTCCTCATCGCCTCGGCTTTTCTGTCAGCTCTATTTCTCAACCTGACCCTTTCCTTTAAAAGAGGAGCTGACCTCGGTCCGGCTGGCCCCACCGTGGAAGCGGAACAGGGCATGAAGAGAGATCTCATCAAGCCTGTGTTCTTTTTGGCGATCTTCATGGAGGGTCTTCACGCCTCCTTTCTTCCCCAGTACATGAAGTATATAGCCGCGGAGTCGGGATTGGGAGCCGGCGCCGCCTCGGCTGTTTTCATGGCCTACTTCGCCGCCTACACTCTGTGCATCATCCCCTCCGGTTGGTTTGCCCAGAGGCGGGGCTCAAAGCCTCTGCTAGCCGCCGGAGCGGTGCTTTCTTCAGGCGGGCTGCTGCTTCTCTCTCTGTTTCCCACCTTCGCTCTTGTGGTTTTGTTCAGGATGCTCTCAGGTGCCGGGGGAGGAATGCTGTTCATCGGGGTTCAGTCCTATATTCTGAAACACACGACCCGGGAGACCCGCACCCAGGGCGGGGCTATCATCGTCTACGGCTATAACGGGGGGACTTTGTCCGGCGCCGCCATAGGCGCCATGCTTGCCCTCTACATCGGGATGAAGGGAGTGTTCGTTCTGGGGGCGGCGGTGGGCGTAACCATCCTGCTGTACTCGCTCCGTTACATCACCCGGACTCCAGCAAGTCTCGACAACACTCCCGGACCGAAAGCAAGGTTTCGCAGCCTGTTGGGGGTCTTTACCGACATCTCGTTTATGAAAACGGTTTTACTCGTCGGCATACCAACCAAAGTCATCCTCACCGGAGTCACCATATACGCCCTGCCTCTACTTCTCTCGGCGCGGGCCTTCCCGCAGGAAGATATCGGCCAGATTCTCATGTTCTATGCGGCGGGAGTGTTGATCTCCAGCAGGTACGCTTCCCGCCTGGCAGACCGATTGAGGAATACCAGGCAGATCCTGTTCCTGGGTATGCTGGGCGCCGGAGTTGGATTGGGCTTGATCGGGCTCATGAACTGGCAGGCTCTATCTACCACCTCAGTTCCTTTTCTCAGCGCTCTCCTGGTGATTACGGGCATGCTCATCCTGGGCTTGTCCCACGGCTTTATCCACGCCCCCATCGTAACCCATATTACCGAGACCCGCTCGGCCAAGGTCCTCGGTCAAGCCAGCGTCGCTTCCCTGTATCGTTTCCTGGAAAGAATCGGGCACGTCACCGGTCCGTTGATCGTAAGCGGTGTTTTAGTGGCTATGAGTGAAAATACGCTATCCATCGGTCTTATCGGCATCGTCGTTGTTCTATTCGGCCTGCTCTTCATCACCGGGGCGAAACGCCATACCGCGCCGGAGCAGGGGAGCCGGGCCGATGTCTAGTGGATCCGGGCTCATGAGGGGAAGATGCCTCCTGATATTGCTCCTGGCCGTGGCTGTCGCTCCAGTTGCTGCAGAGCATTCCATCTCGGATTGGTTTAACCTGAGCACGGTCTCCGAAGCCTCTTGGCAGCTTCACGCCGATCCGGAAAACGAGAATCTGCTGGTGATCAGCCCGAAGATTGTTATGGGCAGTGGCGAGCAGAGGAACATCCTGGTCCTGTTTCCCAAGGCTTCCTCGGCCTACGATACGGCCATGAACACCCTGCTGGGTGTATTCTTCGACAATCAGGTGCAGGCGGAGTTTACCTTGTTCAATTTCCGAAATGACAGCAACAGGGGGCTCGCCGCCCTGGATCATGCCGAGTCCTCGAGCTGTGATCTTGTCTTCTCCATGGGTTCGCAATCAACCCGTTTTGTTTATGAGAACTACTCCGGTGGGCAGCTTCCGGTTGTTTCGGTATGCTCCAAAGATCCGGTTCTCCAAGGGCAGGTACGAGATTACGAGGGGGGAAGCGGAGGCAATATAGCCTATACCTCCCTGGATGCTCCCGTGGAACTTCAGCTGACCTATCTGCTGCGATTGAAAAAGAACCTCAGTCAGATAGCCATTGTCTATGCACAGGATAATGTCAGTGCCGTGGAAACCCAGGTCAAGCCTATGGTGGCTGTGGCGGAAAAACGGGGAATCCAGATTAGCCATGTGGTTGTGGAGGATCAGAGCAGGGCCGGGCAGGAGTTATCTGATAAAATGCCTCAGGCTGTGCAAAAAATAAGACAAATCGATCCGCAACAGCAGCAAAGTGTCTTCTGGATAACCGGAAGCACCTCTGTTTTCCAGGAAATTGAAACGATCGACAGGCTCGCAGGCAAAATCCCGGTACTGAGCGTGGTACCGGACATCGTGCGGGCAGATGATGCCAGCGCCGTGCTTTCCATCGGCGTCAGTTTCGAAAACAACGCCCTCAAGGCTGGGCTGTACGCCTTAGAAATTCTTGAAAACAACGTGAAGCCGGGAGAATTAGAGGTTGGACTGGTCTCTCCCCCCGACATCGCCATCAACTTCAAGAAGGCACGGGAAATCGGGCTGACAGTTCCCTTTAGTTTTTTTGAGAGCGCAAGTACGCTCTACGACTACGAAGGACAGGTGGTCCGCTACAAGGGCGAGAGGATCTACGGAGAATAGGCACCCTCTCGCCCCCAGCGAATTTTTCGGTTTGGTCGACTGCTGAACTCGAACCTTAAAACCTGTCCTGCTACTGCATCCAATCCCAGTCGTCCAGAAAGACCTCGCCACCCTGGAAGTCGGGAATTTCCTTTATATTCTTCCCGTTGTATTGCCAGCGGATCGTCCGGCGATCTGTAGTCACAAAACTGATCGTGGCTTTTACATAATTGGCATTTTTGTTAATCAGCACGGGGAGTATTCGGGAGTCGTTGCGGGCTGGATCGATGGTCGCCCGCACTGTCCCGTCGAGTTTATCCGAGGTAACACTGATACTCACTCGCTGGAGAGTCGAATCCGGATCATCGGCTTTGAACAGCAGATAACTGGCGTCGAAGATCCAAAGCTCTCCCATGTCCAAGGGGGAGGAGATCGGGGCATTGCCCGAAAACAGATCAACCGTGGTGCTGCCCTTGTATCTGAGAGCTCTCCTCTGCAACGGTGGTTTGTACGTGATGGAGGAATCTAGTGCGAAGAAGGCGTCTTGCCACTTGTCGCCCAGGGTTGCTTTCAGCGCCATGGTGGCGAAGGCGAATCTCCGCATCTGCTCATCACCACCCCGATACCCGGGACCCATCCAGCCCTTTTCCGGCGTCCAGGTAGCCACCTGCTGATCGTAGTTCTTTTTACCGTCGTTCAGGCCCGCGGTCAGGGTCACCTCCTGGATGTTCATATCATCGGAGGGCACGATGCGGGGAAGGGACAGATAGGCCTTCTCCCAAGTGTCGGGCACAACCAGCACCACCTCATCCTGTATAGCCTTGGGGTACTGACCGATACCGATAAATCCGCCGCAGACGGTGGTCTGGCTCATGGCCTGGCGTACGTTCATATCATAGGTTTGCCTGCCCGTTCTAACCAATTTTTCGTCTTTCATAGTATAGGACAGATTCACCGAGAGCGAAGGCAGGCCGACTCCTCCTGAAGCGGCGCCGGGAGTGCCTGCAGCGGTTTTCGCAGCTGAAGGCTGCATCGCCTTCACGATGTCGACAACCGGGTTTTTTTTCTGAACCACGGGTTTTGGGATATAGGACGGTGCGGCAGGATTCTCGAGCATCTCCCGGGCCATTATGGTGAGAATCGGCTGCAGATAGCGATCCGCGTCCTCCAGGTTGAAGTTGCTGCCTTCCACCACCGAAAGCTTTATACAACCCGCTTTCTCGAGCCGGGCGCGGAGGTTCGAGTAGCCGGCACTAACGCCGGGAGTGACGTAGGGCACACCGCTCAGGGCCGCGCCCAATTTAACATCGCTCTGCAGACGCCTGTAGGTCACGTCCCAATTGACCTCGCACTTAAATCCGGCGGGCGCGGTGAGCCCGGTGTACTCCATCACCATGACGACCGGAACTCCTCCCAACGTGTCTGTTACCATGGTATCGAACACCTCGGCGCCCTGTTCGGTCAGGGAGAGGGAGAAGGGGATCTCTTGGGTGGCAAAGGTCGGCGCCAGACCCTCTGAGGGAGTATCGGAGGTCATCATCTTTTCCCCGCCCGGGGAGTAGAGGTAGAATTTGGCGTCGTTGAACGGCAGGGCCACCAGATTGACGTCCTTCGGTGTAACGGTTTCCGTATTCGTTGTCAATTTCCCGGCGATGTGAGATTTGATTCTGCTGACTGCAGACTCGGGCAGGGCGAAGTTGATGGCGAACTGCATGATGCCACCCGTATCGAAGGTCTGTCCCTGTCGGAACTGATAGCGGATCAGGCTGAACACCGGCATGTTCTTACCGCGCATTCGCCGCTCGACCAGCCGGGGGCGGTTGGGTACGTAGTACCACTGTTTCTTCTTGCTGTAATCCTGAACGATGGTGATGGCCTCGTCACTGCCGTCGACCTTGACCGTTATCCGTTCAACCGAGGTCAGGTCGGCCTGGGCTAAGCCGATTTCCGCACCGGCTATCAAGAAAACAGCCAGAGCTACAATAAGGCAAATAATCTTTGATTTCATTTTTACCTCTCTATTTTCCCGTCAGACATTCGATTAATCAATACGGGCGCAGTTCCCCAAGCTTCAATGTGAATGTTGAGAAACTGCACCGCGTATATCTTCAACCAATCAGCTTACTCCCCGTCTTATTGACCGGGATGATCAGTCCTTTTTCCACATGCTGTCATCGAGGAACAGCCAACCGTTGTATTCCGGTATTTCGAGCAGATTCTTGTTGTTCTCACTCCATCTGACCGCTGATCCTTTGGCAGGCATGAAGGAGATGTTGGCTCTTACGGATTTGGCGTCTTCGGGAACCAGCATGCCGATTGGCTCGATGTAGGGATCTCGGCTTGTGGGTCTTATCATGTAGCGGACCGTCTTCCTTCGACCCGATGCCTCCGTGACCGTCATAGCGATGGAGACGGCCCTCAGTTTCTCTGTCAAATCTTCTGCCTGGAAGGTCAGGCTGTCGGCAAAGATCATGAAAGCGTACATGGTGTCGGTCGGCATGGCCACGAAGCTCTTGCCGTCGAAGGCGGGAATCTCGCTCTCGAAGACCCGCGTATCCGGACCGCTGGCGTAGGGTGCCTTGCTGACCACCGTAAGCTTGGTGTGGATCTTGAGATCTTCCTGCTCGTTGGCCGCTGCCAAACCTTTCAGACCCCAGCTCATCATGCTCACATAGTCATTTCCGTACTTCCAATCTCCGAAATCCGGATCGTACTGAGCGGCGTCTCTCTGCTTCTCCGACTTTCCGGAAAGTATCCCGATCTCCAGCTTCACTGTCTGGATCCCCACCGAAGGATCGGCGGTAACTGTAGGCATTGTATAGAACACCTTGTCCCAGTTGCCCTGGGGAACGTCAAACACCAGCTGTTTGCGGATCTCCTCCGGGTAGTTGCCGATGCCGATCAGGCTGCCCCCCACGGAGTGGCGGGTCACGGTGCGCCGCACCTCGGCCGAGTAGTGCCGCTTCACCAGGATATTCTGTTTCACATCACGAACAGACACAGCACGGCTGGTGCCGCCGAACCAGCCGCCGCCGGACAGCTTGGCGTTGGCCGGGTCGAACTTGGGCGGCGGGGTTTCCAGAATGAGCAGATCCTTGGAAATCCTCTCCAATACCCAGTCTCTGAACTGGTCCATGGTTTCCTGGGCTCTCTCATCGTCGCTCTGCAGCTCTGAAAACTTGATCGATCCGGTAGCATCGATTGTTTCCCGGATTGTTGTGGTGTCTGTCGTGGATGAGCCTCTCCAGAACCAACAGCCGAATGACCTGCGGGTTTTCTCGTTCCTCTCGAAGTGGGTGTACAGATTTTTCATGTCTATATCCGCATAAAGGCCAGCGACAGGGGGAGTTATTCCGGCATAGTCGAAGTCGACGACCACGGGAACACCACCCTGGCCTTTTCCCACCAGGGCGCTCATGATATCCGCGGCAGCGGCGCCTTCCAACTT
>Ga0180431_10007247_pt1 | contig 12976 bp, 15 predicted proteins | sample SS_ome_11_FD_132459 | JGI IMG/M metagenome (GOLD analysis project Ga0180431, IMG submission 132459) | Hypersaline lake sediment archaeal communities from the Salton Sea, California, USA - SS_1_MS_1 metaG | ecosystem: Environmental > Aquatic > Non-marine Saline and Alkaline > Hypersaline >... | reverse complement strand
TCCTTAAATTCGCGTGGTGGACTTAAAACCACAACGACATGTGTTTTTTAAATAAAATATCTATCCGGTAAGTCAAGAACGGTTTAAGACAACAGACCCACAACCCCCAAACCATCCGGTGGAAGTCGAAAAACCGCTCCCCTCATCGAGAGACGAGATTTGTCCGGAGACCGGAATCTTACAGGGGCCGGATCTTAAAAGAGTCCCTTGAACATGTTGTCGAGATCGTTCATTCGCTCGGTGTACTTCAGGTCGAGCTTCCACCCGTCCTTATCTTCAAAGACCAAGAGGAGGGGGCTGGCGGCCTCCGTTCCGTGCTCATCCTCATAATCGGATGAGTAAGAGACGCTCAAGATAACTTTCCCCTCCACATCGTCTTCTCCTACTACCTCCCCACCGATATACGGCTCGAAACGGCTTTTGTTCCACTCGAAGATGAGATCCCGGTCCTCCTGACTCTCGGGGGGATCGAGGACGTACTCGAAGAATTTATCCTTATCGCCCTCGGAGAGGGCGTTAAAGACGGTCTCTTGACAATCTCTGGGATTTCTGCATCCACCGGAGCATCCGAATTGAAGTCCGAGGGAGAACAGAAATAAAAGGGCCATAATAAAAAACGATCTTTTGGAGGGTCTCTTCATTTTTGCTCCTCAAATCTGTTTGATAATCTCTGTTGTTACATATTAAAACGTGTCCTCGTTTAATGTCAAGGGAATTCGATTTTTAAAATATTTCTGTAGAGAATTAATACCTTACAACAATCAACAAACCCTTGACTTTACTATTAAAATGTTTACTTTAATATTATAAAAGTGATATAATAGTTCAAAAATATCTGACTTTAAAAGAGGAGGTGTAATCTATGGCTCTGATCAGGTGGGATCCTTTTAGAGACCTGCTCTCTCTCCAGGATAGGATGAACCGTCTCTTCGAGGAGAGTATGACGAGGAACAAGGTCTTCGAAGAGGCCTTGACTACTGGGATATGGTCGCCCGTCGTAGATATCTACGAGACCGACACAAGCGTAATACTGAAAGCCGAGCTTCCGGGAATGACGAAGGAAGACATCGTAATCGAGATCAACGAGAACAATCTTATTTTAAAGGGCGAGCGGAAGTTCCAGAAAGATATTAGGGAGGAGAACTATCATCGGATCGAGCGCTCCTACGGCTCATTTTCCCGCTCCTTCACCCTTCCCGACACGGTCGACAGAAACAAGGTCAGCGCAAGCTTCAAAGACGGTATCTTGGAGATCACCATTCCCAAGATAGAGGGAGCAAGGCCAAAGCAGATTGAAATAGAAGGGGAATAGTTTTAAGAAAAAAAGTTGATACAATCTCGTAAGGGGGTAGACTAAGAAAAGCGATGTCCAAGAGGGATTATTATGAGGTGTTGGGACTCAACCGCGGCGCCTCAACCGATGAGATTAAAAAGGCCTACAGAAAGCTTGCCAGGAAGTATCACCCGGACCTGAATCCGGGAGATTCCAACGCCGAGGAAAAGTTCAAGGAGGTAAGCGAGGCCCACGAGATACTAACGGACGCGGAAAAGAGGAAGATATACGATCAGTTCGGCCACGCCGGAATCAACGGCGGAATGGGCGGCGGCCCGGGGGCCGGTCAGGGCGGATTCGGCAAATGGACCAGATACGGCGGGACGGGCGATGATTTCAGGGGATTTGACTTCAACACCTTCACGGATGGAAGCGGGTTCGGTTCCTTCTCCGACATCTTTTCGGAGCTGTTCGGCGGCGGCGAAAGACGGCGCACATACACAAGAAGGCCCCGAAAAGGGGAAGACATTCACTACACCATGAACATAGATTTCATCCATTCCGTAAAGGGAACGACCGCGGCGATCTCGATAAATACGGGAAAGGGAAATGAGCACCTCAACGTTACAATCCCCCCCGGGGTAAACAGCGGCTCAAAGGTAAGGCTTAAAGGGAAAGGCCATCCCGGGGTAAACGAAGGCCCCCCCGGCGACCTGTTCATCATAACCAAGATTAATCCCCACCCATACTTCGGGAGGGAGGGGGACGATATCTACGTGGACGTCCCGGTGACCATAACGGAGGCGGCCCTGGGAGCCCAGGTCACGATCCCCACCGTGGACGGCCCTACGAGGCTCACCATACCCCAGGGCACGCAGGGGGGCCAGAAGCTGAGGCTGAAGGGGAAGGGGGCGCCCCACCTCAAGGGCTCCGGCAGGGGAGATATGTACGCCGTAATCAAGATCGTCATACCGAAGGCGATGTCGGACGGCGGCAAGCGCCTCCTCAAGGACTTCGCGGGCGAAAACCCTTACGACCCAAGGGCCGGGCTCGGCTGGTAGGAGATAAAGGCCTTTTATCTAATTAAGTATTTATATTATTAAATCCAAGGAAATAAGGCAATCATGGCAGGTAATAAAGACGACAAGAAAAAAGGAAAGGGAAACGGCGAAGAACAGGAAGCCAGTTTTACCGTAAAGGACAAAAGAAAGATCGGAAAGGAAGAGGAACCGGAGGCCTCCTCACCTGACGCCAAGGACACGACAAAGCCGGAGGATACGGATAAACCTGAAGAGCCGGAGGGGAAACCGGAAGAAAAAGAGGGCGGGTCCCCTCTCGATGAGAAGGCGACAGGGGGAGACGAGGAGATTCCTCCCATAGATTTCATGTCATTTATCATGTCTCTGTCCACATCCGCCCTCATATACCTCGGGGAGATCCCGGATCCGGTCGACAACGAGACGAAGAAGATCATTCCGCTGGCAAAGCAGATGATAGACCTTATTTCCCTCCTGAAGGAAAAGACGAAGGGGAATCTCACCGCCGAGGAAGAAAAATATATGGAAAATATCCTCTTCGAGCTGAGGATGCTGTTCGTAAAGGCAACCCCAAAATAGGAGTCGTGCCGATTTGCAAGGGGGCCGGGCTATTTTCAAGAAGGGCTGGTCGATTATCAAGGGGGTCGGGGGCTTCCGACGGGCCGATTAGGACCTAACCCTACAGGCGGATGATTTTCATCCAATCAGAATGAGCAGAAAAACTCAACAGATCGGGGACGGCGGTCAGCCCTTTGAATTTGGCCGAAAGGCGCTCAAGGCTCCTTAAATAAACGAAATCAATACCCCCGCGGACAGCGGGTTTTTTTATAAGAAAATGTTGAATTGAGATTAATTTTGTCATTACGATGATTTCGTACTTGAGTTAAAATACCATTTTCCCCCGCTAAAAAATATTTTTTGCAAATTCAAAACCCTGAAGTATTGGAGACTGGAGAAAAATCAAAAAAATCCCTTTTCTATATCAGCTCTTCGGGAAATGGAACAACCCCACCCCCATCGTTGTCATAAAGAAAAAAACGGGAGGACTGCAATGAAAAGAAATAAGGTGTTATTTTTACTCTTTCCCATCTTCTTGATCCTTATCGCCCTGACGCCCGGTGCCCGGGCGGAGAAGGCGCCCAGAATGGACGTAGTGTTTCTCATCGACACGACAGGCTCCATGGGCGACGAGATAGCGGTGGTGAAAAAGAGCCTTGTCGATATGATCTCCGAGATCGAGAGCGGAAAACCAAAGCCGGACGTCAGGTTCGGGCTCGTCCTTTACAGAGACAGGACCGACGAATATGTCACAAAGATCTTCAAGCTCACCGACGACACCGACGCCATAATAAAGGAGGTCAAAAACATAAGGGCGGCCGGCGGCGGTGACAAGCCGGAAAGCGTCAACGAGGCGCTGCACGTTGCAATCCACGAGATCAACTGGGACAGGAGCGTAGACACGGAAAAGACGATCTATCTTATCGGCGACGCAAAGCCCCACTTCTACGAGCAGGACTACCGCTGGGAGGACGAGATCAAGGCGGCCCTCGACAGATATATCGTCATAAACAGCATCGGCTGCAGCGGCCTGTCATCGGAGGGCGTCGACATCTTCACCAACATATCCAAGGGATCGGAGGGGACGTTCCGCTACCTCACATACCGGCAGGAATATCTAAAGGCGGACGGAACCAGAGATAAGGTCATGGTGGCGGGCGGGAGCTACTACGAGATGGACGATGAGGCTGAGGAGAGCCACTGGAAGCTCGGGGCGGACAGGGCAAAGAGAAAGGGGATTGCCAGGAAGATGGAGGCGCCCACGGCGGGTTCCGCCTTAACGGGCAGGGGAGGCCCGGAGGGAGCCGTCGTAGGGCCGACAGAAAACAACCTCGATTCCATCCTGACGTCAGACATCAAAAAGCGGATGATCGAAAAGGGCGTGAAGTACGGCGACGCCGTTGAATTCGACCTTATCTATTCGGGATCCGCCACCCCCGTAAAGAAGGAGAAGGAGATCAGCGCTAAAAACCGGGGCGAGCTGAACAAGCTCCTAAAAGATTATGGTATCAAAAAGGTAAAGGCCTCGGATCTGGACTTCAAGAAGTACAAGGTCTTCGGATTCGTGACGAAGGCGGACGGCGGCTTTACCGATATCAAGGTGAAGGAGGTGACCATCGAAGACGGCGTGTTAAACGTGACGCTTTTGGGCATTCCAGATAAAGGGAGGAGCGCTAAGGACACGTCCAAGGCGATCCTCATAGCCGTACCGGTAACGGAAAAAGCGGTGGCAAACTACTACTTCATCAAACAAAAAATATTCCCTTAAAAAAACCGAAAGCGCGGCGGGATAATATCCCGCCGCCTTTTCTTTATATACTCACCGACCCTGAAAGAGTCGAAAACCATCGGGGATTTCAAGAGACCCCAAACCGGCAAAGCATAGACGGCACCCAATATATAAGCCTCTAACCCACAAATTTTTTTTATATTGACTTATGCCGTTGAGTTCAATATAATATTATATTTTAGTAGTGGAGGAACCTCCCAAGGCCCCAAGGCTTGGAGTTCGGGGCCCTTCGGCCCATAAGAAGACGATAAAACCGTTTGATCAGAAAGATTCAGATATATATCTTGTTTTTGACTTACTTTTAGATATTTCAATTATACAGGATGAAAGGGAAAAAGGGAAAAAAGGAGATTGAGCAAGAAAAGTTACCAAAGGAAGAGGTAAAGGACGCCAGGAAAGGGGCCGCGAGGCCGGAGTTCAACATAAAAGGCCTCCTCGTCTACCCCTATTTTATCGCTGTTCTTCTCTCGTTTCTGCTGATTTATCTATGTGTCCTGAAAAACGACCCAAAGATCAAAATAGGCGTTCTTGTGGCGGTGCTGGTACCTTTTTATTACTTCTTCCTGGAGTTGATCTTCCGCAAAGTCGTCGTTTCAAAAGATTACATCCTCGTCAGGAAGTTCTTAAGGAAAAGGAAGATATCGATCGATGATATTGTACAGGTAGGGACGGCGAGTTTTAAGAAAAAGGTGTATATCTTCTTCGAGCTCAAGAAGGGCGGCCCCGTTATCATTTCAAACTCCTACGGGCGGTTCGGCTACCTCTTGAAAGCGATATCGGCGGCGGTAGGAGAGGGGAGGCTCACGGACAACCTTAAAAAACTTCCCGAATCGAGTTATACAAGGTATTCAGATGTTCTCAGCGCGTGGTTGGCAATTTTAGTTTTTGTTTCAATAATTATTCTGCGATTATTGGAGAAGTAGGGCACAATAGATTTTTAGAAGAGGTTTTAATTCGTCATGGATGAAAAGACCGCTCAAGATTTCAAGATATTATTAGAGGCCAGGCTTGAGGAGCTTTTAGCCGAGGCCAACGACACCGTTTCCGAGATGACCCGCTCAAAAGAGGACTTCCCCGATCCCACAGACAGGGCCTCCCACGAATCGGACAGGAACTTCCTTTTGCGTATTCGTGACAGAGAGAGGAAGCTGATCGTGAAGATCCAAGACGCCCTCGCAAGGATTGAAGAAGGCTCCTTTGGAATCTGCGACGAGTGCGGAGAGCCGATCAGCGAGAAGAGGCTGAAGGCCAGGCCCGTAACGACTCTCTGCATTCACTGCAAGACCGAAGCGGAGTCGAAGGAGAAGCGGGGAAATTCCTAAATGAGCAAAAAAAAGGACAAGTACGAGACGGAAGAAGCTGAAGAGCATGTAGAAGAGCTTATCAATTATCTCGGCCCCGGCAACCATATCGACGGGAAGATCGTCCTTCAAGGGAGGACCATCGTCCAGGGCTCTCTTATCAAGGGCAAGATCTATTCAACCGCAAAAAACTCAGAGCTGGTTGTAGGCGCCGGATCGGAGATCACCGGGGAGATAAAATCGGAATCGATCGTTCTAAACGGAACGATGGAGGGTAAGATCTCGTCTCGGAAGGTATTAATACAGGAAAATGGGGTGTTTGTAGGGGAGGTGGTGACAAACCGTGGTCTCGAGGTCGAACCGGGCGCCAAGTTATCCGCCAAGATCAGGATGAAGAAGAGAAAAAAATAACTTCAGCCGCATCGCCCTCCAAATCATTCCCTTCCATAATCCAAAGACAGTTAGATCACGCATAAAAGAGCGCGATCATGGATAAGTGATACCGTTACACGCCGGTATCAACCGGCTCATGGGAGAGGGAGAAACCCTATACCATCTACAATAGAGACTTTGATCGGTAAGTGAAATTACAGCGCCACCCTCCGCCACACCTTGAAAGAGAGCTATTTTGTGCCGAAAAACAACAGACCATGCCTTACTTCTTGATTCAAGGACGGCTGGGGATTGATCCGGGCAGATAATAAAACCTCGTTTAAGATCACCTCGCCGGATGCGTATATACAGGTCTTCCCGTCTTCTATTTTTCCCTTGTCCCGGGGCATAACATCCCCGATTGAGGGATCAGCCTATGAAAGAGATTTTTGGCCTTGCCCTCTTGATAATCCTGTCCCTTATCGGATACCGGTGGATATACACCAGCACGAGAAGGGCAAAATACATCTCCCCGATCCTCTTTTCGGAGTTCCTCTACATCCTTCTGGGCCTCATGCTGGGCCCCGCCTTCCTTGACTTCCTTGACTTCAAGATAGTAAAGGCGTTGACTCCCCTCGTCTTCCTGGGGCTCGGCTGGATAGGGATGCTCTTCGGGATACAGCTCAAATTCGGAGACATCGTCAAGTTTCCGAGGAGTTTTTTCGGGATAATGATACTCCACTCCGTCGTCCCGGCGGCCGTCGTGTTTCTCGCCTTCGCGCTCTATTTCACACGCGGCGGCCACGCCGGATTATATCCGGTGGGTGTTATCATCGCGTCCCTTTTTGTATTCGCATCGATGGCAGCGTGCACCTCCCAGGCCACCATCACCACCGTAAGCAGGGACGTGAAGGACAGTGAAAAAAGAAACGTCATAAACCTGATGAGATACGTCTCATCGCTGGACGACATGGTCGCTATACCCCTTGTGGGAATCGCCTTCGCATACGAAGGTTTTCACACAATTGGCGGGGAAGTCTACTTCAGGTGGTGGGACATGCTCCTCTCCACGGTTCTCCTCGGCCTCCTCTCCGGCTTCATCCTTAACTTGATCACCCGGATAACGGAGGATAAGAGGGAGCTCTTTCTCGTCGTGATCGGGATGGTGATACTATCGGTGGGGGGGGCCGGTTATCTCAACGTCTCCCCGCTCCTTATGTCCGCAATCTCGGGTGTGGTCCTGGCAAACCTGAGCCAGAAGCGGGGTGAAATAATGGAGATACTCCTCCTGGGTGAAAAGCCGATTTTTCTCATCTTTCTGATAATCGTGGGCGCCCTCCTCGAGTTTTCACAAGCAATCCCTATTGTGATCACCATATATATCGGGATAAGGCTCCTCGGGAAGGTTATGGGAGGGGTCGGGGCCTCGTTCCTCTTTAAAACATACTTCAGGATTCCGAGAAGCATCGGTCTCGGATTGATCCCCCAGGGATCGATGGCAGTGGCGATCGCCCTGAGCTTCTCTCAAACCGTTCCGAATCCCCTGGGGGGGCTGATCATCTTTTCGGCGGCGGCGTCGGTCCTCATAAACGAGGCCTTTGCCCCTGTCTCAATCTGGTATGCCCTCAAAGGCGTCGGAAGAGAAAATCTGAAAATGGCGGACCCGAAATGAGATACCTTTTTCCCTTGATAGCGATATCGGTCGTTTTCTACGGCCTCATCTCGCTCCCCTTCGACGGGGCTATGGAGAGGGGCGGAGTTGCGGTAAGCATCGGCTTTCTGATGCTCTCATCCTACTTCATGGGAGCCATAGCCGAGAAGATGAGGCTCCCCAGGATAACCGGCTATCTCGCCTGTGGAATTCTATTCGGCCCCCACCTGCTGGGACTGGTGGAGTCCGAGACGGTCTTCGAGATGAGGTTCATCGACGGCCTGGCGCTTACGTTTATCGCCCTTGCGGCCGGGGGAGAGCTGAAGATACCCGGCTTGAGAGAGAGGATAAAGGTGATCTCCCTCAACATCCTCTTTCAGGTCACGGCGATCTTCTTCGGGGGCGTTATCATCCTCTTCTTTCTCGGCCCGTTATTCGGCGTTGTCCCCTTAAACAACGTCTCGATAGCGATAACCGCCGGGCTCATAACGGCATCCGTCATGGCCGCCCGCTCCCCGTCAACGATGATGGCCGTGATAAGCGAGACGAGGGCGGCCGGCCCCTTTACCGAGACCATCATGGGGATAACCGTAACGATGGACGTGGTCGTGTTGATCCTCTTTACGCTCTCCGTTACCATCGGGGAGCTGTTGTTGAGTGCCGGGGCGGATTTTACCTCCAGCACGGTTCTGCTCCTCCTATTCGAGATAGCGGGAAATCTCGGGATCGGGGCGCTTCTGGGATTCGGCCTTATCGGCTACATAAAGTACGTGAACAGGGACCTTCCGGTGATTCTCCTCCTCTTTGCGCTACTGGTTACCAGCCTCGCCCACTTCTTCTCGGAATACCTTACCGGAATATGGGGGTTCAACATCGTCGTCGAGCCCCTCCTGATCGCCATAACCGCCGGATTTGTGGTGGAAAACCTGTCGCCCGAGGGGGACGAGCTTTTAAAGACGATCGACGAAAGCTCGCTTCCCCTCTACGCCATCTTCTTTGCGGTGGCCGGGGCCTCTCTGGATCTCAGAATCGTCTCCGAGGTATGGGTCTTGACGCTGATCCTGATGGGCTATCGCCTCTTCGCCCTCTTCATCGGGAGCTTTGCGGTTGGACGATTATTAAAAGAGTCGAAGGTGGAGAGCCGATGGATGGGAATATCTTACACGGCCCAGGCGGGAGTCTCCATAGGACTTGCTGTCAAGCTGGGAGCCATCTTCCCGGACTGGGGCGTTCCCGTGGCCTCTTTGATCCTCTCTGTCGTGACCCTAAACCAGATAGTAGGACCCGTATTTCTAAAGCTGGCCCTCGAAAGGGTCGGGGAGGCCAACAAGAGGAGAAATCAGATCCCACACACCGGAGAAAGACTCACCGTAAGATCAGGGGCGGAGAAGGATTAAGAAATCTGGCCCATCGGGTACGGCGGGTGACGGAGTAGCGGCCCTACCCCCAAGGCGCTGCAGACGGTATTCGGTCGGCGGCTGATGGAGCGTCTTCAATTCAAAAAAGGGGGGTTTTCCCCCGGGGACCTGTTATTACAGCCCCCGGGGATTTTCGTGTGCTTCGGTTGACGTGGTTAACCTTAACCGACCCCGAAGAAGGGGAGGAACGGATTTGCGAATATCAAAACAAGGGCCACGATAAGGGCATAGATAGCCAGAGACTCGATCATGGCGAGTCCGATCATCATTGTGGTCAAGATCCTACCGAACGTATCCGGATTTCGCGAGACGCCGTCCACGGCTCCCTTTATGGCGTTACCCATGCCGATTCCGGTCCCGAAGGAGCCGACTCCCATCGAAAACGCCGCGGCCAGCGCCACGGCCACAAAGAAGGGAACGTACTCGGCGGCAAGGAGCTTCGATTCGACGGCTTCCTCGACGGCGGGGTCCTCTGCAAACGCGAGGACGGCGGTGAAAATCATCAACACAAAGAACAGGGTAACAATCAACTTTTTCGACATAAGATATCTCCTCTTTTCCTAAATTTTTTATCAAACAAGTTTAACCTTAATGAGCCTCCTCCATCGCTCCGCTTATGTAGAGCATCGTCAACAGGACAAACACAAAGGTCTGGAGGGCGCTCGTTAGTATCATAAGAAACATAATCGGAAGGGGCATAAGGTACGGAACCAGAAAAAGCAGTATCAGCAAGACGAGGTCCTCTCCCTGGATGTTTCCAAAAAGCCTAACCGACAGGGAGAGGGGTCTGGAGAGATGGCTGATTATCTCGATGGGGAGCATCAGGGGAATCAGCCACCATACCGGGCCGAGAAACTGCTTTATATATTTGAAGCCGTGCATCTTCACCCCGACGTAGTGGGTGGTGATAAAAACCACAACCGCCATGGCCGCGTTGGTGTTCAGGTTGGCTGTTGGAGAGCTGAATCCGGGGATAACGCCCACAAGGTTCGCCGTGAATATGAACAGGGCCTCGGCCACCAGAAGGGGCATGAAGGCCATTCCCTTCTCGCCCATCGTGTCTTTAATGAGGTTTCCGAGCCCCAGGATTATAAGCTCGATGACGTTCTGCACGGGATTCGGCACTATAGAGGCCTTCCTGATGGAGATATATGCAATAAGCGCCAGAAAGATCATGATCAGCCAGGTGTAAGTCACCTGGGGATTGTGTTTGAGTCCAAGGACTTCATTAATATAATCGAGAAACAGGATCGGGTGTTCCATAGAATTGAGCTCCTAATCGATCTTGCAGAGCAGGATTCCAACGATAAAGCTGTTTATCACAACAACGGACGCCCCCACAAAGATGGCAATGGGACTTGCCCAACCGCCCCTTAGGGCGAAGCAGATAATTACGCCTGAGAGGATAATCCTGACATAAAATCCGAAGACGGTGGACAGGGAGCCCCTGTCGATCCGCCTATTTTCATCGGGATTTACAATATCCCCTCTGGAAGCGGCCAGAAGAAGACCTTTAAGCGACCGGTAGAGACCGATATGGTTCAGAACCGCCACTGTCCCCCCGACGAGCACCCCCAATGCAAACTCCGGCGAAAAAGCGAAAAAACCGACGAGGGCGAGAAACAGGGAAGTACCTGCGCTCCCCGCGATTATGATCTCAACGGAGTGGGTCTCAAGTCTTTTCGTCGTCTCCCTTTTCATCCCTGTCCTCGTAATCGAGGCCATATTTTTTAAAAATATAAAATATATTCCTGAAACCGGCGATGATTCCGAAAGTCAAAAATAACAATGTAAGCCACGGGGCTGTATCGAACTTCCTGTCGAGGAATATTCCAACAACGAGTCCGATGACGATGGCGAAGACGAGGGAAAATCCAATGCTGCTAAGATGGAAGACCTGTTTAATGAGTTTTTTATCTTTATCTTTCACGGCCGTCTACCGCATCGCTCTTTCTCCCTGCCAAGTCCCCACCCCCCCTTATCTCTCATATACCGCATAAGCTCAGATCATCTTTCACTCCTGTCTACTGCACCGCCCTTTCCCCTTGCCAAGCCCCGAGTTCGCTTATCCTTTTATACCATTGGTCTCGTGCAGGATTGAGGAGATCCTCACCGCCCCAAATTACATCCTTACCGCCCCAAATTAACTACGTCCAATATTAATCATCTAATCATCGAATTCGCTCGCAAGCCCCCAAGCCTGATCTAAGGATAATGTAAAGTATATACCCATACCGGTTTTGGTGAAATCCCCTATCGATTTCTCTATCCCGTCTACGATCTCATCTACCAACTCCTCCCTCACGATGGTCAGGATGGTCTTGTTGCTCGGCCTGGAGCCGGAGAGGAGATCGCTGAAGCTCGCGAATATCGGGATATCTTTCGATACGATCCTTCCCATCCCGACGGAGTCGATTATCGTGGCGCCGCTGACCCCCAACTCCAAAAAGAGGGTGAGGATATCGTCCAAAAACTCCGTCTTATTCAAGACTATGATGAAGAGCTTGAGATTCTCGTTCACTGGCGGTTTTCCTCTGTCTGCATGAATTATTTGTTATCACGAAAACACTAATAAGTCAACCGCGTCCAGTTGGTTTTTAAAAGAGCCGGGCAGTTGAAGCAATATTTTATTTCACTGCTCCCCCTCCCGATATATGAATGAATGCTCATTCAAATTGGTAAAGTAGCATAACGGATAATTTGTGTCAAGAAAAATGTAGCTCGTGCGAGGATAATTTAGGTGAAAGTGTATCGTCAAAAGATATTTTAAATCTATTCTCCAGGATATATTTACGCTTGATCCCGGGACGATTACTAAAAGTTGGATATGCGAATAGAACCGCCCGATCCAATACCCTGTCTGATATCGAGGCAAGATTTAAGGGAGATTTAAATCCCCTGAATAAAAGATGGCTCTTTAATGTCGAGTCTTATGGGGAAACGGCGACGATCCCGCTAAAATATCGGCGAGGCAACGAGATTACCGTAAGCGTCTCAATTCCAATACAATCGTCCGCGGCCCGCCAACGGAAGGGTCGGTCGAGGGGAAAAAGGTCCAATCCCTATTATATCTTGAGGATACAATAAATCGAGGCCGCCAAAAACAGCTTGAGTTGATAATCCAAGCCACCGATAAAGACAGGTTAGATTCAGGCGTCCTTTTTGAACAGCTCTTCCAGCTTTGCCTTGGCGTGTTCCACCTTGCCTCCGGAGTTATCCGCCCTCTTTTCCAGCTTAAAGCGGAAATAGTCGCAGAAGTTGTTGCCATCCTTATTGCTTACAAACTCACTCTGAGGCTCCTTGCACTCGTTGTAGCTCCCGGAATCGTAGAAGATACAGTTGTAACAGATACGGAGGTCCATTCCGCAGGAGGGACAGGTATCTCTGACCGAGATGTAGTCGGAGAGAATCGGCTCTTTACATTGATGACAGAATTTCATTTTTTTCAAGTCGCTGTTAAATAGTGATTAAAAGTGCTTAAATATTGATTTAAGGCTATAAAAATCCAATTTTCTTGTCTTATCAGGACATTCGGGGACAGGGATTTTATAGATATTTTGAGTTACGGTCTACGATA
>Ga0180431_10007245_pt1 | contig 12976 bp, 11 predicted proteins | sample SS_ome_11_FD_132459 | JGI IMG/M metagenome (GOLD analysis project Ga0180431, IMG submission 132459) | Hypersaline lake sediment archaeal communities from the Salton Sea, California, USA - SS_1_MS_1 metaG | ecosystem: Environmental > Aquatic > Non-marine Saline and Alkaline > Hypersaline >... | reverse complement strand
ATTTAATGATATTTGTCAAGAATAAATAGTCACATAAACGACTGTGAAACAAAATTCAATATTCAAAAAAACCGCTTGCTTTTTAGTTTTAGAATCGTATATTAGGCATGCCTAACTTTGTTAAACGTATCTAACCTGTGGGGAACCTTATGGCAGTGAAGCTTTCTCCCAGTATGGAAGATTATCTAAAAACCATTTATGCCTTGGACAGGGAGAGGGGCTACGTCCGCGTTAAAGATATCGCGGAAAAAATGGATATCACCATGCCGAGTGTATCCGGCGCAATAAAGAACCTGGAAAAACAGGATTTGGTGTATCACCAGCGCTACGACCTGGTGGGCATCACGCCCAAAGGATCGAAAGTGGCAGAGGACATCTGCTCCCGCCACCGGGTGGTCAAAGATTTTCTGTCCCAAATCCTGGGGCTCGATGCAGAGATTGCCGAAAAAGACGCCTGTAGTATGGAGCATGCCATCAGCCCTGAGACGCTGAAGAGCCTGGTCCGGTTCCTGGAAACGGCCAATCGCGAAGATTGAAGTGGCTTGGCAAACAGGCCGTATAATTGGTTAAATGAAGAGGAGTATGGATGGTCAATGCGTTCACATTAGATCGTGCAGATATGGGACAGACCCTTCGGGTCGTTGAGATACAAGGGGGATGGGGAATTCGCCAGCGCCTGAACCGGCTGGGGATTCATCCAGGAGACAGGATAGTGGTCAGACGAAGCGGTATCATGGGCGGGCCGATACTCGTTCAGGTGCACGGCACAGAAGTCGCCGTGGGAAGAGGAATGGCAAGAAAAGTACTGGTCACACAGCCAACCAGCGGGGCGAATGAGGAGACATAGACACTACATCGAGTCGGAGCAGCTGAATCACGTTAAGCATCCCAAGATCGTTCTGGTGGGCCAGCCCAACTGCGGCAAGAGTACGCTCTTCAACGAAGTGGCGGGCTACCGGTCCGTGACGGCCAATTTCCCGGGCGCCACGGTCACATACACCCAGAGCCATGTCCGCATCGAACATCAGACATACGATCTGGTCGACCTGCCGGGCGTGTATTCCCTGACCTCGCTGGATCAGGCAGATCAGGAAACGCAGCGCTACCTTCTCACCCAGCCCGTGGATGTTGTTGTCAACGTCATGGATGCCTCGCTCCTCAGCCGGAGCCTGGAACTGACGCTCCAACTGTTGGAACTCGGGATTCCCATGGTGCTCTGTCTGAACATGATAGACGAGGCTGCGAGGAAAGGCATTATAATAGAAACGGAGAAGCTTTCGGCCAGGCTGGGCATTCCTGTGGTGACGACGGTAGCATCCCGGGGCAGGGGCATACGGAAACTTTTTCGCGTGGCCTTGAGAACGGCGCAATCGGGCAGGAAGGGACGCCACATACTTGTGAGCCGGGATGTGGAGAAGGTGATCGCTCAATTGCAGCAAAAATTGAATCAGCTCACGAAGAAAGACATACCGTTTTCAAAACATCTGCTGGCCACCAAGCTCCTGGAAATGGATCAGTTTTTCGAAAACCAGATTACCACGGTTCGTCCCGGACTGATGAAAACAGTGTCCGAGTGCAGGCGCAGTCTGGCCCAGAGCCACGGGAAGTCTTCCGATGAGGTGATCAGTTCGGAGCGGCATGCTCTGTCTATGTCCATCTTTGAAGAGGTGAGCACCATCAAGAAGCCCCAGAGGGACTGGCGCTACCGGTTGGACGATGTGCTCATGCACAACCTGTGGGGCTACGTGTTCCTGGCGGTCTTTCTGTATGCATTCTTTAATGCCATTTTTAAATTCGGGTCTATCATCGAGACGCCCATGATGGACTTCTTCAACCGCGTCATCGAATCCATCGGCACCCGATTGCCGCAGGAATCACTCCTTTCCATCATCGTGACAGGCGCGCTTCAGGGCATCAGCGGCGGCATTGCCATCGTACTGCCCTATCTGTTCCCATTCCTTTTAGGACTTGCCATTCTGGAGGATGTTGGGTATCTTCCCAGGGTGGCGTTTCTGATGGATACGTTCATGCACCGCATCGGACTGCACGGCAAGGCCATCATCCCGGCTGTTCTTGGATATGGGTGCAACGTGCCGGCAGTCATGGCTACCCGAATCATGGAATCGCCCCGCGACCGGTTCATTGCTTCCCTCATCGCGGCCATGGTCCCCTGCGCGGCTCGCATGACGATTATTTTCGGATTGGTGGGATACTATTTGGGAGGAAATGCGGCACTGGCCATTTACGTCTTGAATCTCGTAGTCATCGCCTTATCCGGGGCCCTGTTCTCGCGACTCCTCCCGGAAGTGACGCCGGGTATGGTGCTGGAAATACCCGTGTACCAGGTGCCCCGCTTGAAGATCGCGTTGATGAAGACATGGTTCCGCCTGAAGGATTTCATCCTCATCGCCTGGCCCTTGCTCATCGTGGGAAGCGGTATTCTGGCTTTCACCGAGTATTTCGGATGGAATGTCACGATTAACAGTATCCTGTCTCCCATCACCGCACTCCTGGGACTGCCCAAGGAGGTGGGATTCACCCTGATATTCGGCATTCTGCGCAAAGAGCTGTCGATGCTCATGCTCTTCCAGACGCTGGGAACGACGAATGTCGACACGGTGATGACGTATGGTCAGATTCTGGTGTTTACGATTTTTGTCGTGTTCTACATTCCGTGTGTCGCTACTATCGGTGTGCTCATCAAACAGATTCGACTCAAACCCACCCTCATCATCGTTGGATTCACGTTCATTCTTGCGCTGGTACTCGGTATTGTGATGCGAGGCGTGACATTGCTGATCTAGTAATGCCATCCGGTTCGAGCTAAGCGTTGAAATGTTGAATGTAGGCTCTATCTGTGCTCGTCAGTCGAAATCCTGCATGTATATCGTAGAAAGGAGGCGGTTGGGCATGAAGGAGGTCACGCTCTACAAAAAACTCGATGACGAACGGGTGCAATGCTTTACCTGCGCCCATACGTGTACCATCGCACCCGGGAAGCGGGGCGTGTGCGGAGTGAGGGAGAACAGAGACGGCACGCTGTACAGTCTGGTTTACGGGAAAGCCATCGCCATGAACGTAGACCCCATCGAGAAAAAACCCCTGTTTCACTTTTACCCGGGGACGCGGTCGTTTTCCATTGCCACGGTGGGTTGCAACATGCACTGCTTGAACTGCCAGAACGCCGACATCTCCCAGATGCCTCGGGACCGGGATCGGATTCAGGGCCATGATGTGCCGCCGGAAGCCGTGGTCAAGGCAGCCCTGGATCAGCAGTGCCGGACCATCGCCTACACGTATACCGAACCGGTCGTTTTCTGGGATTATGCCTACGATACGGCCCTGTTGGCCCGTGAAGAGGGCATTAAGAACATCTTTGTGACCAACGGCTTTTTTTCGGAAGCCTCTCTGGAGAAGATCGCCCCGTACCTGGATGGGGCCAACGTGGACCTGAAAGCGTTCAAAGACGAGACGTACCGGAACATTTGCGGGGCACGGCTCCAGCCGGTGCTGGATTCCATACGGCAGATGAAGGCACTGGGTATCTGGGTGGAGGTCACCACGCTTTTGATACCGGGCCTGAACGACTCCGATGACGAGCTCAAGGACATCGCAGGCTTTATCCACGAGGTCGATCCGGGCATTCCGTGGCACATCAGCCGGTTCCATCCCACGTACCGGATGCTGGACCGGCCGGTGACACCCGTGGAAGCGATACAGAAGGCGTGCCGCATCGGGCTGGAAATCGGGCTTCGGTACGTGTATTCGGGGAACGTGCCGGGCGAGGAACGGGAGAGCACATTCTGCCATGCATGTGGTGCGTTGCTCATCAAACGGTGGGGATTCCAGGTGTCCAGCAACCGTATTACCCAAGGCAAATGCCCGGAATGCGAAGCGAAGCAGGATGGGGTGTGGTGAAAAAATCCGGGACGAAAAAGGTCATCCTGATTATCTGGGACAAATAGGGTACTTATCCGGGCGATAATAAACTTAAAACCGATGAACAGCTCATGAAAACGTAATCGTTTTTCATTACATTAGGGACGGAAAATAAAAAGGAGAGAAACGACAGTGGAACGGAGAGCATATAGAAGATCTCCCAGAACAGGCGTGTTTTTCTTGGGATTTTTTGTGGGTGTGCTGGTATCGGCGGCTGTGGCCGTGGGACTGGCCGGGTATCTTCTCCGGCACCCGCAGGCAGTTATCGAGAAGGCCACAGACATCGCTGTGGATCGTGTTGTCGAGCGCACGGTTCAGACCGTGCCCAAGGCGTATATCGGTCAAAACCAGGAAGTCATCGCCACCAGCGCCCGACGGTTCGCCGATGCATTCTCCCAGAACCGCATCACGCCCACGGAGATGAACCTGCTGGCGAAAAAGATGCTGGCTACCATAGCTGACCAGAAGATCACCCAGGCCGAGATCGATGATATTCTCCAGCTGATGAACCGCTACAGCATGTAACCGGCAGACTCTCAACAGTTACTGACCATAGGAAGGTATATGAACGACCCTAAAACATTTTACCGTGAACTCGATGAGATCCTCGATAAGATCGTCACGGAAGAACCCGACGAAAACTTTTTTATCAAGATCCTCAACGAACTCGAACAGAGGTTCGGCAAGAGCCTCAATCTGCACGACAGTCATATTTATGAAAAAAGAGGCGATGAATTTGTGTTCGTAGAGACATCCACACCCCAGAAGGACAGCAGTATTGCCCGTGCGATACCCATGAGTGTCGAATGGATACAGCAGGTGCTGAGACGGGGTGTTGTGATTTACGATACACCGGAAGCGTTCCAGGATTTTGATTTTCAGCTCGACAGGGAAAAATACACACCGGCAGCGATTCTCGTTCACAACCCTGTGCGGAAATGGCTTCTGGTATTCGAGCTGCAACACGGATGGGTGCGGGAGGAGATTACGCTTTTCCTGAATTCGGTGCGGACGGCGTTGAATTATCGGCTGTTCTCGGAAATGATGAAAAGCGACATGGAACGGGCCGCACAGATTCAGAAGAGCCTGCTGCCCGGCGTGTCTCCCAAGACCAAGGGGTATCAGATATTCGGCCATTCTCAGCCGGCCGAGATTGTAGGGGGCGATTTCTACGATTATTTTCAGTTCGACGAAGACGACTTTGGAGGCTGTCTGGGCGACGCCAGCGGGCACGGCCTTCCGGCGGCGCTCCTGGTTCGCGATGTCGTCATCGGTTTGCGAATGGGACTGGCCAAGGAGATGCGGCTGGTGCATACCGTCAAGAAATTGAATCAGGTCATTCAGCGGAGCACCTACTCCACCAGCTTCGTCTCTCTGTTCATCGGGGAGATCGAGAGCAGCGGGCATCTCTTCTACGTGAATGCCGGACATCCGGCACCGTTCCTGGTCTGCGGAAAGCAGACGGTCGACCTGGAAGCGACAGGTATCACCCTGGGATTTCTGGCAGACATCGAGCTACGACGCTCTTACATCCGTCTGGAGCCGAACTCGGTCCTCGTGATGTACAGCGACGGTATCATCGAACGGCATAAGAACGAAGACGAACAGTTTGGTGTCGAACGGCTGAAAAGGCTGGTGATGAAAAACCAGGAAAAAAGTGCCCAGGAAATCGTCGGACTGGTATTTGATACGGTCTATCGATTCGGAAATCGAACCCAGTGGGAAGACGATGCGACCATGGTGGTCGTGAAAAGATTGAGTGAATAAACCTGTTTTTGTTTCGAATAAGGTTGGTATATTTGGAGAATACGCAATGAAGATGTTACTCGACTCGAAATGGGTGGACAGAGACGAAACGATACCCGTCCACGATCCGTACGACGACTCGGTCATCGATTCTGTACCCAGTGCAACCAAGGGGGATGCCGCAGCCGCCGTGGCCTATGCCGTCAAGGGATTCGAAGTGGCGCGCAAGATGACAGTCTACGAGAGGGCCAGCATCCTACGGAAAACGGCGGATATCGTCTCCGAATCCCTGGAAGATTTTGCCACGATCATCGCCCGGGAAGGCTCCAAGACAATCCGTGAAGCCCGAAAAGAGGCCATGCGCTGCGTGAACACCCTCACCGTTTCGGCAGAGGAGGCCAAGCGCATCCTGGGAGAGACCATCCCTTTCGATTCGTTCCCCGGCGGTGAGAATCGTGTGGGATATTACTACCGCTTCCCCATCGGTGTTGTGTTGGCCATCACGCCGTTCAACGATCCTCTCAACCTGGTGGCGCACAAGCTGGGGCCAGCCCTGGCCGCTGGGAACAGCGTCGTACTCAAACCGGCCACGGTAACGCCTCTGTCGGCCCTGAAACTGGCCGAGGCACTCCTGGAGGCAGGCCTACCTCCTGAGGTGCTTCACGTCATCACAGGGTACGGAGCAAAAATCGGCGATGCACTGGCCTCGGACGAGCGGGTTCGGATGATATCGTTTACAGGAGGCGTCGAGGCCGGTCAGCGCATCGCCAAAATGGCGGGTATTAAAAAGCTCGGTATGGAGTTGGGGTCCAATTCTCCGGTCATCGTGTGGGAGGATGCGGACATGGATTGGGCCGTGGAGTCGTGTGTTTCGGGTGCCTTCTGGGCAGCAGGCCAGAACTGCATCGGCGTACAACGGCTGTACGTGCACAAAACCATCTACGAGACATTCAAAGAAAAATTTATCCACCAGACGCGTCATTATAAAATCGGCGATAAACTTCAAGAAGAAACAGACATGGGGCCGATGATCACCGAGGGTGAGGCCAAGCGTGTCGAAAAGTGGATCGGCGAGGCCGTGGATATGGGCGCAAAACTGCTGTGCGGGGGTAAACGGGAGAAGGCCCTGCTGGAACCCACGGTGCTGGAGAAGGTTCCCCCCGAGGCCACGATTCACAGGGAGGAAGTGTTCGGACCCACGGTGAATCTCTATCCTGTGGAGACCGTCGAGGAAGCCCTGCAAAAGGCCAACAGCTTGCCTTTCGGGCTTCATGCGGCCGTATTCACCAGGGATGTGAATCGTGCTTTCGAGATCGCCTACGGACTGGACTGCGGCGGTGTGATGGTCAACGATTCCACGGATTACCGGCTGGATTCCATGCCTTTCGGCGGTATCAAGAATTCCGGTTTGGGCAGAGAGGGTATCAAGTTCTCACTCCAGGAGATGACAGAGCCGAAGACCATTTGCTTCAACCTGGTATGAGGAACCGACTGTACAGCCATCCCCCAACAGGCAACGCCTGTGCCTTCGTCTATCCGCATTCGCCGGCCGCTGATGATCGAAAAAAACACGAGGTCAGATCATGAGAAAACAATGGATTTTTCTGCTTACCGTGGCATTTTTCATTCTTTCCTGCGTGAATAAAACAAGCCACGTGGATATTCTTCCCGAAGTGCCCGAGGGCGCTCAGGCGGTGTCCCTGCTGGGTGACCCGCTCTATCCGGCGACACCGTATGAGGACGTGCTGGAGAAGTACGATGAGGCCAAGACGGATTACGAATCCGGTCCTAAGAATGTCGATAATATCATCTGGTACGGGAGACGAACCGCGTATCTGGGGAATTTTCGTGAAGCCATAAGAATCTATTCGGAAGGCATCAACCGATTTCCCGACGATGCGCGTTTGTATCGCCATCGTGGACACCGTTATATATCGATTCGGGCGTTTGACAGGGCAATCGCAGATTTTGAGCGCGCGGTGTCGTTGATCGGAGGCAAGGAAGACGAAGTCGAACCCGACGGCATGCCCAATGCCCTGAACATCCCGGTCAGCACGCTCCACACAAACATCTGGTATCATCTCGGGCTCGCATATTATCTGAAAAACGACTTGAAGAACGCGCTGCGGGTGTATCGGCAGGGTATTCGAGCATCCACAAACGACGACATGAGGGTCGCAACCACCCACTGGCTGTACATGACCCTCCGGCTTATGGATAAGGAAGAAGAAGCCCGGACAGCCCTCGATCCGATTCACGCGGACATGGACGTCATCGAAAATCAGGCCTATTATCAACTGTGTCTTTTCTATAAAGGCGAAATTCCTCTGGCCTCGCTGACGGACCCGGAGTTCAGCGCTATCATGAACGACGCCGTGGCTTACGGCATCGGCAACTGGTATTTCTACAACGGACAGCGAGAGAAAGCGAAGGCGATCTTCCAGAAGTTGCTGCAGAACGAGGTGTGGGCCTCTTTCGGATACATCGCGGCAGAGGCGGATTTTGCCAGAGCGTTTGTTCAAGAAACGGAACACGAGAAAAGTCGATAAAACCAATGTTCATAGAATTAAAATCATCGCATGATGGTAGGAATGTGGAGGATTGAATATGGATTTTAAAGACCTCTCTTTTGAGAACGCACCATTGATAAGCACGACGCCCCCAGGACCCGAATCAAAGACATACCTGGATTATCAATCCGCGCACGAGGGTTCCGCCGTTTCATACCCCCGGGGCATGCCCATGGCCATTCGACGGGCCAGGGGCGCCACCATCGAGGACGTAGACGGGAACTTGTATATCGATTTTTTCGGAGGCGCCGGTGTGATGAACGTTGGGCATGCCAATCCCGAAGTCATCCAGGCGGCGCACCAACAGATCGACGACCTGACCCATGCTCTGGATATGCCCAACCCCGTCCGGAAAACGATGGTGGACAGGCTTCTGTCGATTCTGCCCAAAGGTTTGGATCGGGTTTTCTTCGGTGCCCCCACGGGCTCCGATGCTGTGGAGAGTGCGATGAAGCTGGCCAAGTACAACACGAAGCGGGTTCCGATGATCGCCTTCGAGGGTGCGTATCACGGCATGACGGCCGGGGCTTTATCTCTGTGTAGTGGTAGCCCGTTCAAGGGAGATTTTCTTCCCCTAGTGCCCGAAGTTCATTTTGTGCCCTATGCCTACTGTTATCGCTGCGCCTTCAACCGAAAGCCCCAGGAGTGCGAACTGCTCTGTGCCCAGTACCTGGATCACGTGCTGGAGGACTCCCATTCGGGCGTGGGAAAGCCGGCGGCTGTGATCCTGGAATCCATCCAGGGAGAGGGCGGATCCATCGTACCGCCCGACGGATGGGTACCCAAGATCCGAGAGATCTGCACCGCCCACGATGTGCTGATGATCGACGATGAAATCCAGGCAGGATTCTGCCGTACGGGCAAGATGTTCGCCTGTGATCATACGAATACGGTGCCCGATATCATGACCATGAGCAAGGCCCTGGGCGGTGTGGGATTCCCGATATCGGCCATTGCCTACAAAGAGGCGCTGGATACATTTCCTCCGGGCAAGCATATCGGTACATTTCGCGGTAACGTCATTGCCTATGCGGGTGGTGCGGCCGGGATTGGTTTCATGCTCGCGAATAATCTGGCCGATCACGCCCTGAGCCTGGGAGAGACAATGCTCTCGATGCTCAAAGAAATCGAGAAGGACTCGAAGATCGTGGGAGAGGTCCGGGGCAAAGGTTTGATGCTGGGGGTCGAATTTGTGCTGGATAAATCCACGAAGGAACCCGCGCCCAAGCTTGCGTCCAAAGCACGAACGCTGTGCCATCAGAACGGCCTTTTGATCGAAATCGGCGGGCATTACTTCAATGTCGCCCGATTCCTGCCTCCTCTGGTGCTGACCGAAGAACTGGCAAGGAAGGGCATAGAGATCTTTGCCGACGCGGTTCGGGAGATCCAAAAGTCGCTGTAATTCGCAGCGACGAATGGACGGCTATGGCATATTCCATCGACAGGGATTTTCTGGTCCACACGCTGAGAGACTTGGTGCGCATCGATTCCATCAATCCAGGACTCATGCCCGAAGGCGCGGGCGAAAAGGAGATTGCGGATCACATCGGCGATATTCTACGGCAATGGCGTATAGAACCTGAAATCACGGAAGTAGGGCCCGGACGTTTCAACGTGGTCGCCTGCCTGAAGGGAAGCGGCAGCGGTCGATCCTTGATGCTGACCGGGCATATGGATACGGTGGGTGTGGAGGGCATGGACGATCCCTTCTCGGCGGAGGTTCGCGATGGGAAACTGTACGGACGCGGGTCGCAGGACATGAAAGGCGGACTTGCCGGCATTTTGGCTGCGATAAAGGCCATCGTCGATAACGGCATCCGGCTCCAGGGAGACCTGGTGTTTGCCGCCGTGGCCGATGAAGAATACGGCAGCATCGGAACAGAGGCCCTCGTACAACGTCACAAGCCCGACGCAGCCATCGTCGCGGAACCCACTGACCTCGACGTCTGCCTGGCTCACAAGGGTTTTTCTGTCTTCGAATTTGAGACAAAGGGCCGCGTGGCTCATGGAGGCCGGTATCAGGATGGCATCGACGCGAACCTTCATATGGGACGTATTCTCAGGGAACTGGAGCGGCTGTCCCAAAACCTGATGAAGGGGGAAAAACATCCTCTGCTGGGCCCACCATCTCTGCACGTTCCGTTGATCAAGGGCGGGTCCGAACTGTTCGTCTATTCCGACCGATGTACGATTTCTGTGGAACGACGTACGCTTCCGGGGGAAGATCATAAGGCCTTGCTGGACGAAATGGAGGGAATCGTCTCTCGGCTTTCCCAGGAAGACGACTCGTTCGACGGTCGCGTCAAACCCGTGATGCATCGTCACGCGTATGAGATTTCTCAGGATGCCGATTTCGTCAAGCTCGTCAAGGAAATGACATCACAGGTCTTGGGAAAACCTCCCGCTTTCATCGGGCACGACTGGTGGGAGGATTCGGCCCTCATCGCCGAGGGGGGCACAGAAACCGTGATCATCGGGCCCAGGGGCGCAGGCTTGCACTCGCATGAGGAGTGGGTTGAGATTGAATCGGTGGTCGACCTGGCTACGATTCTGGTTCAGACAGCCATCCGGTTTTGTTCATGATCTCAAGCCCGGTATGGCGAATCCCGGTGAATGGGCTCGACGATATTATTCAAAGAACAACAGAACGGTCATTAGTTAAAGAGGAGGAAAGTCCGATGAAAGAAAAAGCAACGATGTGTTTCGTGCTCCTGATGATGGGAGCCATGACAACGGCAGCCGGCTTTATCTATGCCCAGGAAGGGGCGATCAGGCCCGTGACATTGGGGCAGGCCATGCCCGAATTCACCCTTCCCCAGTTTCAGGGCGGGGAGCTGAGCCTGTCGCAGTTGAAGGGGAAAAACGTCATACTCCTCTTCCCGCGAGGTCTGGCCGGGGAAGACCACTGGTGCCATATCTGCAATTATCAGTACGCCGAGCTCTTGGAGCTGGAGGAAGAGAAGCAGATACGAAAAACGTACAATCTGGAGATAGTCTACGTTTTTCCCTACAGTGCGGAAATGATCGCCAATTGGATCGACACATTTCCCGATCAAATGGCAGACATCGAGAACTGGAAGCATCCCGAAGATCCCGAAGGTCTGGACGAAAGGGGAAAACGCAGGATGGCTTTTGCCACGCAGGCCTTTCCCAAACACTTTGTCTTTGAGAAAGGCAAGATACCCACTCCCTTTCCCATCCTCATCGATGAGGAAAGGACAGTCTCCAAGGGGTTGGGTATTTTCACCGAGGAATGGGGCAGCAGCAAGATCGATCAGAACGTGCCTACGGTGTTTCTCATCGACAAGGAAGGTATCGTTCGTTTTAAGTACTTCAGTCAGAACACGTTCGACCGACCGAGCTTCGATTATTTACTGACGTTTCTCGATACCATGATGGGGAAATAAAGAGAACGGGGACATAGCAATCGGGACGGACTGCCCTCGAATCGATCAGCATATCCTGTCACATGGATGATCATAGTCAGTAATCTATAAAACCGATGCGCAGTCCCAAACATGACATTTCCTTTTTGTCCCTCTTTGAGAGGGGCATTGGAAATGTCTGAACCAGAGATAAAACAGTGCGCGGAAATCGACTCTTGTCTTTCTATGGAGTGTCCGTAGGGAGCGTATGTTGAATCACGAGGAGGAAAAATGAGGATTAAAACAGTTGACATAAAACGAGTCGTGCTTTCTATCGTTTCCATTTTTATCTTGAATGGATTCCTAAAAGCACAAGAGAATCGGCCGATGAATTTCGTGGATGTGGTTAGTCTCAAGGGCGTGTCCAGCCCAAGGCTGTCACCCGACGGCAAGCAACTCTTATTCACGGTGTCCAAGGCCTGCTGGAAAGAAAATAAGAGGATATCGCATATCTACCGCATACAGACCGATGGGACCCATCTTGTCCAGATGACCAACAGCAAAGACGGCGAGAGGGGTGGGCAATGGTCACCCGATGGTAAGACCATCGCCTTTGTCACGAAGCGGGGCGAAGACGAATCCCAGATCTACTTCCTGAACAACAGCGGCGGTGAGGCCATACAGTTCACAGAGCACGAGACCAGCGTGGACGCCTTCGAATGGTCTCCCGATGGGAAGAAGGTTTATTTCATGTCCAAAGATTCCAAGACAGAGGAGGAGGAGAAAAAGGACGAAGAGAAAGACGATGCTTTTCTATTCGAGCAGGACTGGAAGCACACCCATCTGTGGGTCGTTGACGTAGATACGAAGGAAGAGAAGCGCCTGACCGAAGGTGACTTCAACGTGCGTTCGTTTGAGGTTTCAAGGGACGGGTCCAAAATCGTTTACACGAGAGCGCCAACGCCCCTGTACGATGATGTCCTGAATGCTGAAATTTTTATAATGGACCTGAGCGATGGGGCTTCAACACAGATTACCCAAAACAGCGTATACGAGGTGAGTATCGATCTTTCCCCGGATAATAATCACATCCTTTTTGTTGCGGATGCCAACGAGAACATGGATGATCATTATTATCAAGGCGCTCTCTTCGTCGTGCCGGTCGAAGGGGGCATGCCCGAGTACTTGCTGCCTGATTTTACGCCGGAGGTTTACGGTGCTACCTGGTCGGCCGACGGGAAGCAAATCTATTTTGTGGCCAGCATGGGTGTTCATGTCGAGATTTTTTCTCTGGCACTTAAGAGCAGGAAGCTCAAGCAACTGACCGACGGTCTGCATGCGATATATGGGTTCGAT
>Ga0180431_10007244_pt1 | contig 12978 bp, 9 predicted proteins | sample SS_ome_11_FD_132459 | JGI IMG/M metagenome (GOLD analysis project Ga0180431, IMG submission 132459) | Hypersaline lake sediment archaeal communities from the Salton Sea, California, USA - SS_1_MS_1 metaG | ecosystem: Environmental > Aquatic > Non-marine Saline and Alkaline > Hypersaline >... | reverse complement strand
GCAGGAGATTTCGCGAACCGCGCCAAGTGGACGGTGACGTTGAAGCGCGGGCTGACGGCGGCCGACGGCATGGCGATGCCGAAATCGGTGCGCAAGGAAGTGCACTTCAAGCGACTCGCCCCCCGCCTCGTCCTGCCGGGATTTGACGAGGCGCAGCTCGCCCTCGGCACGCGAGACTACCGCATCGACACTGTGAATCTCGCCTCGGCGCGAATCCGGATCAAAAAGCTCGAAGGGCAGGACGCCATTCGCGCCTTCCAAGGCTACCGGCATTACACCGGCAACGGGCCGGGGCGTGAACGCCTCAAGAAACGCCACGCCATCCCCTACGAGCTGGTCGTCGGCCGGACCATCCACGACGAGGTGGTGAAATTCGACAATCCGCTCGACACCTCCCGCTCGATCAAGCGGAGCTGGGACGACCTCCTGGGTGCGGAAAACCGTTTTGCCCTGCTCTTTGTTTCGGTCGAGGGGGAGCCGAAGCCCGGAACGGAACCGGAGTTCCGCAAGCGCAAGGTCACGCAGGCCTTCGTGCAACTGACTGATATCGGCCTCGCGTGGAAACTCACCGGCGAAGAGGCCTTCCTTTTCGCCTATTCGTGTCATACCGGGCAACCGCTGCCGGGCGTCCGGTTCGACCTCTTCGGCGAGGACGCCGAACCGATGGAAAGCGCGCGCGGCGACCGCCTCGGAGTGGCCCGCCTGGTGCGCGGGCCCAAGCACCGCCATCTGCGCGCCTCGGTGGGCGGGGACGCCGTGATCGTTCCATACGACGATGCCATCCCGACCGTCTCGATGTGGCGCTTTCCGGTTCGCACTTCGCACATGCCCGAACTGCCGGGCCGCCGCACCGCCATGCTCTTCACCGACCGCGATCTCTACCGGCCGGGCGAAACGGTCCATCTGAAGGGGCTCGTTCGCCGCATCGAGCGCAACGCCCTCCATCTGGACGCCTCCGAGGGCGCACGCCTCACCGTGAGCGATCCGTCGGGGCGCGTCCTCCTCGAAAAGGAAGCAACCCTCTCGAAGCAGGGGAGCTTCGACCTCGACTTCGGCCTCCCCGAGGACCTCGTGGGCCGCTTCCACTTTGAACTCTCGTGGCCGGAAGAACTCGCCGCGGCCGCGGAAGTCGACGACTGGCGCCTGCAGGCCGCGCGGCGCAACTCGGCCAGCTTCTCGCACCGCGTGAACGTCCAGGAATTCCGCCGCAACGCGTTCGAGGTGACCTCCGACCTGGCCGTCAACGACGCGGGCGACTCCGCCCGGCTCACCGTCGCCGCGAAATACTATCAGGGCCAACCGGTCGCGGGCGGCGCCGTCGACTGGTTTTTCCGGGCCTCCCAGACCGGCTTCTACCCGGCCGGCTTCCGGGATTACCTCTTCTGCGACCACCGAACCTACGACTCCTACTACTGGTCGCACTACTTCGGATACGGGGAGTCCGACTACTACGGATCGAACCAGGCCGCCCGGAACGGCAGCGCCACCCTCGACTCCGAGGGCCGCGCCACCCTTGACCTCGCCCTGCCCGATTTCGATTTCCCGTCGCCGCGGCGCGTGACGGTCACCAGCGAGGTCACCGACCTCCGGAACCAGACGCTCTCGTCGCAGGCCACCACCACCGTCCACGGTTCGGATTTCTACCTCGGCGTCTCGCGCCACGACTCGCTGGTGCGCGCCGGCGAAGAGGCGCCGCTGAGGGTGGTGGCGGTCGGCAGCGACGGCGCCCCGGCCAGGGAGACCGTCGCGGCCACTCTCACCGTCGCCCGCGAGGTGAACCAACAGGTCAAGACCCGCACCGGGTCCGGGACCGTCGCGGTCCGCAACGAGACCCGCCTCGAAACCCTCGAAGCGAGGCCCCTCGTCATCGCCCCGGGCGACAGCGCGCACGGCGGACTCCTCGTTCCTTTCCGGCCCGCCCACACCGGCAAGCACATCCTCACCTTCCACGGAACCGACTCGTCCGGCCGGCCGTTCCGAACCGCCGTGGTGCACTACGTTTATGGTACCAAAGAACACCCCTGGGCCTACGAATCCGGCATGAGGATCAAGCTGGTGCCCGAGAAGCAAAGCTACCGGCCGGGCGAGACGGCCCGCATCCTGGTTCTCTCCCCGATCGAAGGCACGGCGCTCGTGACCTTCGAGCGTGACGGCGTCCAGCGCCACCTGCTCCGCAAACTCCGTGCCGACGACCCGGTGATCGAGGCACCCGTCACCCATCAGGACGCGCCCAACACGTTCCTCTCGGTCCTCGTCATCAAGGGAACGCTCGACAGCAGACGCGAACACCGGGAGCCCATGCTGCGCCTCGGGTATTGCGAGCTGAACGTCGAGAACGTCCGGGAGCGGCTCGCAGTGGGGCTGAAGGTTCCCGGGGATTACCACCGCCCCGGCGAGGAGGTCGTTGTCAGCGGCGCCGTCCGGGACCACACCGGGCAGCCGGTGCCGGGCGCCGAGGTCACCCTCTACGCCGAGGACGAAGGAACCCTCGCGGTGGCCGGATACGACAACCCGAACCCCCTCGCCCACTTCTACGCCCCCCGCAGCCTGCAAACCAAGGCCGGCACCTCCCTCGACAACTTCGTCTCCGAGAACCCCGAAGACCAATACCGGTTCAACAAGGGCTTCTTCGTCGGCGGCGGCCCGGGCGCTCCCGTCATGGCCGAGGGGCCGGTCCCGCGCGCCGGCTTCAACCCCTGCGCGGTCTGGCTGCCCGCCCTCGTCACCGACGCCGCCGGCCGCTTCGAGGCCCGCTTCGACTCGCCTGACACCCTCACCCGATACCGGGTCCTCGCGGTGGCGCATGAGGGCGCGCACCGCTTCGGCAGCGGCCACTCCGAATTCGTGGTCAAGAAACCCCTCATGCTGGAACCCGCCGTCCCGCGCTTCGCCCACGAGGGCGACCGCCTCCAGCCGAAGGTCCTCGTCCAGAACGCCACCTCCTTCCGCGGCGTCTGGGAGGTCACCCTGAAGCTCGACAGCATCACGAACTTCGTGAACGACATCGAGCGGGCGCAGACCAAGACCGTCACGCTTGGCGCCGACGACAGCGCGCCGGTCGCTTTCGACCTCGTCTTCGCCGGCACCGGCGCCGCCGACTGGGAATGGAGCGCCCGCCCCGTCGCGATCGAGGGGGCCGCCCTCACCCCCGCCCTGCGCCGCGAACTCTCCGACGCGGTCGTTTCCCGCTTCGACGTTGAGTATCCCATGCCCCTCCTGCGCGAGACCCGCTTCGTGCGCTTCGAGGACCCCGCCGCCCGGCGCAACCTCCTCGACGGCCTCTCCGGCGGACTCCTCGACGGCCGCGGCGAGCTGGAACTCGAGTTCGGGCGTTCCATCATGATGGAAGCCGCGGGCGCCGTCGATTTCCTACTACACTACCCGTACGGATGCGCCGAGCAGACCACCTCCAGCACCCTGCCATGGATCGCCGCGCGCAGCCTGCGCGACCACCTCCCGGAGCTGCGGCGCCGCACCATACCCGAGACCCGGGCCGCCATCCAGGCCGGCGCGAACCGCCTCCTCAGCATGCAGACCGACAGCGGGGGGCTGGCATACTGGCCGGGCGGCCGCGAGGCCACCGACTGGGCCAGCGCCTACGGGGGAATGGCCCTCCTGCTCTGCCGGGACGCCGGGGCCGAGGTCCCCGAGGCCGCCATCGACGGATTGCGCCGCTACCTCGCCGATCACCTCCGCGGTCTCGGCAGCGCGGCCGACTGGTGGGCCGTCGAAACCGCCTGCCGCACCTGCTACACGCTGGCCCTGGCCGGCGACCCGCAGGTCGCTTATCACAACAAGCTGATCGAGCGCGCCGACACGCTTTCCCTGAACGCTCTGAGCTTCCTCTCCCTCGCGGTGCACCGCGCCGGCGGAGCAAGCGCCCCGGAGACCGCCGCAAAGCTCCTCGACCTGCGCGGCACGGTCCCCCAACACGACGGCCACTTCCTGCATCACCACCCGTCCGAGGCCTACCGCCTTCTCGCCCTGACCACCATCCGCCCCGGCTCCGAGGAGTGCGACGCCGCCATCGACCGCCTCCTCCAACAACGGGGCCGCCACGGCCATTGGGGCACCACCTGGGGCAACGCATGGACTCTGTACGCCCTCGGGGAGCACGCCGCCAATGCAGAGGCGCTCAGAACCGCGCCCGTCATCACGCTGACCACCGACGAGGGAACCCGCGAGCTGCGCCTCGACGCCGAGCGCCCCTCCCACGCCATCCGCATTCCCCTGCACGGAGGCCTCGAGGCGCACGCCGCCGCGCCAAAGGGCGTCTTCGCCCGCATCAAGCTGGCCGCCAAACCGCGCCTGGCGCCCTCGAAGGCGGTCGCCACCAACGGCCTCCGAATCCTGCGCACCTACCAGCGGGTCCTCCCGAACGGCTCAATCGAGCCGCTGCAGGACCCCGAGGTGGGCGACCTCGTGCGCGTCGACCTGCAGGTCACTCTTCCCCGCGACGGAACGCGCTACCTGGTGATCGACGACCCCCTGCCGTCGCTCTTCGAAGCGGTCAACACCGACTTCGCGAGCCAGGCCGGACGCGTCGCCGGCCGGCGGGATTCATGGCGGATCTCGCACCGGGAACTGCGCGACGAGCGCGCCCTGTTCTTCCTGAATCGCGTCCCCCGAAGCGGATCCTACACCGTCTCCTACCACGCCCGTGTCGCCACCGCCGGCGAGGCCGCCGCGCCCCCCGCGAAGGTCGAGGCCATGTACGAGCCGGAGTTCTTCGCGCTCTCCACCAGCCGCCGGTTCCAGACCCCCAACCCGCTGCTGACGAGGACCAATCGCGCCATACGGGCGACGCCGTAGATTGCGAGCCCCGCTGGAAGGAAACCGGCCGCCATCCCAATGCCATGATTCCGGGCCCCCGTCCCCGCCTCGGCCTCCGCCTCCTGCGCCGGCAGGCCCGGGGACGCCGCGGACCGGAGACATGGTGGCGGCCGCTCGTCTGCTCCGCCGCCCTCGCAACGGGCGCCCTCCTGCTCGCGTGGTGGGCCCTCCCCATGGCGGCCCGGCTTCCCCCTGCGCTGCGCAAACCTCCGGCCCCCTCGCCGGTGTTGCTCGACCGGTCCGGGGCGGTCCTCGACCACTTCCCGCGCCGCGACCTCTTCCGGCACCGCCCCGCCGCCCCCGGGGAGATCCCGCCCGCCCTCGTGGACGCCACCCTCGCGGCCGAGGACAAGCGCTTCTTCCGGCACGACGGCATGGATTACCTCGCCACGGCGCGGGCCGCCCGCGACCTGCTCCGCGAGCGGCGCGTCGTCTCCGGCGCCTCCACCATCACCCAGCAACTGGTGAAGATCTCCTCCCCGCCCGTCCCGCGCAACCTCGCCACCAAGCTGCGGGAAGCCCTCGCCGCCCGCCGCCTCGAAATGCGCCGGACCAAGAAGCAGATCCTCGCCGCCTACCTGAACCGCCTCGACTACGGCCATCACCGCCAGGGGTGCCGGGAAGCGGCGCGCTTCTACTTCGGCAAGCCCCTCGGCGACCTCTCCCTCGCGGAATGCGCCCTCCTCGCCGGCCTGCCCCAGTCCCCCTCCCTCCACGACCCCCATCGCCACCCGGAGTCCGCCCTGCAACGCCGCAACTGGATCCTCGCCCGCCTGCGCCGGGAACTGAATTACGATCCTTCTCGTATTTCAGCCGCCATGGCCGAGCCCCTCCGGCTCTCGAAGCCCCGCGGAGCCCGTCCCGCGCCGCACCTCGCCGCGCGCGTCCGGTCGTCCCGCCCCGCCGGCGGCCCGGCCCGCATCCGCACCACCGTCGACGGCAGGCTGCAGCGGGAGATCAACGCCATCGTCCGCGAGGAACTCGACCGCCTCGGGACCTCCAACGTCCGTCACGCCGCGGTGGTGGTCATCGAGAATGCCACGGGCGAAATCCTGTGCCTCGTGGGCTCGGGCGATTTCACCGACCCCCGCGGCGGGCAGATCAACGGCGCCCTCGCCCCGCGCTCGGCCGGCTCGACCCTCAAGCCGTTCACCTACCTCCTCGCCTTCGAGCGCCTCGGCCTCTTCCCGGGGTCGGTGATCGCCGACATTCCCACTCCCTACCGGACCGCCGAGGGGCTTGACCTCCCCGTCAACTATGACCGCCGACACCACGGCCCGGTCACGATCCGGCACGCCCTGGCAAACTCCCTCAACGTGTCCGCCATGCGCACCCTCAACCGTCTCGGGGGCCCGGAGCCGCTCCACGATTTCCTGCGGACCCTCGGCCTCACCACCCTCGATCGTCCGCCCGCCGAATACGGCCTCGGCCTTACGATCGGCAACGCCGAAGTGCGGCTCGTCGAACTCACCAATGCCTACGCCACCCTCGCCCGCCTCGGCCGCCGCCGGCCCGCTGCCATTCTCCCTTCCTCGTCCGGCGCGGCGCCCTCCCCATGGCCCGCCACCCTGCTGCCGGAGCATGCGGCCGGACCGGCCGGCGGCATCTGCCAAGTGACCACTCCGCAGGCGGCCTGGCTCATCGCCGACATCCTTGCCGACAACGGGGCGCGATCCGGCGCCTTCGGTCCACGCTCGGCCCTCCGCCTCCCGTTCCGTTGTGCCGCCAAGACCGGCACCTCCTCCGACTTCCGCGACAATTGGTGCCTCGGCTTCACGGCCGATTTCACGGTCGGCGTCTGGACCGGCAACTTCGACGCCGCTCCCATGCGCGGCGTCTCGGGCGTCAGCGGGGCCGGCCCCATCTTCCATCGCGCCATGCTCGCCTGTCATCGGGATCGTCCCGCCCGCTGGCTTCTGCGGCCCGACGGTCTGACCGCCATCCGGATCGATACCCGGACCGGACGCCATTTCCTCCACGATCCGCCCCCGGGACATCCCTTCGTCTCCCGGGAGTTCTGCTTCGCGAAACGCCTCCCGTCCCCCGTGCGCCCGGCCGACTATGACGACCGGGGCCGCGCCCTCCTCCCCCCGCTCTACCTCCAGTGGTTCGAAAGCGAAGACAATACCCGCCGCGACGATCTCGCCATGGCAACCACCCCCGTTCCCCGCGCCGCGCCCGAAATCCTCGTCCCCCTGCCCGCTGTCACTTATCTCGTCGACCCTGAACTCCCCTCCGGCGGCCTCCGCCTCCGGCTCCAGTGCGCCCCCCCCGCCAGCGCCGCCAGTTGGTCCAGCCCCACCTTGCGCATCGACGGCGACACCGCCTTTCTCGAACCCGGCCGGCACCAAATCATCCTCACCGACCCCCGAACCGGCCGCACCGCCACCCGCTCCATCACCGTCGAGAGCCTTTAAAGTCGCAAATCACGCATAGCGATCCGCAACCCACGCGGCGCACTCTCGCCATGCCTCCGCTAGTGTGGCGTCATGACGAGCACCACGAACGAACCCTCCGGACAGCCCCCGTGGCTCGTCAACTGGCTCCGCGACGCCTGCACACAGGAGCAGCACCACTCAATCGCTCTTAGTGCGACCTGCTCCGCCGACCTGCACGGAATCGCCACCGCCGTGGCCGAATACCTCAACGAGTTCGACAGCAACGGCGGCTGTCAATGGCGCGCCTTCGGAATCGAGGAACTGCGCCAACTGGCAGGCGACCCCATCTGCCGCAACCTGATCCTCGCAGGGTGCGGAAATCCCCCCCCCGGCGTCCCTCCCCTCTCAGACCTCGAACTCGTCACACGGCGCCTCGCTCACATCGGGGGGGTGGTCCTTGAAGGTCAGTGCGGATCGGATGCCACCCTCGACATCCCCGAGGTTTTTCACGTTTGCCTCTGCGATGCGGAACACGCCTCGCACGCCGCTTACCACCTCTGGGTCAACCCCGCCCGTTTCCGCCCGCAAAGCCTCGTCTCGGTCGTGTCGGACAGCTTCCTCGACTGGAGTTCCGAACCCGGCGAGCAGACCCCCGCCCCGACCCCCGTCCTTCGCAGCGCCCGGTCCGAACCCCGCGCCCCCCGCGGCCCGCAGGGGATCTTCTGACGAGGCAAGCCCCGGACCGTGTATTCGGAAGTCACGAGTCGGGTCCCTGCCCCCTGACACCTCGGCAAAGAGGCATCAAATAGTTGCCAAACCTGCCAACCCCACTACAGTCACCCGCCTTCCGCGGGTGGCCTCCCGCGGCGGCTCCGCCGGACCCGCAGCCAGCAACCCCTTCATGAATGCCACCGCGCTCACGCTCCTCGTCAGCTTGTGCCTCGCGGGCATCTTCATCGTGTCGTTCGCCTTCGAATCAAAACGCCGGCGCAAGCGCAGCCTCGAACGCGAATCCCTCCTCCCGCTCGACGACTCCGACGAGTCGTGATCCCCGGCCCCTCCGATGACCACCCCCGCTGAGACGACCGAACAAATCACCGTCAATTACGACGACCGCACCGTCCGGCAGTTCGTCCTCGCCTCGATCATGTTCGGCCTCGTGGCCATGATTGCCGGCGTCCTCGCCGCCACCCAGCTCTCGTGGTGGGAGATGAACGGCAAATTTCTCGAGGTGCTCACCTTTGGCGCCTTCCGGAGCGACGGCGTCCAATACCTCACCTTCGGCCGCCTCCGTCCGCTTCACACCAACGCCGCCATCTTCGCCTTCGTCGGAAACATGATCTTCGCCGGCGTCTATTACTCGGTTCAGCGCCTCTGCAAGGCGCGCATGGCCTCCGACCTCCTCTCGAAGATCAACTTCTGGGGGTGGCAACTCATCATCGTGGCCGCCGCCGTCACCCTCCCGCTCGGCTTCACCCAAGGCAAGGAATACGCCGAACTCATCTGGCCGATCGACGTCGCGGTGGCGTTGGTCTGGGTGGCCTTCGGCCTCAACATGCTTCTCACCATCCGGAACCGCAACGAGCCCAGCCTCTACGTCGCCATCTGGTTCTACGTCGCCACCTTCGTGACGGTGGCGATGCTCTACATCGTCAACAACCTGCAATGGCCGACGGGCTGGCTCCACAGCTATTCCATCTTCGGTGGCGTCCAGGATGCCCTGGTGCAGTGGTGGTACGGGCACAACGCGGTGGCCTTCTTCCTCACCACGCCCATCCTTGGCATCATGTACTACTTCCTCCCGAAGGCCGCCAACCGGCCGGTCTACTCCTACCGGTTGTCGATCGTGCACTTCTGGTCGCTGATCTTCATCTACATCTGGGCCGGCCCCCACCATCTCCTCAACACCGCCCTGCCGACATGGCTGCAGTACCTCGGCATGTTTTTCTCACTCATGCTTTGGGCGCCGTCGTGGGGCGGCATGCTGAACGGCCTCCTGACCCTCCGCGGCGCCTGGACCCGGCTCCGCACCGATCCCGTCATCAAGTTCTTCGCGGCCGGGGTCACCTTCTACGGGATGGCCACCTTCGAAGGTCCCCTCCTCGCGATCCGGGCCGTCAACCAGCTCTCGCACTACACCGACTGGACCATCGGCCACGTCCATGCGGGTGCCCTCGGCTGGAACGGCTTCATGGCCGCCGGCATGTTCTACTGGCTCGCCCCCCGCCTCTGGAAGACGCCGCTCTGGTCGGAAAAGTGGGCCAACTACCACTTCTGGATCGGGTTGGTGGGCATCCTCTTCTACGTCGCCGCCATGTGGGCCGGCGGGATCACCCAGGGCCTCCTCCTCGGCGCTCTCGACGCCACCGGCGCCAACCTCAACGAACCCGACTTCGTCAACACCCTCGAGGCCATCCATTGGCCCTACGTCTTCCGTTCCGTCGGGGGCGCCCTCTTCCTGCTCGGCTTCATCATGTGCGCCGTCAACATCGGGCTGACGGCGCGCGCCGGGTCGCCCTCTTCCGGGACGACGCAGGTCACGGCGGAGCGTTCCGCCCACCAGGACCGCATGACATGGAAGGAAACCTGGAAGAACGATCCCGTGACCTACAGCGTCTGGGCCCTCGTCTTCGGCATCCTCTGGTTCTTCCTGCCCCCCTACGCCGATCTCATGGCCCTCGTGGTCTGCATCGGGCTCTCCGTCAAGGCCGTGGTCGAGTTCCGCCGCTCGAGCAATTCATGGTCCGACTGGCACGAGCGCCTCCTCGAAAACTACCTCCCCTTCACCATTCTCGTCTTCGTGGCGGTCGCCATCGGCGGCGCGGTCCAGATCATCCCCGCCCTCGTCTTCAACAAGGCCGCCAACGTCGAGGACCGCATCCAGAAACTCTATACGCCCCTCGAACTGGCCGGCCGCGACCTCTACGTCGCCCATGGCTGCTACAACTGCCACTCCCAGATGATCCGCACCCTCCGGCCGGACGTCATGCGCTACGGCGATTACAGTCGCCTCGGGGAGTCCATCTACGACCACCCCTTCCAGTGGGGCTCGAAACGCACCGGCCCCGACCTCGCCCGCGAAGGCGGCAAGCGCGGAGACGGCTGGCAGTACCGCCACTTCCTCGACCCGCGATCCATCGACGAAGACTCGAACATGCCGTCCTACCACTTCCTCAACCACGAGGAAATCGATTTCGACGCCCTGCCCGGCAAGATCGCCGCCCAACGCCGGCTCGGCGTCCCCTACGAGCCGATGACGCGCGAGGAGATCATCGACTCCGCCCGCAAACAGGCCAACGACATCGCCCAGCGCATCGTCGACGCAAGGGAGATCGTTCCCGGCATGGAATCCCTCCCTCCAAACGACCAGGTGCGCGACCTTTCCGAACGCCGCATCATCGCCCTCATCGCATACATCCAGAAACTCGGCGCCTACGAAGCCGTCGAGCCCGGCGCCCCCCGCGACCGCAAGCTCTTCAATCCTCCGGATCAGTTTCATCGGGTCGGGTCGAAGTGATCGGTGCGCCGGCTGACTCGATGTCCCGATGACCGCTTGACCCCCGACACCCTCACCTCGCATGTGGAGCCGCATAAAATTCGCCGAATGGTCCGAATGGGCGCCCTACGCGGCGTTCTTCCTCACCTTTGCGGTGTTCGTGATCCTGGTCGCCCGGGCCGTCATGATGCGCAAGGCGAAGGCCCGGCGGATGGCCCGACTCCCGCTCGAAGAACAACCCGGCGACGCTCCTCCTCCCGAAGACCGGCCCGACGAACACTCCGAGAAAAATGCCTGACGACACCAAGCTGCCCGACCCCCCGGAGCGGGAACCAAGAACGGCCCTCTATGCCTCCAAGGACGAGCCGGTCGTCATCCGCCCCCACGTCTACGACGGCATCCATGAATACGATCAGCGCCTCCCCAACTGGTGGCTCTTCACGTTCTACGTCATGATTGTCCTCTTCGTTCTCTTCTGGGCCGGTTACTACCAGTTCGGCTTCTTCAAGAGCGACCCCGAACGGATCGACGCCGCCATGGCCGCCGTGGAACGCAAAAAACAGGCCGAACTCGAAAAACTCCTCGCTGACCTCGACAACCGCTCCCTCGTCGCGGACTGGTCCCACAACGAAAGCGTCCTCGATAGCGGACAGGCCGCCTACTCGACCCACTGCTCCGCCTGCCACGCCGCCGACCTCTCCGCCACCACTGTCGTGGCCGGCATGGACCCCATCCCGATGCCCGGCCTCCCCCTCACCGACGGCGAATGGAAGTTCGGAGGAGAACCGATGGAGATCTTCAAGCTCATCCGCAACGGCTCCCCGCCCGAGAGCGAGGGCCACAACGGCGCCAAAATGGAAGCATGGGGAGAAACACTCTCCTCGAAAGCCATCGCCGAAATCACCGCCTTCATCATCTCCAGAAATCGCGACGAGTTCACCAAATTCGTGAACTGACCGCCGGAGCCGGCACCCCCCAGTTCGTCCAAGGAGCCCGGCCGCGCGGCGGGGTGTTCCCTTGGCGCCCGAAACCCGAAACCCGTGGGTTGAATCGCATCCCGGCTGGACGAAAAGGCCCCTTCCGGACACAATGACCACGATCCGATGGCTCAATACAAGAAGGCCGGGACGATTCAGATGGAGCCGGCGGGGCGGGTCCGTCGAACGAGCGCGATCAACCATGGCGCCATCGCGGGCGTCCTCTTCTTGCTCGCGCTCGTCGCGAGGTTCGTGATCCCGATCGGGGCCGCCAACTCGGATCAGGCCGCGGCCCATCCCGGAGCCTGGTACCTTGCCAACGCCGTCGCCGCCCTCATCTGGATCTGGGGTTGCGTGCATCTCGCGGTGCGTTTCAAGCTGCACCCCGCCTGGGGCTTCTTCGGATTGCTCTTCCTGGTCGGGATCGCCATCATCTTCTGGGCGGCCCAACAGCGCCCCGTATGGGAACGCCAGAAGGCCCTGCGATCCCCCGCCTCCCGCAAACGCCAGGTCGACCCGAACAGCCTCTACTGAAACGTGGGAGGAATCTCAGTCGCGCCTTACCGCTCGCCGCACTTGCGGCAATTCGTCGAAGTGGTCATCGTGGGTTGCCAACTCGCCGCCGAGTTCCATTGCCACCGCCCCGATCCAGATGTCGTTGGTGGGGATCGGCGTGCCTCGTTGCCGGAGGAACGCGACCGCCTCACCGTAGCGCTCCGCCACCCGCTTGTCGATATGCCCCACGCGAACTTGCGGTTCGCCGAGAAATTCTTCCAAGCGCTTGAAGTTCCGCTCAAAACAGCGCCCGCGCCGAAAACCGTGAAACAATTCCCCAAGGACGATGGATGGGACAATCACCGCGTCGGCCAATGCCAAGTTCTCCCGCCAGGCGCCGCTGCGTCGCCAGTTGCCGTAGGCGTTCGTGTCCAGAATCAGGATCGCGTCCATAGCTCCTCATCGATCCGCTCCCTCTCTTCACGCAGGAAGTCGTCCCATTCCTTGCCAAACTCGCGGGCGCTGTCTCCGGCGTACTTGTCCAGATTGCCTTTGCGGGCGCGCTCCTCGCACACGCCAAGCCCGCGGCCCAAGGCTTCCACCAGCACGGTGTTCATGGACGTTCCCCTTCGTTTGGCTTCTTTCTTAGCCTTCGCCACCCATCGTTCATGCACCTGTCGGATCGTCACCTGCATCATGCAGGCACTTCATCATAGAATGTGCATGCAGTCAACCACCTTGGCGGCCCTCTGGAGTGCGCCGGCAGAGCGAGCCTCCGCGAGCGGCGACGGCGCTTTGG
>Ga0180431_10007237_pt1 | contig 12987 bp, 9 predicted proteins | sample SS_ome_11_FD_132459 | JGI IMG/M metagenome (GOLD analysis project Ga0180431, IMG submission 132459) | Hypersaline lake sediment archaeal communities from the Salton Sea, California, USA - SS_1_MS_1 metaG | ecosystem: Environmental > Aquatic > Non-marine Saline and Alkaline > Hypersaline >... | reverse complement strand
GGGCCGGGCTGGTGGGGGGGGTTGGCGGCGCTGGTGGCGGGTTTTGGGAGGCGGACGGCGATTCCGCAGGGGAAGTGTCCGACGGATCCGGGGGGGTGGGTGGGGAGGGCGGGGAGTTCGGTTCGGTCGGTTTGCGGGTCGGGGAGGTTGACGTTGGTGGCGGGGGAGGTTTCGGTGAGGCCGTATCCTTCGAAGGGGAGGATGCCGAATTTCTTTTCGAAGGTTTGGGCGAGGCTCTGGGGGAGTTTTTCGGCGCCGGTGATGATGAGTTCGAGGGGGGCGAGCTGGGCGGGTTCGACGCGGCGCATGAATCCGCGGAGGAAGGTGGGGGTGGAGAGGAGGAGGCGGACGTGGTGGAGGTTGACGAGTTCCGCGAGGCGTTTTGATTCGAGGGGATTCGGGTAGGTGACGAGGTCGATGCCTTCGAGGAGGGGGTACCAGAGAGTGACGGTGATGCCAAAGGAGTGGAAGAGGGGAAGGCAACCGAGGATTCTGGCGTTCGGGGGGAGGTCGAGCTTGGCGCCGAACTGGCAGACGTTGGCGAGGATGTTGCGGTGCGTGAGCGGCACGCCCTTGGGTTCGCCGGACGACCCGGAGGTGAACAGGAGGATCGCCTCGTCATGGTCGCGGCCGGCTTGGTGCAGGCCGAGCAATCGCGCGAGGGCTCCGGCGGGGAGCAATTTCGAGATGATGGCCCAGCGGACGATCCGCGCCCTGATGGCGGGCAGGAGGCGTTCGACGAAGAGGAGGTCGCGATTGGGAGGCCATGGGAATTCCGGCATGCGTCGGACGAACGGGTCGGCCGTGAGGAACTTGTCGAGGTCGGCCTGGCGGATCGCGGAGTTCACCGCTTCGCGGGAGGCGGTGAAGTTGAGGTTGACGGGGATTTTGCCGGCGAGGACGACGGCGAGGTTGCCGACGAGGCCGCCGCGTCCCGGGGGAAGGATGACGCCGACGCGCTTGCGGGAGGTGGCGGTCCGGATTTCGCGGGAGAGGGCGATGGCGGCCGGGAGGAGCTGCGAGTAGGGGAGGGCGGAGTCGTCGGCGCCGTCGAGGAGTCCGGCGTTGCGGCCGTGGGTCTTGAGCGCGCGGAGGAGGGATTCGCCGAGGGAGCCGGCGAGGAAGCGGCGCGAGGAGAACGCCTGCTCGGACGCTTCGAGAAGGGCTTGGCGGAAATTGGCCGCGGAGAGGCCGGCGTCGTCGAGGCGTCTGCCGGCGGCGAAGATGGCGCCGGGGGATTCGCCGGAGGATTCCACGGAGAGCGCGACCTCTTCAGGACAGTGAACGGCGAGGGGGAGGATCGGCAGTCCGAGTTCGCACAGGAAGCGGAGCTGAGCGGAGGGAATGTGGCAGGCGTGGCCGTGACCGGCGACGACGTCTCCCGGTATGAAGATGAGGAGGCCTCCGGCATCGAGTTTTGAGCGGAGGGCGGCGCCCACGACCGCGGGATGCGGGTCTTGATCGGAAAAGGTTGCGGCGAGGACGTCGCGGCGGGCGAGGTAGTCGCGGGTGGCGGGTTCCACGAAGGCGTTTTCCTCGACCAGCCAGACGATGGGGCGATGGGCGAGGCGGCGGGCGAGGGCCTGCATTTCCCGATGCCGGAGCAGGCCGGGGACGATCAGGGTTCCTTCGGAAGGGAAGGATTCGAATCCGAGAAACGTGAATGAGCCAGCAGCCATGGGTGCCCGCAACACGGTCGCAGATGCATTGGCGAAGGGAAGCACGAATGCACCGGCTTTTGGGGTTGGGGTGGCGGGATGTGGCGGGCGGGTTCACCCCGCATGATGAGAGCGGTGACGTTGACGAGGTGGTGACGGGGGCGGGGGCCGTTCCAGCCGGCCCGCCGGTCGAGGAAGAGGTGGGCGTGCCAGTGGGTGTGGCCGGCGATCGACATGGTGTAGGGGCGGTTCTCGATGAGGCGGAAGAGGGCGTGGCGGTCGGCGGTGCGCTCCGCGGGGCTGTCGGAGGCGAAGAGGGGGATGTGCATCATCAGGACGAGAAGCTGGTCCTCGGGGAAATGGGGAAGGAGGTTCTCGAGGAAGGCGAGCTGGCGGGTTCCGAGTTCGCCGAGAGTGACCCCGAAGCTTGCGTCGGCGCCGATCAGTTCCCGGACCGAGTCCCTTGCCATGTAGTCGAGTTCCCGAAGGTCGCGGGACTGGGTGTCGCCGAAGAAGATCGCCCTGAAGCGCGGGGGCTCGGGGCGGGGACGCAAGGGGAAGTCGATCGAGGGGGGAAGGGGTCCGGCCGGCCGGACGCCGGGGAACCGGGAGGGCGGGGAGCCGAGGGGTTTGTGGATGTAGAAGAATTGGGGGAGTTGGCGGGGGTTCACGGGGGGCATCCAACCGCGGGGCTTGATGACGAAGAAGATCGTGTCGTCGCGGGCGGGAAGCGACCATGATCCGTCGCTGGCGGTCTTGGTGACCTCGATCTGATTGGAGACGAGGACGCCGGGGAGGCCGGGTTCGCCGGGTTCGCCGGGTTCGCGGCGTTTGTTGTCGTTCAGGTCGTGGAAGACGAAGCCGGAGGCGGCGGCGGCGGCGGTGGCGGTGGCGGTGGCGGCGGCGAGGAGGAGGAGGAGGCAGGCGAAGAATCGGAGGAAGGGAGGAGACATGCCGGTGAGGCAAGTGGCACACGGAGGACGGGAGGGCAAGGCCGGGGAGGCGGAGAGCAGGTCAAGAAACCGCCACAATTTGCGTTTTGCGCGCTTTGTGGTTCCGGGGTTTTGTGGTAGCGATGATGCAAGCAATGAGCGACGAGAAGAAGCGGGGCCAGTTACCGGGCGAAGCTCCTGTGGATCTCTCCGCCCTTGATTTCGGACCGTCGTGGGCCCGGGAGGCCTCCCCGGGAAAGCCGGCCGAGGAGAAAGAGGCCACTGATGCGCGGCATCGGGAGAGGAGGAGGGAAGGGCGCCGTGACGAGCGTCGTCAAGACCGGGAGGACTCGCATCGCGAGCATCGGGGCCGCCGGGACCGCGAGCGCGGTCCGGAGAAGGGGCGCGGACACCGCGACGACCGGCGCGGGCGCCACGACGACCGGCGCGGGCGCCACGACGACCGGCGCGGGCGCGGTGACGACCGGCGTGACGACCGGCGGGAGGAAGTGCCGCCCCCGGAGGGTGTGACGGCGGAGATCATGCCGGTTGAGGAGGGATTGGACCGGTTGGCGAAGGAGATTCTGGCAGGGGGCCGGACCTATTCGGTGTTTGACTTGGCGCGGTTGGTGATGGGGGGGCGGGACCGGTTCAACGTGGTATACCGGACGGACGGGGCGAGTGAGCTTTACCGGTGCCGGAAGGACGGCTCGGTATGGCTGACGCAGGCGGAGGCGCTGCGGCATTTCTGGCGGTCGAGCTGGAGGAAGGAGTATTACGAGGAGGTCGTGACGGACACGAAGCCGCCGAGCGGGAATTTTCAGGCGGTGGCGCGGTGCGGCATCAGCGGGGAGTATCTTGGGCCGCCGAACTATCACGCCTACCAGACGGCCCTGGCGCAACTGCACCGGGAGCGGTTTTCCAACATGCCGCTGGATCTGTATAAGAAGAAGGTCCGCATGGAGCATGGCGAGGAGGCCGTCAATGCGTGGCTTGAGAAGATGTCGAAGCGGGTCAGCTATCGTGCGGTGGCGGCTGCGGCGGAGGAAGATGCGCGGGAGGCCCCGGATGGATCGCGGTCCGAGGCGGGAGAAGAAGAAAGGGGTGCGCCGGAAGGGGTTGCTGAGGAGGAGGGGGAGGAAGGGGCGGCCGACCCGGTGGAGATGGAAACGACAACGAGCGAGCCGGAGGCCGCGCCGGAAATGGTGGATGCCGCCGTGGAAGAGGGGGAGGAGAAGGCGGAGGCAGGGGACGCGAAGGCGCCGTCCGAGCCGCTGATGGTGGACAGGCAGGAGGTGGAACGGCATTTTCTCGATAACGGGTTTTCGAACGCTTTTCAGAAATGCGACTGGGCGGCGGTGGCGGGCAACATCTCCGGGGGACTTCTTTCGCCGGGGCTTCTGACGTTGTTGAGGCACACGGTGTCGGAGGAGCGGCGTTATCCGGGGAGCCTCACTCCGATGCTGTGCCGGCAGTTGTCGGGGCGGCACGTGGCGGTCTTCAAATGGCGGCGCAAGCTCAAGGCGGGGCCTTCGAGGCCGCACGCCGTTCCGAGCGGAATGGCGATGGCGGACCGCCCGGGGGCCCTGCTGAAGTGGATCATCGCGAAGTCGGGATCGAGTCTGGAGGCGCTTTGGAAGGAGGTTTTGCCCGGTGAGGCGGGGGAAGCGGAGAAGCGGGACTGGTATCGCGATCTGCACTGGCTGATCAACCAAGGCTACGTGCTCCTGTTGTCTGACAGCACGCTGCATCTGGCGAAAGCCTCGTCGGGCGGCGTGCAGCCCGCCCGGGCGCCGGAGGGCGAGGGAAGCGCGAGCGAAGCCGGCGGAGGGAAGGCAAGGCAGGAAGGCGGCGGGGCGGATGGCTCCCCGGAAGCCCGGGAGAGCGGACCAGAGTCGTCCGGGACGGCGGACGGGGCGCAAGGGCCGGTCACGGAGACGGGGGAGGAGCCTCGGGTGGAGTCCGGCGCCCGCAAATGCTCCGGACTCTATGCGGAAAGCGGAGTGACCCTGCGGGGAGTTCCGAAAGTGTCGGAAGGGCTCGATCTTCGCGGTCTGCGGCCGCACCCGCGTTTCGAGGAACCGCCGGCCGAGGAGGCCGGGGAAGACGCGGAGAGCGAACGCTACAGCTACTGGTAGCGGGGGGGCTCCGGATTTGACTAAGGACCCGGGGGAGGGTCTCGTAGGGAGAATTGAGAGTGCGTTCTTCTCCCAACAGAGCGGGCAGACCCCTTCGCTTGGCGCCGTTCTTCCGGCCGGAAGCCGCGGCGCCCGATGTGTTTTCGTTTCGGCGGGCGGTGGGGGTGGCGACGGGGGTCCTCTTGATCGGGATCGTGGCGGCTCGCTGCTGGTTGGTTCCGGCACCGGAACCGGCGGCCATGGAGGAGAGCGCGCGGAGTGTGGTGCAACTCGAGGAGGCTGAATGGAGGGAGGAGGAGGCGCCTCTCGAGGAGCGGGCGAATGTGGCGCGGCCTTCCCGTTCGAACCCGGCGGTTCCGGCGGTGGTTCCGGGGTTCCTGCACCGGGATGAGCCGGCCGAATTGGAGATGCCGGAATGGGAATTGCCTCCGGCAGAGCCCTTCGAGCACATTGCCAGCGAGAAGGCGCATGAGCCCTTCCCCAGCGCGGAGGCCGAGCCTCCGGCGGCGAGGCCGGAACGGCGGCGCAGCGACCGGGAGGCCGCTCCCCCCCGTCGGACGAGCAGGGCGGGGCCGAGGCCGGTGACGCAGCCGGCGCGGGTCCTCCGGCGTTTCGAGCCCGGTTACCCCCGCAGCGCCCGGCGGGCCGGAATCGAGGGGCGGGTGGTCCTCAACGTGCGGGTGCGACCCGACGGACGGGTCGGCTCGGTGCGGGTGGTGACCTCCTCGGGCAGCGCCGTTCTTGATTCTGCCGCCATCTCGGCCGTCAAGCGCTGGGCGTTCGCCCCCGAGCGTCGCGGCGACCGCCCCGTGGCCAGCACCGTGCAGGTGCCCTTCCGGTTCGAACTCGAGTGAAGCCGCCGCCGCGGCAATGATCTCACCGGCTCAGAGGATCTTCCGGCGGATGGAGGCGGTGACTTGCCCGGGGTTGGCCTTGCCTTTGGAGGCCTTCATGACTTGGCCGGTGAGCCAGTTGACGAGTTTTTCGTTGCCGTTCCGGATGGCGGCGACCTTGTCGGGGTTGGCGGCGATGGTTTCGTCGATGAGGGCGTCGACGGCGCCGGTGTCGGCGGGTTCGAAGCCGAGTTCCTTTGCGATGGCGGCGGGGTCCTTTTCGGGGGATTGCCAGAGCAGATCGAAGACCTCGCGGGCCTGGTTGTTCGAGAGGTGTCCGGATTCGACGAGGTCGACGGTGGCGGCGAGCTTGGCGGGTGGGACGGGCGAGCCGGCGGCGTCGAGGCCGGCGTCGTTGAGGTGCTGGAAGAGGGCGTTGATGACCCAGTTGGCGGTCTTCTTCGGAGGCGCATGGCAGGCTGCCACGGCGGTCTCGAAGTAGGCGGCGTTGGAGCGGTTGGCGGTGAGGACGGCGGCGTCGTAGTCGCCGAGTTGGTATTGATCGCGGTAGCGGGCGGCCTTTTCGTGAGGCAGTTCGGGGATCTCGGCGCGCATGCGATCGACGATGGCGCCGGAGCGGACCGGCAGGAGGTCGGGGTCGGGGAAGTAGCGGTAGTCGTGGGACTCCTCCTTGGTGCGCATGACTTCGGTGACGCCGGCGTCGTCGTTCCAGCGCCAGGTGGACTGGACGAGGGTGCGGCCGGCGTCGAGTTCGGCGCACTGGCGGCCGATTTCGTAGTGCAGGGCGCGCCGCACGGCGGAGATCGAGTTCATGTTCTTGAGCTCGATCTTGACGCCGAGTTCCTGCTGGTGAAGGGGGCGGACCGAGACGTTGACGTCGCAGCGCAGTTGGCCCTTTTCCATGTCGGCGTCCGAGATTTCGCCGTAGACGAGGATCTGCTGGAGCGTCTTGAGGTATGAGAAGGCTTCCTCGGGCGAATCGAGGTCCGGTTCGGAGACGATCTCCATGAGGGGGGTGCCGGCGCGGTTGAAGTCGATGACGGTGGCGGCGGGGAGGTGGGTGGATTTGGCGACGTCTTCTTCGAGGTGGATGCGGTTCAGGCGGACCTTCTTGCCGGGGCGGTCGATCTTGTCCTGGGCGTCCTTGGGGTAGTTGTGATGGTAGAGCGGGACGGCCCCGCCGCGGCAAAGCGGGAGGTCGAACTGCGAGATCTGATAGTTCTTGGGCATGTCCGGATAGAAGTAGTTCTTCCGGTCCCATTTCGAGATGGCGGGCGTTTCGCAATCGAGGAGGAGCCCGGCGAGGATGGTTTTCTCGATGGCTTTCCTGTTGAGGACGGGGAGAGCGCCGGGGAGGCCGAGGCAGACCGGGCAGATGTTGGTGTTGGGCTCCTCGCCGAAGCTGGTCCGGCAGGAACAGAACATCTTGCTCGATGTCTTGACCTGGCAATGGACTTCGAGGCCGATGGTGGCGATGTAGTCTTCGCGGGCCATGCGCAGGGGTTAGGGGTTAGGGGTTAGGGGGCCGTCACAAATGAGTCAAGTTTTCCGGCAGCAAGGTTGCCCTGCCTGATGCAGGGTGCAAGATTCAGGATGCAGCCCCGTGTTCCCTGCATCCTGCATCCTGGTCCGAGGCTTGCCTCGCTGGCGCTATTTCTTTTCTTCTTCGAGGAGGCCGAGGGATTGTTCGACGTCGATGGCTTTCAGGGCGACTTCGGCGTTGGGTTTTCGGGCCACTTCCCTGATGGGTTTGGCCTTGAGGAGGTGGGCGTATTGGCGTTCCTCGATGTAAGACCGGAGGTCGGCGCTTTGTTCCTTGAGCATGGCGTTGATGTCTTCCTGGAGGACGGCGTCGCGGACCGGTTTGTGGGTGGCGGCGGTGGTGACGGCGATCTTGTTGTCGACGAGGACGGTGAGTTTGGCGAGGTTGGCGCGGGCCCGGTTGTTGAGGACGTCGTATTGCTCGTGCAGTTGGCCGACGGCGGTCGAGTCGACGAGCCGCTTGACTCTTGCGAGGGGGGGTTGGCCGGACTTGGTGATCTTCCCCTTGTCGCGCACGCTGGTCTTGATCCAGTCCAGTTCGTCGAGGGTTCCAAGGTATCGGACGCCGGAGAAGAGGAAGGCGGTCGCCGCCGCTCCCATGAGGAAGCCGAGCACTCCTCCGAAGAACCCGGAGCTTCCGTTGCCGGATTTGGCGGCAAAGGGGCTCGAGACGACGCTGAAGAGGGCGCGGGCCACGAAGAACACCGCCAGACCGAGGACGACCCCCACCGCCCCGGACATCCAGGGCTCGGGGCTGGAAACCACCGTCCCCGCAATCGACCCCCCTCTCTGGAATCCCCAACAGGCGGCGATCAGGCCTGCGGACAGGGCGACCAGCCCGAAAAACATTCGCACGAGGCCCTTGACGAAACCGAGGATCGTGAAGCCGAGAACGATAAAGGCGACGGCCGCGATGACGGCGAGATCGGGGAGAGTTAGATCAAGCATGGTTCAGACGGGTTGGCGCCGGGTCGCGGGGAGGCCGCACTGGGCGCGTTGGCGGAGGAGGTGATCACAGAGGACAAGAGCGGCCATGGCTTCCACCACGGGGACGGCCCTCGGGAGGACGCAGGGGTCGTGGCGCCCCCGGCCGCGGAGTTCGGCGTCGGTGCCGCTGGTGCTGACAGTGGCCTGGGAGGCCATGATGGTGGCGGTCGGCTTGAAGGCGATCCGGAAGACGATCGGTTCGCCGTTCGAGATGCCGCCCTGCACGCCGCCGGAGCGGTTGCTGCGGGTCCGGACGCGGGTGCCGTCCATGAAGAACGGGTCGTTGTGTTCGTGGCCCGTGAGAAGGGTGCCGTCGAAGCCGGAGCCGATCTCGAAGCCTTTGGTGGCGGGGAGGTTCAGCATCGCCTTGGCGAGGTCGGCTTCCAGCTTGTCGAACACGGGTTCCCCGAGGCCCGGCGGGCAACCGCGGATCACGGCCTCCACCACGCCGCCAAGGGAGTTGCCCTCGGCGCGGGCCTGCTTGATGAGTTCGACCATCCGGCCGGCCATTTCGGGGTCGCCAGTGCGGACCGGATTGCTTTCGATGGTCTCGGCGGTCACGGAATCCGCGGCAACCCGGGCGCGGAGGTCCTTGACGGAGCTGACCCACGCAAGGATCTCGATTCCGGGCGCGAGGGTGTCCATGACCTGGCGGGCCACGGCAGCGGCGGCGACCCGGCCGATGGTTTCGCGGGCGGACGCGCGGCCTCCACCTTGCCAGTTGCGGATTCCGTATTTGGCGTCGTAAGTATAATCGGCATGGGAGGGGCGGTATTTGACGGCCATTTCCTGGTACGCTTCCGGACGGGCGTCCCGGTTGCGGACGAGGATGGCGATGGGGGTCCCGAGGGTCAGTCCCTCGAAGGTCCCCGAGAGAATCTCGCACTTGTCGGCCTCGTCTCGCGGACTCACAATCTCGCTCTGGCCGGGGCGCCGGCGGTCGAGTTCGCGCTGGACGGCCTCCTCGGAGAGCGGGATGCGCGGTGGACAGCCGTCGATGACCACTCCCACGCCGCCACCATGGGACTCGCCGAAGGTGGCGATCCGGAAACAATTCCCCATGAAGCTGGACATCGCAGGAAGTCTATGAGTTCTGATTATCGAGGCAACGAGAGTTTCGAGCCGGCGAACGGGGGGAGGAGAGAAATCTGACGGAAAAGTAACAAGGTTGAAGTTTAAGAAAGGGCTGGTATCGGTCCATCTTTTCGTCTAGCGTCTAACCAAGGTTAATTATAAAGGGTCAAGGGATGCGAATTGAGCTGGTAACGGACACCTTTCCTCCGGATGTGAACGGGGTGGCGATGACCTTGGGCCGGTTGGTGGCCGGGCTGCGGGAGAGAGGGCATCTGGTCCATGTCTTGCACACGGCGGAGGAGGGAGCGAAGGACGGCGAGACGAGTTTGCCATCGGTGGCGTTGCCCGGCTACAAAGAAGTTCGGTTGGGGTTGCCGGGGCGGGGGAGGCTTTTTCGGCGTTGGCGGAGGAAGCCGCCGGATGTGATCTACGTGGCGACGGAGAGTCCGCTGGGTCATTCGGCGATCAAGGCGGCGGCGGCGCTGGGGATTCCGGTGGCGGCGGGATTTCACACGAATTTCGACCAGTATCTGGCCAAGTATCATTTGAGCGGGCTGAGATTGGCGGCGCAGGCCTACCTGAAGAAGGTGCACAACGCGGCGGACGCGACCTTTGCGCCCTCGGTTGAAGTGGTGGAGCGTTTGCGGCGGGAAGGATTCCGGAACGTGCAGCTTCTGGGGCGGGGGGTGGACACGGAGCTGTTTCGGCCGGCGCGCCGGGATGCGGGGTTGCGAGCGGGTTGGGGGGCGCGGAACGGGACGCCGGTGGCGATGGTGGTGGGGCGGGTGGCGCCGGAGAAGAACCTGCCGTTGGCGATGGAAGCGTTTGCGCGGATGCGGGCGACGGTTCCGGATTTGCGTTGTGTGGTGGTGGGGGACGGGCCGATTCGGGCGCGGCTTGAACGGGAGAACCCCGGGGTGGAATTTGCGGGGATGCGGACCGGGGATGATCTGGCGCGCTATTATGCCTCGGCCGACATTCTGTTGTTTCCGAGCGAGACGGAGACCTTTGGGAATGTTCTTCTGGAGGGGATGGCGAGCGGCCTGCTGGCGGTGTGCTACGACTACGCGGCGGCGGCCCGTCACGTGCGGCACGAAGTCAACGGGCTGAAGGTGAAGGTGGGGGCGCGGGACTGCTTCATGGAGGAGGCCCTTCGGGCGGTTGACCTGCCGAGCTGGGCGGGCGTGCGGACCGAGGCCCGCCGGAGCGTGGAGCCATACGGGTGGAATCAGGTCATCGACTCCTTCGAGGAGCGGATGCAGCGGCTGGCGGGAGAGCGGATCACGATGAGAAGCCGGCGAAGGAAGAAGACCGGCAAGCTCTCGTTCCGGACGATCTTCATCTCCGACGTGCATCTGGGCACGAAGGACAGCAAGGTGAAGGAGGTGGTGGATTTTCTTAAACACACGCAATGCCGGCGTCTCGTGCTGAACGGGGACATCATTGACGCGTGGGCCCTGAAGCGGGGAGGGACATGGAAGAAGAGCCACACGCGGTTCATTCGCACCGTCTTGAAGCTGATGGAGAAGCGCGAGGTGGAGGTGATCTACCTGCGGGGCAACCACGACGATGTTCTGGAGCGTTTCCTCCCGATCGAGATCGGGGGGATGAAGGTGATGAAGGAATACGTGCACCAGACGGCGGACGGCAAGCGCTACCTGGTGGTGCACGGGGACGGGTTTGACCGCGTTTCGACCGACTACCGGTGGCTGGCGATTCTGGGGTCGATCGGTTACGATTTTCTGCTGCGATTCAACCGGCTCTACAACCATTACCGGGCCTGGCGGGGGAAGGAGTACTTTTCCATGAGCAAGGTGATCAAGGCCCGGGTGAAGTCGGCGGTGTCGTTCGTGGACCGTTACCAGGAGCAGCTGCAGGAACTGGCCCGGCTGCGCAAGTGCGACGGAATCATCTGCGGGCACATCCACACCCCGGCCGACGAACAGGTGGGGGAGATTCACTACCTCAACTCGGGGGACTGGGTGGAGTCTCTGAGTTGCGTGGTGGAACACGAGGAGGGCGGGTTGGAAGTCCTTCATTACGAGGAGTTTCTCAAACGCGCGCAGAGCCGGAAGGAGGACGCGGGGAGCGAGACGCAGGCCGGCGCGGGCCGGACTGCGGTGGTTCCAGCGATTCCGGAGCCTTCGGCTCGTGTGACGGCGCCGACCTGAAGGCACGCTCCGTCGGCATGACGGGATGACTTCTCCGCAACCAGGACCACCATTGTCGAAGCCATGTTCAGTTCGGAAACCGACCCGGAGGACTTCGGAGTCCTTGCCCGCGAGTTGAGAGGCCACGTGCTTTCGATGGGCGGCCTTGCGTTGCGCAATCTGGAACTGGCGATGGGGTCGATCAGCGCCCGGGACGCCAGCGCGACGGCCGAGCTGTACGATATCCATGAGAGCATCGAGGACCTCGGGATGCGCTCGGCGGGAGTGGCGGAACAACTGTTGGGCCGGTTCCCCTGTGACGAGGGGCGGCTGGGTCTGGTTCTTTCGTCGCTGATGATCGGGCAATTGCTGTCGCGGATTTCGAACCGGGCGCTGGAGGTTTCATCCCGGTCGCGGGCGATCGTGGAAGGGGCGGAGTCGGAGGGGACGCGGCTGCTTGATCCGCTGTATTCGTCGGTCTACGGGCTGGTTCGGCAGGCCATGACGTCCTATGCGGATTCCGACGCGGCGAACGCCGCGCAGCTCGTGCGGAACGGGCCGGTTCTGACGGCGGCCGCCCGGGAGGTGGCGACGCAGCTGCGGGAGCGCGTGGGCGCCGATCAGCGGCTGGCGTTCGTGAACCTGAATCTGTTGTTGATCTCGCGGGTGCTTCTTGAGATCGGGACTCTTGCCGGGGGGATCTGCGAGGAGATTCTGACCCGGGGAGGCATATCGGACCTCGAGGGGGCAGCGGGGGTTGATCCGGTGCGCGGGGTGCAAGTTTCAGCCTGAAAACGTCATGCTTTCGCTTGCGGATGACGGCCGGACTGCTAGGCTGACGCGCGGTTACCGATAGGCATGGAAGCGGTTCTCGATTGTCGGGTTCTCGTTCTGAATCGGCTCTGGCAGCCGATTCAGACGTGCTCGGTCCGTCGTGCGATTCGGCTGCTGTGTCTTGGTCACGCGCAGGTTGTGCAGACCGACGGGGAGGCGCGGTATCGCACGCATGATTTCATGTCATGGGTCGAGCATTCGGCCGATCACCTGGCGGAGGAAGTGATTCGGACCGTGAAGCTGGCCTTCCGGGTTCCGAAGATCATTGTCCTGTCGATTTACGACCGACTGCCGCGCAAGGATGTGAAATTCACGCGGCACAATGTGTTCCTGCGGGACAAGTTCACTTGCCAGTATTGCGGCACGACTTTTCCGGAGCGGGAGCTGAATCTTGATCACGTGATACCGCGCGACAAGGGGGGCAAGACGAACTGGGAGAACATCGTGACCTCTTGCGTGCGGTGCAACACGCGCAAGGGGAACAAGGATCCGCACGAGGCGAACATGCGACTTCTGCGGGCCCCGCGTCCGCCGCGGTGGAGGCCTCTTTTCGGGCTTCATTCCGAATCTCACGCCGACGACAGCTGGAGGCAGTTCATTCATCCGGACCGCGACAAGGTGCAGATGAGCGCCTGACGGCCTGTTGATTGATCAGGCCGGTCCGGCGGGAGGCGGGGTTGTCACCGGTTCGGCACGCGATGTAGGACTTGGGTATCGCCCAGAGGAGCCGTTCGGTGATGATGCGGCAATCGGGGAAGAGGGTTTTCATTTGCTTTTTTGAGAGCAAACGGGTGTGAGCAATGGTGTCGTCGATTTCC
>Ga0180431_10007236_pt1 | contig 12988 bp, 17 predicted proteins | sample SS_ome_11_FD_132459 | JGI IMG/M metagenome (GOLD analysis project Ga0180431, IMG submission 132459) | Hypersaline lake sediment archaeal communities from the Salton Sea, California, USA - SS_1_MS_1 metaG | ecosystem: Environmental > Aquatic > Non-marine Saline and Alkaline > Hypersaline >... | reverse complement strand
GGGGTATACCACAGTCTGTAGTCACCTGGAGCACTATCTTTAGGCTCTATTCTAATCTCATTACCAACAATCCTATATTGTAACCCAAGCGGGTATTGTGATAATCTTCTGTAATTTCTATTTCTTGAATTTCTTTCATTGAATCGGAATTGGGTAAGTGTTTGATAATCACCTCCACCTAGAGATTTATCAACACCTTTTAACTTAAAAAAGTCGGTTGGTAGCGTAATGACACTTGAGCCAGTAGCTATTGTTTCGGCAGTATCTTCGGTAAAATAATCACTAAATCTTGACACGATTATCTCGTAAAGCTCACCATATGATTGGTTTATATAAGTAAGAAGCTCTGAATCACTAATGAAATCAGAGTGTTCCATGTCACAACGCTCCCTGATGCGTGTCCTTAATTGAGCTAATGTCACAGGATTGCTCATAAATAATTCTCCTTAAAATAAAGGAGGGGTAGCAACCCCTCATAAATTAATACTCTTCTGAGTTTTCATCCATTTTATAGTGTTCATATGTCGAACACAATTCCATGAACTCTTTCATAGCCTCTATGGCTTTTTTAACGTCCTCTTCCTTGAACGCTTTCATTACTTTTTTCATTGACGCTTCCACGCCATAAAAAGACTCTTCCTCTTCGTCAGAGGACTCATCTTTCATTTCTTCAGGTATACCGATACCAGGAGTTGGACAGCCTCCTCCTAGGATGATTATAGCTGTTTTCTTAGGGTCTCCTCCCATTAACATAATGATTCTCCTTACTTACTCGCCTACGCCAGTATTTTTAAGGTCAATGTTAATCAAAAGTCTAGCACCGCTAGAGGGGTCTGTTTCTGTTGGAGTTGTTACGTAGTTTGGGTCGTCAAAGGTGACCACATCAACCAAACATCTGAATTGGATGGTTTTTTCTCCATCAACATCTTCGGCTTCTAAGTCAAATTTAAGGCCTTGTGTAGCGTCGTCTAAAGCAACACAGTTGAATGACATCAATCTGGTATATGTATCATCTAATGTAATGATATATACTCCCGCTGAATCTCGTGTTACCGAGGCAATCCCTAAACCTTTAGTTAAAGTGACTGCACCTGTTGCTCCGATAGCTAAGTCAGCGTAAATACTCTTGATTTCTTTTTCCAATGATTGATGGCGGTTATATGTTCTATTAGCCATAACTTACTGTTTTCCTTCCGTTTAGTCTGGCCTCTGGCATGAGGGCAGCAAAATTAAAATAAGTGTTAATATAGAAATTTATATTAACGTTTGTTAGAATAAAAAAGACCAGCTAAGAAGCTGGCCTAAAGTATTTAATATCCGCAGTTGAAGCAAATACTAAAAATTATAAAGCTACTCGGCAATTAAAGCCAGGTCCACGACAACCAAGATTCGAGTAACTACCATAACGTACTTCTACACCGTCCGCAGATGCTTGACGTAACATAGTGTTACCATCGGTATCGATAACCTTAACAGCTTTTCCTAAAGAGTATAGCTTCCAAACATTCAACTGAAGCATGTAAGCAACATCTTCAGGGCAATTCTGATCAGGAATTACATTGATAGGACCCCGTGGACCATTAACTATAATTCCTCGGAATCCAATCTCAGCATTCATTCTAAGGTCGATATACTGAACTTTAGAACCTAAAGACTTTTCTAATTCCGCATATTTCGCATAAGACATGAAACAGTGATCAACTTTTCCACCTTCTCTAGCAGCTAAAGATGCTCCGTCAATAAGCGCTTCTTCGATTGGCTGGCTAGAGCCCTCATGCCTACATCCAGCGAGTCTGTTAACGTCTACAGATCTATCAACTCCGAAGAAAGATTCACCTGAAGTTGGTGCCGTAGCAGGTATCCAACCTTCAAGGCCAGAAATAGAGCTTCCTCTATCTCCGCTGAAGAAGATATAGTCGTTAGCAGCGATAGTACCGTCTGAAGTATAAGCAGTGTTAACTGTAATAACACCACTAGATCTATTAACAGCTGAAATAGTACCACTAGACACACTAGTATCATAAATTCTTTGAGTCCCACCACTCTTTGCAGAGTAGATAAGAACAACATGTCCAATCTCAAAGTTAGTTACGTCACCAGTAGACTTAAGAGTGATTGCTGTTGTAGCGGCTTCTGTAGGCTCAGCACTAACTTGACCTACATATCCAGAGCTATCTCTATATAGAGAAATAGCGAGGTTACGAGTAAGAGAGTCGATAGTACCATCAATCTCAGTTACCGCTGCTTCCATAAAAGCGTTAGCATTTCCTTTAGAGGCTTCTCAGTTTTGTTACCGTATAGGCTTTTTATCCTATACTTCTAACACTCTTTTAAGTGATTATTTTAGATCCTTTAGATTTATTTTCTAGTGCCCAAACAGGACGAACGTTTCTATAATTAAAAACAGATAAAAGTACAGACAACACATCTAAATTAGCTTTAGATATAGGAAAATAGTGATCTAATTCCCACTCTCCATAGTTATCCCAAGTCATACCGGGTTTAAATTGTCTTTCAATATGTTGCCTAAATTGTTTAGGAGTACAACCTAATATACCTTGAATTCTAGGACTAGCCTTACAAGTTATTAAAGCTTTTCTAGTCCTTTCTCGGAGAGAGAAACTTAATTTATTATGTTTATACCACTCTCTACTATACTCTAATCTTTGTTCTTTATTTATAGTATGAAACTTTTTACGTTCCTTAATCTGTTCTTTGTTTTCTTTCAAGTACTTAGCTTTACTTTTAGATATAGCTTCTTTATGGGTTTTATTATATCTTCTTTGAATCGCTTTTAAACATTCTTTACATTTAGAAGAATAACAATTAGCTGTTCTCTTAAAGTAGAACTCTGTTAAATCTAAAGTTCTTTTACATTTATTACATGTCTTCATAATAATCACTTATCTTTATGTTAGCTCAGCATACATTTTTACCCTCGACATTATTCGGTGGGGTATCGGACACTCGTGCTATTGATGTTTCCATCAACAACTAGTATTATACTAGTCGGTATTATAGTCTAAAACTTTAGTTATTTTTTAGTCTTAGTATCAACCGGTATGCGTTACGATGATCAGATCACTTTAATTATCTGATTTATCTCGGTATTATCCAGTATTAATGAACTTCTACCGATATTGCCCGATGTGAACCTATAAATTACTTTATAGGGTGCCATAAGCGATAGTTAAGCTGCCAGAATAACTACCTTGTTTAGCACCTCATTGTCAATTGTTGCAATTGAGTAATCTTTAACTCGTGTAAGAACGAAGTCAGTGATTTGAGAATTTGTAGAACCGCCTATAGCAGTAGAAAAAGTTCTAGATCGGTTCTGAGGGTTACCATAAATTAGTGGTATTGGTAGGTTTTTTCCACCAAATTCTTCGTATTTTGCGACAAGTGCTAAAAATGGGTTCAGTTTTGTTATCGTGTGGGCTTTTTATCCCTCACTTCTACATGTCACCATGTAGCTCAGACTATATCATCAACCTATTAGGTTGTCGGACGCTCGTGTCAGGGTTATTGCTTAGGTTGCTCACCTGTTAGTCGTTGCTCTTTCCTAATTACTTTTATACCATTCATTAGGCTTAGATCAGTGTTATCTACTTGAGACTTTCACTGAATTCATCCGATTTGCAAATGGTTGTTACCAACCACTGGGACTACCATTTAATCCTTATAAACCATGTTTAGAACCCTGTCAGAAGTGTAATGTTGTTTTACCTTGTTGTTATCATTGCATATTATTAGCAACTTCTCTACCTTCATGTTGTTATGCGTAGAGAGCAGACTGTCGCATCATCAACCATGTTGATGTCCTCTCGTTCAGTCGTTCAGCGTCCTAAAAAGGTTCGCCCCTGTCACCTGCTTCCAGGCTTCCAAGTCAATTAGAGAGAATTTAAACCGCGCTAACTAATCTATATAACTAAATGTATAGCCTTTATGAGATTTATTTCTAGTTTTAGGATTTAAAACTGCAGTTATACCTCTAGGATCAATTCCTAGATCTTCCGCTGCATCCATTTTCGTCTCATAAATCTTATTATTTTCATGACATATAAATGGTTTTATTCTAGCCCTTCTACCCGCCTTAGAGATTTTCTCTTTGTGTTCTTCCGTATAAGAACCTCTTTTAGTGCGCTTTCTGTCTTTTGCACCTAGTTTTATATTCTCTAAAACCTCAGGTCTAGTTTCTTTTTTACCTTTATTCCATGGTTCAAACGATTTCTTACCGCCTTCTTGTACATTATATCTTGGAGTATATTTCTTTATATAATGTTTTTCGGCTTCATCTAAATCAATTTGATTAAAGTATATAGAGTGTTTTTCAAATCTATAATACTTTTCGCCATGTTTTCTTATACCAGCACCAAGAATTGAACCCCTACCTTTTCTTGCTTCAGATAGGTGTTTCCCTTTTCTTTGGGCTAATGTCATAACAGTTTGGCCTATATATACTATTTCGTCGTTCTTATTGAACACAAAATATATTATCATGGGTTTATCGCTTATACGCACCATTTTCTCCATTTAGTTAATGATTACACACACTTACGCGGCATCGAAGCTTGACATATCTAAGCTCATTATATTATCCTTTTTTCTATAAATTAAACATAAATTAAAAATTTGTGTCTAACCTTACAATACGTATCGGCCAGACTCCTAAAAACTTTAGTCCTAATTAAACTTCAACATCTTAGCTGCTTGCCTAAGAGACTCCTCTTTAGTAAGCGGCTTACTTGTTGATGTCGTTGGGACACCTGCGAAATCACTAGTTAGCGTTGTTTGTCTTAAATTACTAGGCTTTTCTGACTCTGGTGCCTTTGCTTTTACTTGTGATTGCTGTGAGAGTGCGTCGCTTATGTCTTTCTCGCTAGACTCTGTAGTTGTTGGTTCTGAAACAGATTTAAACTTAGCTGCAATCTTACCAATCTTCATTAGTTCATCAACCTGCTTTTCTAGATAACTCTCAGCCATTTCGGCTGCTTGAGCTGGCTCTAGTACTTTGCCGGTCTGATCAAAATGACTATTAGTAATTTCCCAAACAAGATCATTAGCTCCCTGAAAATTAATTAACTCATATTTTTCAGCTTCTTGACTCAAAGTGTCGCTAATTCTCTTTTTGTGTGACTCTATAGCCGCCTCTTGTTCCTTTGTGCGGGCTTCCTCGGCTTCTCTCTTAGCTGCCTCGGCCGCCTCTTCTTGTTGTTTTTTATATTCATCTAACTGGTTTTTAAATTCTTCCCTGATCTTTTCGATCTCAGACTTAGCGTCTAATGGCGCTTCCTCTTCTTTTTGGGGTTCTTCACCTAAACCATGTTGGATTATGTCATCAATAGTAAGCCCATATCGCTCTAAAGCTTTCATAGGGTTACTTTTATACTCTTCCTCTTCCTTGGAATACCTCTCTCTATCAGCTTTCCAAGCCTCCATTTCAGCTCTAAATTTAGCTTCCTCTTCTTTATCAGCTTTTCTCTTTTCTTCATACATTTTCTGTTGTTTAGCTAAATAAGCCATTCTTTTAGAGAAATCTATTTCTTCTTGACTCTCAGTTTTAGTATCAACTTGGGCATCAACTCCTTTATCAACAAAGTTCTCGTTAGACTCTGTTTCACCTGTAGGTGGCGCTTCTTGAGTATCAACAACAGGTGGGGTGTCTTCATTATTGGCATCAATAGGAGGTAACTCTCTGTTTGGGTGTTTGGTTATATTATCAGATATAACCTGTGAAATGTCCGGTGCTGCATGAGGGTTGATGTTTACGGTTTTTACATTTTCCATGATGTTATTTTCTCCAATTTTATCATGTGTTTAAAAATTATAGGTCACAAATAATAAGTGACTCTAGTTAAAATATTATACTTGTACGTTAGGTATCATATCAGATTGAGGCAAAGCCTCGGGTTGAGCCATAGTTGGCTGTGGTTGTGCCGGAGGTGCTTCCGCTTCTTTTGCTGCCTTTATCATTGCCTTGACATGGTCAATATACCTGTGAATCTTCTCCAAATTCTCTTCTGGTACTTTTCTAATTATACCATCTATATAAGCCTTGGTAGCATAAGCCTCACAATATAGTAAGTTTTGTTCTGGCTCTGGAACTACAAAATCTCCACCATCTAACATGCCGTTTATTTGTTTCTCAGTTAGGTTGTTACTAGCGGTTTCTAAGCCCTCATATTTTTCCAAATCCGGAAAATCAAGCATCTGTAAAGCATTCTCTCTACTAATAAAACCTGCTTGTAACAATTCTTGAACCTTCGCAAGCCTACCTGCTGGTGAACTAGGTAACCAACTAACAGGCCAAGATTTCATTATAAATTGATCATCCCTAAGATTAACATCTTTCCACTTTATGGTCTCTATAAATGACCCACCAGGGACGCTGATTTGTAGGTCTTTATTATCTTCATATAAATCCCTAGACATATCTATAATAATCTTAGCTAGATCCATGAACATTTGCTCATACCTCATAGCCGTAACCATAAATCTCTCAGTTTCTATGTCCTGATACTCTCTAATAGCAGCACCGCTATCCAAACCGCTTGGTTTCTGTGAGGTTGCTGATAGTTGGGATATACCAGTTATTTCATAAGCCGATTGTATCAACCACTTTAAATGATTATACACTTCAGCACTCATAGCTTGAGCTACAAAGAATTGAGGTGCATTGCCTGAGTATTTAAATACAGCACCTAACTCATTATTTAACTGAGACACGGATAACTTACTCTTTTGATCAACGGCAACTCTAGGAACTGCCATTAAATGCTGAGATATTTGTATATTCTTTAGCAGTTTGTTGATCTCTAGTTGAACACCAACTAGCTCCTCAGCTAGTCCTTGACCAAAGAAGCCTAAAAGCCTCTCAGACCATCTAAAAAATACAAAGGGGAAGTATTCCTTTTTATACTCTTCACTCATAAGAGTACCAGTATCGATTGTTATTGCGTGTCTACCATCGGTTCCTTCCTTACTGGAAGGTAAATGCCAGGACTCAATCACCTTAACCATATCAACCGTCGTACGATAATTTTGATCACTTGTAAAGCCGGTTGAGGCGTTTCTAATAGCATTAACATGGTCTGGGTATTTATCTAATAATACTGTTCTAGCAACGTATTTAATTTGATGTAACTGCCTAGGCTTACCATAAGCACCATCATAATCATCAACGACTAATTCATTAGTGAATACATCATCTAGTTGTATACGTCCATCTTTAACATATACCTTAATACCTCCGGTGCCAAATACACCGCCTTTAGTAAAGGATTTCTGTCCCAACTCATATGCTTTAGTGTCGTAAAAGACACCTTCGACATATTTAGTTAATTTCTTAGCTCTCTGCTGTTGGTTCCAATCACCGCCATCTGTTAAGAATTGCGGCTTAGGTTTATTCTTAGATATTTTAGAAGCAGCGGTATCGATAGCCGACTTCACTACATTATAGGTAACCCTATTCCTAGCACCTCTAGAAGATTGGTTAAAATTAACACCTCCACCAATCATACCTAACAATTCTAAGTTAGCATATAATCTAGCGTATTTAATATTGTTAGATGTCTGTGCTGATTGATTCTGTTGTATATTATCAACAACCGAGTTAACATCATTAAATAGGTCTTCATCATCTGAATTCCACCAATCATTATTGTAGTTTAATACTTCAGAATCATTACCAACCCATTTGGTAGTCACTTTTGGGGGACCGCTACCGTTATTATTATTACCTGAATTAATCATATTTTATTGCCTATGTTGCTGAATACATTAATAATTCGTCTTCTTCTTCCTCGGTCTTAGGCTCTGGTAAGTTATCTAGTCCAGGCATCTCATGTGATCTCTTAATAATCACAATATCATCAACCTTTAATTCATCAATTTTATGGGTATTTACTAAGCCCATTAATTGCTCTACAAATTTAATTTTATCCAAAACATTTCCTCATTACTTTTCTTAAAAATCCTTGGTTGATAACCAGTCCTGTACTATTACCTATGACTGAATCTATATGGCAGTAAGGACATATAGCAGTTTCACCACTATCTGTCCAGGCTTTAATATCTTTAAACCTAAATACCTCACAACAATAAAAACATGCACAGATTGTTGAGTTCTCTAACTCTTTCCGTTTTATATTGTAAATTTTATCAAGATCTACCATTCATCAAACCCCATTGTAAGGTCTTCATCATCGTCCTCCCAATCTAATTCTATTTGATCCATATTTCTACGTTTTTCTATTAATGCAGCCTCACGCTCAAAGAAGTGGTCGATAGCTTCCTCACTGTGTGGATCAGGTTTATCGACTAATGGTGTGAAAGCATGATTATAACAGTAACGCCACATGTAAGTAGCTGAATCTGTTAGGTGATTATCAACCCCCGCGTATTCCTCGTACTTCCCTAGTTGTAACTTTCTAGGGTCCCAAATTAGGTTGCTGTATTCTTGCCTTAACCCTTCAGTTCCATACCTTAGTAATTTAGTCCTTCCCATTATCAAATCAGCATTAAAAAGCTCTATAGCACCTCTTTTATCGGTCTTCTCAGCATTAGTAAGATCAAAACCATGTCTCGACCTTAGTTCCTCAACTATCTGCTTGTTATGATCAATTACAATAGCATCAAATTGACCGTATTGCTCCTCTAGCTTCTTTATCTTGGTTGATATTGATGGTTTGTCTGGTGGATCTTCAACACCCTCTTTAGGGGATATAAACATATTAGTTTGTTTATAAGTATCAATGATGTATAGGGTAGGCTCGTAATCGACATAACAACCAACCGTAAATGCCGTTGCGTCGTTCCAACCTAAATCGATTCCTAATACATAATTCCAGTTTTTCTTTTCTGGTAAAGCATCAATTCCGTGTAGTAAGTCATTGTATTTGTAGACTAAACTCTCTGAATCAACATACCATTGATTTAAGTACATACGTTTAAATCGAGGTAAGTCATCGACGTTTGGGTTCATCTTCCTTAATCTGGCTATCTCATTTTGCCACTTTTCTCGCATATATGGATTTTGAGAAGCAGTCCATCTATGAACAGACCATCCAGGCTCTTTATCCGTTGTTATATCATAATATAAAGATTGAGTTATGTCTGATGTAGTTGATATCATACATATAGTACCTTCATAATCCGCTGTACCTGGCATCAACACCTCGTACACCATTTTATGCATGTCCTGCCTGTAAAAGGCTGCTTCATCAACTACGACTAGTTTATATTTTTGACCTAACATCTTATCCATGTCTGTTGGGTTAGCATCAGCACCAACAAGATATATAACTGATCCGTTAGGTAGTGTATATGTCAACTCTGTCTTATTTGACTGCATTCTTAGGTTATATTTGCGGTTTAATACGTCTAATATATCTTTACAAAATATCCTCTTTGCAGCATCTCTAGTTAGAGCCACGTATAATACAGATACACCAGGATTTTCATAAGCCTCTTTACATAGATAAATACCAGCTGACATTGTCTTTCCCGAGCGCCTACTACATTGAGCCGCCTTTAGTTTAGCAGGATCTTTAATGAAATTATTCTGCGCTTCAAACTCAGGATCAAACCACTGAATTTGGCTGATACTACGACGATTGAACTCATTAAGAATCCTTTTGGCCTTGTTGATATCCATCGTTCTCTCTTTTTAATTGTAATATTAGTTATTTAAGTTTATCAAATTAATATAGTATAAGTTAAATAAGGGGGTGTGGTCGGGTCATATTTATCCGCGGCTTTCTCTTTTTTCTTCTTTGGTTCTTTTTTTATAAACTATTTAAGGGGAAATGTCAACCCCTAATTTCAATTAATTTATAACTTACTATTTTATTTATAGTATTTTATCTATAAGCCCTAGCTCCAAAGCTTCATCAGAGGATAAGTATCTATCATACCTAAGTAAACCCTCTAATCTACTCTTTGAGTAGCTAGGTATCTTTTCTCTAATTCTCTCTAAATATATGTTTTCCATAGTTTTATTTATGACTTTATTTTGTTCAGCCGCTCTATCAAAATCCTTACTATGTCCACTAAATCCATTGGTACCATAATGAATAACCATTGTGCTATGTTTCGACATCCTCCTAGTATCACCGGCCTGTGTTATTATAGATCCCATACTACTAGCATCTCCAAATACATCAACAACAACGTGTGTATCCTCTAGTGTCTTTATAAAGTCATATATAGCCATACCAGCATACCAACAACCGCCTGGATTGTTCATTATCAACCTAATAGGCTCATCATTTAAGCTTTTAAGGTATTGTAATCCTTTTATTGTGTACTCTGCCATCTTGTAATCTGTACCAGTGTCTGAACCATCATCAAAATGATCATGACTACCAATCCATAAAGTTCTATCATTAGTGTTGATATTAAAATTATACCAATCATAGATAGAATCTTGGTTGTCTTTCATAGAAACCTCTATAGTCTACATATTGTATTTATATGTGGGAGTTTTTACATTATTTGCGTATTTAAAGTGGGAACTTTTACATAACTGGTCATATATGTCTCTATATGACTCATAAGATAGGTTAATGAGCCACATATGGCTCTTTATCATATTCCACTAAGGAAATTATCAATATCCTCTAAAACGACCTTAACAGCGTCCTCATCGTCCTTAAATTCTAGCCAGTTCTCCATAAGGTAAAAGGCATATTCGTATTCTACGGCAGCGAGAGCTATCTCTAAGACGATATGAGAATCAACTTTAGCTTTGTGCATCTCTAAAACGATACCTAGAATAATATCGTAGTTGTTAGGTTGTTGTTCTTTTTCTATCATTTTGTCTCCTTTATAAACCACTATCAAAATAAAACAGAGGTTTAACACTTTTAACTTTTATAACCTCAATATCAGCAAGAAGTTTAAGTTCTTGTTGTATGCCCCATTCTTCTTTTTCCTCATAAAGTGAAGGGAAGGATATAGTAGACCTTTGTTTATACCTATCCTCAACTAATATAGTCCACATATAAGCATCTGATTTTATATATGATGTTGTCATTCTGCTTCCTTAAATCTTGATTTATCGAATGTAGATATTCTACCATAATCGCTTACTATACTATATGTATTATCAGAATACTCTATAAGAACACGATATATTTTACCAGTAGTTAGATATTCTTTATCATAACCACTATCATCAATACACTCAACTAGCAGGGGATTTTCTTCATATTTATCATCATCTAATATCTTACTACTTTTCTCAGGTAAGTCACCTAAATCATTCTTACTAGGCTTCTTTTCTAAGTCTGAGGGGGTGTTGGTGTAACAAGGTAGTGAGCAATATACCTCCCTACCAACTATAAACCTTTGTTCACCTTCGAATGTTTCACCACACCTAGAACAAGTGAATTTACTCATCGTCATCTGTCTCCCATGTGGTTAAAGCAATGATAACATCGCTATGTTGTTTAATTATATCATATTCTGATTTATCCTTACAGAATTCTGAACAGTCCTCTCTAGGTATTTTGTGACCTAGTATACATTTATTGGGTTTAGGCTGGTATAAAAAACACCTTGAACATGAGGATTTAATCAAGGAATCCCTCCCCTAACTTCATGAATTTAGTTGCCTCTTTTTTTACCATGGCTTGACACATATGTGAGCCCATAATCACTAGTGTTCCATGTAGATACCAACCATTATTAAGTAATTCTTGTACTTCTTTTTCTAAAGAAACTGCTTTTTTCTCACAGATTATCTTATATTTCATTTATCTCCTCTCTTATTCCAAGCTTCAACAGCCTTTTTTACAGTTGCTTCTACAGGTCCAGCACTACCACAATTTTGACATAAACAACAAAAATCCTTAACACCTTCAGTAGGTTCTGTTGTTATAAAGTCACCATTACAGAAAGGACAAGCATTGACTTTATCAATAACTTCTAGAGAATCAACATCAACATCTTCTAGTGAAATCTGATCTCCGTCATCATCAACTAGGCGGTAATATCCTTGACCATCTTTTTTTGCTATGTATTTACCACTTAATAAGGCAGTTAATAAGTCTTCTTGTTTATTGACAACAGGTTCAAACCTAGATTTCCAAAAACTATTCATGTAACCTTGGTCATCTTCAACCTCAAACCTACTACCAGTAAACCCAAGCACAGTGTATTCTTTGCCTTTGGTTAAATGGCCCATAACTGTTTCATTTGCAACAACTTTCATACTCTATCTCCTTAGTAATTATTAAAAAAGTAGTGTTAGTATATTGGTCGCTCCCCCAACACCGTATTTACTATGGTAGAATTTAAGCTATAGCACCCTGAACCATATATTCAATACACTCTATTATCTTTCGCGTGGCTCTCCAAAGTTACCTAGACTGAGAGTGCCTTAATCTCTCATCCCCTAGGCTTCTTAGCTATCCACCCTACTAACACTTACCTTATCGGTTATTTTCTCGAAAACTTTAGCTTTATTTAAACTCTTTTAGCATTTGCGACTCAGATAACTTAGCTCTCATAGCCTTTTCACTCATAAAAACAATTAAATACATGAGTTGATGCTCGCCTCTATCTAAATCTTCGTATTTTGCTACGTAATATCCTTTATTTATTAGGTATTTACCATACCTATTTAAATCAATCTCACCTTGATAGAAGGATACCATGACATTTTCGTGGTTAATATTCGACAATATAGCATCATTTAACTCAGAAACAGCTCTAATTAACTGTTTAGCATAGCTATCTCTAGGTAATTTAACTACCTCACTAGCCTTTTTATTAGGTATAAGAGGGTCAATTAATAATTTACGACTCTTTTCAAACTTAATTACCGTCATTTTTCTTCTCTTTACAGTATTTTGCGATACCCTTTACTTTATTTATAGCTTCTTTGTTGTTATTACGCCATCTTTTCTCTAAATCAACGGTGGACATCAACAACTTATTAACCTTTTTCTCATCTGTCATATCTCTAAGATCAGATTTCATCCTC
>Ga0180431_10007234_pt1 | contig 12990 bp, 8 predicted proteins | sample SS_ome_11_FD_132459 | JGI IMG/M metagenome (GOLD analysis project Ga0180431, IMG submission 132459) | Hypersaline lake sediment archaeal communities from the Salton Sea, California, USA - SS_1_MS_1 metaG | ecosystem: Environmental > Aquatic > Non-marine Saline and Alkaline > Hypersaline >... | reverse complement strand
TCATGAAATTCAGCACAAATACTACGAGCATGGAGCACCAGATGTCAAGTCTTCCGGCAGTTGGTTTCTAACATTCCGGCCGCACTATTGTCTGTGTAGCAAGAGGAGATCTGTCGAAACAAGTGGAGGTTGCACATAACGCTAAAACGTTCAATAAATTGTACGGTTATAAAATCCATATTTGTTCGTCTGAAAAAGAATCAATTAGAAGGTCAGCAAGCTTCTCTCCAACGTAATTGAAGTAATTATCGTGCTCTTCGTTGTCAGCGCCAATAAAATCTCTATGCGCTTCTAGGAATCTCCCTCTAGCTATCGAAACATGAAGAAGAGGGATCACATTTGTTTGTCGATCACTATAGTTATTGATGCAGCTTCTGAATTGCTGGCCTAAAAGTTTTGCAGTAGTGGGAGGAGTCTGGAAAGATTTACCAGCTGCTAATGAAGTGCTTAAAAACGCATACACACCGAAGGTAAGGACTAATTGAGGCTTGTATTTATTAATTAATTTCCGGAGCTTCTCTATTGCTTGCTGCTGTTGTTCTGGCGTACTAATTGCTAGAGGTATATCAAGAGCATTACGAACGTAAAGCCGTAACGTGTCTAATCTACGCCTTTGCTGCCGAAATAGTCTATCTTGAAGCGAGTCTAAGATTGAAGTCCAAATGTTATGTCTTGCTGGGTGCTTCGCATCCAGAGGGAAGTCCAGTTTATTTCCCCAGTTCTCAGGAGGCGAATCGCCGATAAGCCATACTGGAAATTTAGGATCACCGGAAAATTCTTTCATCTACTTGCCTTTGATAGTTTTTTCACCTCAAGAGACTTTTTGGAATATAGTACAACTCATACTGTGAAGAAACAAGTCTTTGTCAACACAAAATGAGTGATTGTTATGTAACACCTGCGCTTGCTACACCCGACTAATATTGAGAGATTGACTAAGCCATTCTATGTGCTTAGAATCGGTAGTGCGGAAAGGAGGAAGAAATGGCAAAAACAAGCTTCGCTCCTAACCCGGCGAAAATTAAGGTTATCGGTCTTGGCGGTGGTGGCTGCAATGCCGTCACCCGTATGGTTCAGGAGCAAATCCGCGATGTGCAATTCATCGCTATGAACACCGATGCTCAGGCTCTGCTCTTGACCGAGGTGCCAACCCGCATCCAGCTTGGTGAGCATATTACCCGCGGCCTGGGTGCCGCCCGTGACCCCGTAATGGGTCGCAAAGCAGCTGAGGAAAGCCGCGATGAGATTAAGCAAGTCATATCCGGCTCAGATATGACCTTTATCGTTGCCGGTATGGGCGGTGGCACTAGCACTGGTTCGGCGCCAGTGGTAGCAGAAATTTCCAAACAAAGTGGCGCGCTCACCATCGCTGTGGTTACCAAACCCTTCTCTTTTGAAGGCACCCGATCCAGTCAGGTGGCGGAGGAAGGGATTGTCGAGTTGCTGAATACTGCGGATACCGTAGTTACCATCCCGAATGACTGCTTGCTTGAAATCGTGGAGCCAAAGACAAGTGTCGGAGACGTTTTCAAGTTGATTGATGAACTGCTGTACCACACGGTTCAAGCAATTGCTGAGAATGTTACTGTCCCGGGAATCATCAATCTTGACTTCGTAGATATCAAGGCGATATTGGAGGATGCGGGTCTGGCATGCATGTCTATCGGTCATGGTACTGGGCAGAATCGTGCTGTCGATGCCGCCAAGTCAGCTCTCGCCAGTCCCTTGCTCGATGTCTCAGTCTCAGGGGCTAAGGGTGTGCTGTTTAATGTATGTGGCGGCTCAAGCCTCACCCTGTTTGAGGTCAATGAGGCAGCGGAGATCATTGGCAAAGCGGTGGACCCTCAAGCTAACATCGTCTTTGGTGTGGTCTTTGATCCCGAACTGAGCGAGGAAGTAAGAGTTACACTAGTTGTCACTGGCTTTGCTACTGCTGTCACCCGGGTTATCAAGGGTTCGAGGGTTGAAAAGGAACTGGAGATCCCATCTTTTCTCAGAAGAGCTGTGAAGCCTTCACCTAAGCGAAAGCCAGCGATTGACGATGCAATTCTGGCAAAAGGCTATTCAATATTCAAGTCCAAATCCGGCCCTAGGGAGCGGTCTTCTCGCCTTAAGAAACTGCGTGACCAAGTCGTGAGAACTAATCCCGACGACCCCGCTGTAGAATTGTTAAATTCTCTGTGGCGCTTATCACAAGATGTTACGTCAGTTCCTGATCACGCTAGTACTATGATTCGTTTGTTGCAACTGCAATCACCCGAATATGAAGCAAATCCTTTGAACGGCTTCTACTCATTCATATCATCAGCCTGTGACATTAACAGTGCTTCAGATTTTGGCAGAATACCATCGAAGGTCATTGGCACTAGAGAAATAAACGAGTTAACACCAGACGTCTCTAACATAGTTGAGATACCACCTCAAATAACTCGCCTTTTCGAAATGGTTGAATCATTGTATGATCAACCTCTCGCCGTATCACACATGGATTGGCTAAAAAGAGATGAGGAGGTTTTGTGCGATCTAGCTGACTCATTGAAGACAGAAGTACAAACCCCCGAGGTGGTTTGTTTAGCATATGTTATCAATCGGTGGCTGGAACTAGTCGCGGGAGCTATTAAGATATCTTTGAGTAATTTGAAATGCTGGTTGGCAACAAACAAGCCACTATATCTCGACCATGTAAATGAGATACGAATAGCAGTATCAGGAGGCATGCCTGGTCAGCCATTGCAAATTTCTGCCCCTATTACTCAGAATTACGATGTACAATTACATGATATACCATCTGTTTTCCAAGATCCTGCAACGAACATATGCTTGCGGATCACACCACATGTCGCCGGCCAATTAGCCATATTGATAGAAATTGAAGGCATAACTTTCCAAATAGAAGCTCTATTTTTGTTGCCAAATCCTTTTATAGTGGGAGTACCCGTCCAATCTGAGGAGATGTTTGTTGGACGCCAGGAGATTGTGAATCGCATAATTCGAGGTATAGCTGCACCGCAACCGACTAACTTCTTAATTACAGGCAGAAGAAGAATTGGCAAGACAAGCCTACTTTATGCCATAAGGCGTCAATTGCCCAAGGGTTTCTTACCCGTGTTAATAAGCACAGAAACATGCGGGAAAAGCCCCATAGAGGTATGTCGAGCCTTAGCGAAAGGAATCTCCAGAGCTATCTCAGAGATTCAGACAACCCCGTCAAAGAAACAACAATTGCCCGCAATTCTGCAAGATGATCCCACTGGAAGTTTCATATCTTGGCTAGAAACAACACGTAACAGGTTATCCACCTCATCCTTTGACGCCATAGTGCTACTCATCGATGAAGCGCTAGGTTTAACCGAATGGGATGACAGGGTGCAAAGATTGTTGAGATATGTTTTCAGTAGTATGACCTGGATCCGTGGTGTTCTCGCAGGTCCGCCAGATATTATCGAAAGAATGACCGAACAAGTTTCGTCTCCTTTATACATATACAACATTTTTACAACGTTAAAACTTGGCCCCATTGACATAAACGATACGCACAAATTGATAGTTGCCCCGCTCAGGAACTGCGGTATCGCTGGTGCTGAGGATATGCTTAATACCATTTACGATTATTCTGGAGGAATTCCATACTATATTCAAGCAATAGGGCATGAGCTTATTGAGAACTACTTTTCGAACAGATTAGTGGGCGAGGAACTTTTATCCAAGAGCTTGACGCAAGTTCGCTCAAGATTGAAAACATCTTATCCAGTTACACTCAAGAAATTGTCTGCGGAGCAAAAGGTTTCAATTGTTTTAATAGCAGGTGGTGTGAACCCCCCTGAGGTTTCGGCAAGAAGACTTGAACAGGCTGACCTAATTGAAAGGGAAGACAGCAAATGGATTATTCGCGCCCGAGTCGAAAGGGAGTGGGTAGAAGAATACGCAGATCAACTCCTTGATAGCGCTGGACAAGAGCTATGGGATTATCATAAAAAAGAAATCGATTTACTGCAACTTGCAGAAGACCTGCGAAAACTTAAGGAAGAGTTTGCTGCCTCAGAAGAAATCTCGGAAGCTTTGACCTCGGCAATATCAGCCGCTGAGAAAGAAAACGGGGCAAAGACCCTAAAATACTTAGGTAAAGTAGGACAACGGGTTCTAGATACGGCCACTAAGATTGGAGCAGACGTAGCTGCCGCAGTGATCAAGCACATTTACGGACTATCCTGAGATACAAGCTGGGCCAAGCTTGGGGCACCGTTAACCAAAGATTTCGAAAGTTCGCCGTTTCCCATTAAGCAGCAAAGTCTACATGATACGACAATCGCGTGTGTAGGCCAACCTAGTTCTCCGGGGCTGATCAAGAGCAGTTGAACAAATGTCAGTTTTGTTGTCTCGCTATGTTGCTCTGACTATATGACAGAACACTATTCTGCGCAATTCTCGATCACCATCTACAATGACTTCTTGCCTACAAGAACCTGCCATGCCTCCATAAAAGCAAGGCCAAGCTCTATTAGGCTTAAATAGGCTTTCCTCAACACACGCAAGATAAGAGATGGCACTTTCTGCGACAAACGAAAGATAGCAGACGACACTTTCTCCACCGCTACGAGCACCTTCAAGCCCGTGAGACGGCTTAAGACAAATCGCTTGGGCCCCATGCGTTGGCAAGTTTCACAGCGAGCAATAGCTCGGAGAAAGCGTGTGTTGGAGGGTTCCTTTTGTAAAGCACGTAGCCATAAGGCTCGGGCTTCTTCTGTTCTTCCTTGTTGGGCATAGATCTTCGCCAATAGGTCGAAAGTATCAGTCTGTGATTGTGATTCGTTGGCAAGAGGCAAGAGAAGAAGCTCAGCCTGTTCCAGCTTGCCTTTCCTTGCTAGGACCGCAGCTCGGGCAAGTATTACTAGCTCTAGTAGCTGAGAATAAGACGTGCTTTCACCATCAAGGCTCATTCAACATCCCCTCTTACAACCGCTTATAAGGCATGGTAGTGCCACCATAACCTCTAGCCTCTTGTTGTTCATCTGGAGGCAACAAGTCATATAGTTGGCGCACGACCGCCACCAGCGCATTCAAATCCTCAGCGTCGATGGCACGACGACCGTGAGCTATGAGCTGCTCTGCCAAGGTCTGGTCCCGCATACGGGGTTTCCTTTCCTCTGCCAAGTGTCTGAAGAACTCGACCCAATAGCTAGGATGACCACTCCAAATGCTTATGCCAAGCTCATACAGTTCGTCTATTTTTCGGCGAACCAGATCTCCATCGTAAGCTGCTATAGCTGCCCTTGTCTCGCTTTCCAAGGAACTGAAATTGCGCTGGGCATCCTTGTTGCCTAGTTTGTCCACAATATCACGAGTCCATTCAATGCATTCCTCAACCGTAGAGAGGAGGGTTGGCCATTCCACTACGTCCTGGACTTCATCTACGGCGCTTTTGAGATCTAGAAGGCGTTTCTGGCACTTGCCAGCCGCATCGGGATCAACTGAAGCCGCGGCGAGCGAGGTTTCGATGTCATGCAGCATTCGCTCGCGCTCAATCCTTTGCAGAGGTTCTGCAGCTTGGGGTGCCCCTGTTTTGCGGGCCTTCTCGCTGGCTTCTTCCAGGCGAGCCTTTTCCTGCCTAAATTCCTCAGCTAGTCGTTTTGGCTCAGCATCGACCTTTCCCAGTATCAACACACGTTCATACTCCTCATCAAGAATAGGCATGTAGGCTTTCGTCCGCACCAGCCGGGACTCATCGATGTCAATAGTTATCTCAACCTCACTTCCTACTGGAACGTCGCGTTGAATCCCTTCTCCAGATACCTCTAAAGCTCCAATAAGCGGGTTCCTGTCAGCACGTCTTGTATTTTCCCCCTCAACAACCGGAATTCTGAGAAATGTACCGGATTCCCCTCTCTTGAGGGCGACAGTGGTGTGGTGCACCTCACGCTTCCGAGCTGGCAACGGCATACCCTTGCCGAGAAAAACTTGCATTTCGTTATTGGCCAGAGCAACGCCAACGGAGTTAATCAGAGGTTGCCCTGAAATCGAGATGCCACTAGTATAGGTGAAGCGGTCAGGCACAGTTTCGCGAATATTCCCTGTGACGTCTCTTAACTCAATCAGAAACTCGTTGGAGCGCCCTTTCTCGACGCAGACTGTTGCCGTGAATGCACCATCAGCAGGAATATTGATCCTTCCGCTTCGCCACTGGCTCTTAGACTCTACAAATTCGATCGAGAAACCTGCCAGCGATTCCCCTTCAGATGCAATTACCCTTCCCCCAATCAAAGGTTCAAGCTCGCTGCCAATGGGTTCATATTCTAGTTCCAATCTGTACTGTCCTGCGACAAGCGGACGTTGTCGTCTGATGGCCTCAGGTATTCGCTGTGTCCCAGCGAATATCGCTGCTCCACGCGCTACTACCGTCAAAGGATCCATTCGGAATTCCAACGGTATGCTCAGCCTGTCAGAGAGGATCTGCCGGAGAATTGGGGCAAGGGTAGGTCCACCCACAAGGATTGCCTTCTCGATGTCACTTGGCGAAAGCTTCGCCTCCTTCAAAACTTTCTTGCATATGTTTACTGATCTCTCAGCAAAGGGCTCGATTAGGGGCTCAATATCGCTGCGCTTGAGTTCGTGCTCAAACCTTACCAACACACCTTTTTCGTCCTGACAGAGTGGATCAACAATGACTTGAGTTACGCTCTCTCTAGACAGGCGGATTTTAGCCTCTTCAGCATGGATCTTTAATTTGGCAAAGGCTGCTTTCCACTTAGGATTACCACGTGTAAAATCTGATATGGCATATTCTTGCTTAACTGCAGGAACAAGCAACTGGTCCACGATCTCCCAGTCGATAAGCTTCCCTCCAAGCTGATTATCCCCGCCATGATTCACGACCTGGATTAGACCCTCACGCACCTGGATAATGGCTGCGTCAAAGGTACCACCACCGAGGTCATAAATCAGCCAGAAGATGCGATCGCTCTCGCTTTGAAAACCATAAGCCATCGCCGCGGCTACCGGTTCCTGTATCAACGGGCTGGCAGATAGACCGGCCAAGTATGCTGCCTTATAGGTTGCTTCGCACTGTGGTAATTCAAAGGCCGCAGGTACACTGATAGCTGCAGCAATCACCTCCTCACCGGTATATTGCTGCACATCCCCACGAAGGGATTTCAAAATCTCTGCAGAGAGTTCCTCCGCCGTCATCTTGCGACCGCTTGCTGCGAAAGTGAAGATGTGGGACGTTCCCATCTGCAATTTGAACTCGGAGCAAGTATTTTCTGCATCGTCCACTAGCCGTTCTTTAGCCCGGCGACCCACATAAAGTCTTCCCTTGCTATCAATCCAAACGGCAGAGGGGGTCAATTCTTGTCCTTCGTTGTTTCTGAAGACCTCAGTCGCGGTTCCATTCAAGACCGCAATGCTACTATTCGTAGTGCCAAGGTCTATGCCAAAATCTATCGTTGCTCTCTCCACGTTATCCCTCCCATGTGATATTAATACTACTTTTGATCGGTGATCCCTGACCGTCTATCAACTTCAGGCACCCCTACGATCACTTGTCCCATCTGGACCATCCTGTCATTGTGATATATCGTAGGCCTAAGCGTTTCGATAACTTGCTCCTCCAGAAGCCCCGGCGTAGGCTGGAATGCTATGACACGCAAAGCCATGCCACCATCATATCTCTCACCAGTGTGGTCTTTAATTTCAAAACCTCCCTGCCTCAGAGCATCCCAAGTTGATTCCAAATCTCGCGAGATTCGCCTAATCTGTTCAGGCATCCTTTGATCCGTAGGCAATCTTCCTTGCAGACGCCAAACAACAGTTCCTATGTCTACCAGCAGATTCAGTAATCCCTCACTTTGCCCCGAACTTGTTTCGATCTCAGACGGAGCAGGCTTCAATAGACTAATCATATCCACCAAGGCTTCTGAGAGAGCCGCCCACTTAGGGGCTGCAATCCTGAACTCCTTGGGGTATAACAGTTGCCTTAGACTTGCGAGCATTGGCTACGCCCCTATTCTCTTCTCAACCAACCTCTGGCGGTTTTTCCCCCAGCATCCACCCTTCAGACTGCATCGTCTTCACTCTAGGGAATTTTTTCTTGCTTGACTCAGGTTTTACTCCACTCGGAAGCTGGCCAATTGCACACCCAATCAGATACCCGGCAAGAATGCCGACTGGAATGGCGATTAAGCTTACACCCCCACTATCAGGGTACGCTACGACACCTATTCCATAGGTAGCCAAACTACCTAACACAGCCCCTGAAACAACCCCCCAGATAGCGGAGATCCGCCTCCTAGCATGAGAAGACTTGCATCTTGTACATCGCGGTACTCCTACCGTTATTTTGTGAAAGTATACATACCCTCCTGAACGCGTGACATTTGCATACATTTTAACCTCGCTTGTTGATTGGTGATCAGGGGTATGTTGTCCGCAGAACCAACAAGTTACGTATAGTAGGTTATCCCTGAAAATCCTAATGTTATCCTCAATATGCTGGCGCGTGGAGGCGCTGCACGCGATTTGCAGAGCCTGCTCCAGCAATCCAAGTGGTGTATCCCAATCTCTTGTTTTGTTGCCCAAAGCAATCTGAGATTTCAGTATCAGTAATGCTACTTCATCATGCGCCGCTTCAAGCGTAGGGTGTCCCGCTGGCAGAAGCATGTCTAGCGTCGACAATAGTCGGGATGTCTGGTCTATCACATTATGAGTGACCTGGGCGGTATGTTCTGGCACTTTATCGGTCTCACTCGCTGCATTGGTGCAAATAATCTTCACCCGGTCACGTATTGGGGCCACTGCCCGGCGCATTGCCGCATCAACCATTGCTTTGTCAAAGCCAGACTCGCGCATTAGACTAATATGATACCTCACATTACCATGGTTGTCCTGCTGTGCGGCTTGGACAGCAAGGGTAGCGTTTATCGAAAGCAGAGCCAAAGGCAGTCCCGCTTGAATCCCTCGAACCGTATGAATTGTGATGCGTGGATCATCCAATATACGAACTCGCTCGGCCAGCCGGTGCCAAAACCCATCATGGTCTAGTAAAATCTGCCATCTTGCAAAAGATTGTGCCCAATAATCTCTCTTCTGCTGAATCTGTTCTTTTGAAAGAGGTTGCCTTGCTTCTAAATGCTCCAAATCGAGTGCTAGAGCGTGGTACATAATGGCAAGGTTATGCATGGACACATTAGCCTCACTGCCTTCCGTCTCATGCCGTTGCCAAATTGACACGGCCTCGGAGAAGTCATTGCGCTCTATGGCTGCAAGCGCCTCGTCCATATCTTCGGAAAGGCTCGGACTAAGAGGCCAGAACCAAAACAGCTCATCAATAAGACGCAGTTCTGGATCGTTCAACCGCTGGGCTGCTTCCCGTCTGGCATGGCTATCAGGTGGTGGAACAAAAGGCATAATGCCTCTCACCGTTTCCCCGGCATCTCCCAATTTCTCCATAAGGTCAAGCTTCCGCAGTTGAGCGGAGACCTCCCTTGCCGATGCGGTTACGGGAACTTGCAATACTCGAAAAGCGTTAATACGATAAACATCAGGCCTGTCCATCTTGGGCAGAATTTCGCTATCCTTGTCTCCAAAGCCTGTTCCAGATAATTGATAATGTTCATTCATATTACCATTACCCCTTTACAGAAGTGCCTATATGACAATTCCTCGGCGCCAAAGTCTCAACTGATACTCGTATCTCTCCCGGAGTCTGGGGCATCTATTTAGTGCTTCCTCAAGGAGGTCAGCAGCTTCCATGAGTCTGCTTGTATCTTGGGAAAGCTTCAATGCCTTCACTACCATTTCTTCCTCAGCAGCCTCGTCAGGTTGTGATGATGATCCAAGGGCACTCTTGTACCCATCAGCATTTCCTCTTTTCTTCCTAAAATGCCCTGCTTCCGGAAGTCTCCACTCCATTAGATCTGCCAACATCGCCCTTGCATCGGGATAGCGATCAGTGGGTTTCAACGCCAGAGCCCGGAATAGAATAGAGTCAAGTGCTGGATCTACCTGAAGGTTGAAGCGGCTTGGTGGAATCAAAGGATGTTCCCAACATTTCGTGCTTGATAAGTCCATCATATCGTATATTGGAAAAGGCAGGCGGTCTGTCAACAAGAGATAAAGTGTAGCACCAAGAGCCCACACATCTCCAGCACAGGAGTCGACATTTGATAGGAATTCTGGAGGCTTGAACGCAGGTGTTCCTCTCGCGCTCGCTAGGAGTGTTAATGGGTTCACCTTCTTGGCTAACCCGAAGTCGCTGACTCGACTGCGCAGTCCTACTGCATCGTAACCCACCAAGATATTTTGTGGCTTAATGTCTCGATGAATAATCGGTGGTTGTTCGGCATGGGCAACAGCTAAACCCGTGCAAGCTTGCCGAACAATCTCCACCGCATCAGAGATCGGAACAAAGTTCGATTGGTAGGATCGCCAGAAGGTCTCCACATTGCCACCGGCAACATACTCCATTGTGAAATAGCCGCACTGTCCAACGTGGGTTTCTACGATGTCAGCATCAAAGATCCGAATAATGTTTGGATGACCAATTCTTGATAAGAGCACAGCCTCACTCAACTTTTGCTCTATTTCCTCTAGAGAGCTACTAGGTGATTTGAAGACCTTCATAGCTTGCCTGCCAAGAAACTTATGCTTGACACGATATACCTCAGCGAATGCTCCTTCACCAAGAAAGCGCTCAATTTCGTATATGTCGCGAATAATTCTACCCTCGTCAAGCAACATAGAAATCCACCGTCTCCAGAATAGACGGAAACACCCTTCCAATGCTCAATCAAGGCAGGTCTGAGACCCGGCACGAGGGTCCCTCGGAGAGGGAACAGTTCAAAAAGACAAGTGCCTATATACTACGGCGCCTCACTGTCCTGCGTAGATCACTCATACACCTACCACTGTATTACTTCAATTTCCTCTATCATTCCCATGCTCAACCAAGACCAACCAACCTGCGGGAAAATGCTCTCTGGAAGATACGGCTGTCCGACCTCGACACTTACAACCTTATCAGCACTGCCACCGTAGTTCTCGATAGGTGCAGTGCAATCTATGTAGACAAGGCCCCTATCCGTCGTGTCAAAGGCATTCAAAGCGTGCCCACCAGACATAGGATAATAGGCGCTAGGTCCCAAGTCCACGACGACATAGGCTGCCCTTATGCCAGCGGCCTCTGCGTTGTTATGCAACATCTCAGCGAAATCAGCACAAACAAATGAGCTAAAACTGTAGGTTTGGCGGTCAGTCGTATCTGAAGCGAGGAAATCCTTGAGTCCAGCCCACGTAGGGTCAATGGCATCTGGATTGTTTTCTAGCGTTATCCAATGGCCGTCAGCACCCACAAGTACCGCACCGTCCACATAGACATGCTTTGAGTTTGAGACTTCTTCAATCTCCTCGATAATGTCCTCGGTCACTTCAACGAATGCTAGTTTCGCCCTTTCCACAAATGCCTCTACAACTGAACGGAACTCTCCCTCTTCTGTAGTAAACCCGCCAACAATGGCGTTCTTAATGTCGGTCAACGACCGAATGTCCATGTATGCGGATGAAAACATGATAAAGATTACTGATATTAATAGGACCATGACTAGGCTGGGCAACTTTGGTCTGTGCTTAGATAGGGTGCTGAGGGACCAATACAATATCCCCAAGCCCACCACTGAAATGACTACGCCCGCCGCCAGTGACACGTCTCCACTAATGGACAAGCCTACTGCGGAGAGTACGATAGCGATCGTTGCGAGGACAGCTAGAAGAATGAAGATTCGCCAAAATTTACGTCTAGTCTGCCAGGTTCTCCGCTTAAATCTACGTATGCTTCCTCGAACATAGGAAAGTAGCCTTCGGAGATATCCTCTGGCAATGAGTTGGTACCGGTATTGGGACAGTTTATTGGCAATCTTGTGGTCTACTCGTTCCACCCCGTGCTTTGTCTTTTGGGTCTCGTCTTTAGACTGTGCTGTCACCATAGCAGACCGTGGGTCATCTGTCAGTAAATGGCAGGATAGACACTGCCACATCTTATGATATCTGCTATAATAGAACTTGCTGCTACCACAGCGTGGGCAGTTGCCTATCTTGTGGCCTGATTCCGCCTGGCCTTCGGTTCGCATATATGGTTGACTATCATACTCCTTAGCGGGCTCCACGACATACGTGGCAGCAAAGACCGCTTGACAGTCTCTATTGAGGCATTCATAACGTCCGCTTTTGGGATGTTTGAATAGGGAATCCCGTTTGCATTTAGGACAGTGATATAATTTTGGAGCTTGCTGCAAGCTCCGCAGCGACTGGGGCTCAAAACACTTATTGTAGTGGTATTTGTAGAAGTCAGACTCAGAAACAAATCTGTTGCAGATAGGGCAGTATCTTAAATTGCTCCTCTTCCAACTCAACCAGTTCTCGTCTTCCCTCTTAGGCATCTGGTACACCAGTGTAACAACTGACTACTATTTGTAGCTTTGATAGGCCAAGCATCATACCTGACTCATGAAGGTCCCTCTTGGAGGGAACAATTCAACGGGAGCGCCGATGGAAAACGAGATCAGTGTTCGTATGTGAGACTCCCAATCGCAAAGCCTAGCACAGGCTTCGCCCATTGTCAACTTGAGGATCTGGGCACCATTGAACAAATGGGCGTTTTGTTGGACTAGACTCCGTCATTTAAATCCAATAAACGCTAGCGTAAAATGACCTACGTTTTAGGTACTCGAGCGTAACACATAAGCAAAGAGTCTTTCTTTGAGTGCCGCGACTAAGCGAACTGTATTGCCTTTGTCTCCCAAGTAGATTGCTATTCAAATCTACTCTTTAGGCTAGCCATGTTTCTTGGTCCAATTCGTCTTTCTATCAACGCATCTAGTCCAGCAATTAATACTTCAGTCAAGTATAAGAGGTCTCTATAATGATCCGTAGCATTGTCCGCGTTCTTTGGAGCGAACAGATACATATCTGGATTATCATAATTGGAGCGAACTCGCATTCGAT
>Ga0180431_10007233_pt1 | contig 12990 bp, 14 predicted proteins | sample SS_ome_11_FD_132459 | JGI IMG/M metagenome (GOLD analysis project Ga0180431, IMG submission 132459) | Hypersaline lake sediment archaeal communities from the Salton Sea, California, USA - SS_1_MS_1 metaG | ecosystem: Environmental > Aquatic > Non-marine Saline and Alkaline > Hypersaline >... | reverse complement strand
TCACTGATCGCCCGTCCGATGGCCCCGGCTCCACCTGTAATCAGAGCCACCTGGCCGGCCAAATCTGCATACCCTGAAGTCATTCCTGTGTTCACCTCCTCAACAAATACGTCGGCCCATCCGCGCGCGTATTAGGTACCTGGCACGACGCAAAAGGCGTATGAGCTAATCCATCAGCGGCTGGCCGTGACCTGGGCTGCACGATTGTAGAGATGAGATTCCAGGGCGTGATAGGTCTCGTTGAACACGCTTCTCTGGTCTCGATAAAGCGCCACTCTCGCCGGCTCCGGTAGGGACCGGGTCGTGATCTGCACCGTCCCTTGGATGGCAGACTCCAGGTTCTCATAGTGGCCAACGCCGACACCAGCCAGCAGAGCAGCCCCCAGGCATCCAGGTTCATCGACATCTGCCACATCGAGGGCATGATCCAGGGCATCAGTGATGATCTGCCTCCATACGGTGAGTTGGCTTCCCCCGCTCCTGCCGGTGCGCAATACGTTTACCTGCTCCCCTCTCTTGTGGGCGATGGCCTGGATTGCATCCATGCAGTTGGCAATGGAAAAGGCCACGCCCTCCATGATGCTCCGTATCAGGTGCTCTTTGCCATGCCAGTGCCGGATGCCGAGAAAAGCGCCCCGGGCCTCGGGATTGTAAAAGGGAGAGCGCTCGCCAAACAGATAGGGATGGAAAAGCAGCCCATCACACCCTGCCGGGGCGCTGGCAGCCAGCAACTCCAGTTTGCGATAGGTCGCTGCCTCCTCCTGCTCATCCTCGAAACAGATGCCCCTGAACCAGGACAGCACCGAGGAGCCGGCCATCGATGAGGCAGAGACCGTAAAGCGCCGTGGTGCGACGTGCTGCTGGATCCAGACCATCTCTTGCAGCGGCTTGACGAGGCCCCCAAAAGAGGCCCGCAGTGTGCTATTGGAGCCCAGAAGCAAGCCGGCTTCTCCCGAGCCGATCACCCCCAGCCCAACCAGGGCGCAGTGGGAATCACCGCCGCCGTAGACAACCGGGGTTCCTGGTAGAAGACCGGTGGCCCTGGCTGCCTCCGGAGTGACATAGCCGGCAAGCTGGCTTGACCGGCCAATCTCGGGCAACTTGTGCCGGGGCACCTGCAGCAGTGAGCAGAGGGCAGCGGACCAGTCCTGCTCTGGCATGGCGATGAGATTGGTGCCGGTAGCATCGCACAGTTCTGTGCCGATCTGGCCCGTAAGCTGAAAGCGGAGATAGTCCTTGGCCAGCAGGATCCAGCGCGTTCTTTCCAGAGCCCGGGGATCGCGTGTGCGTACCAGTTGGTAGATGGGTGGAAAGTGGCCGGTCATCACCCGGCTGCCCGAGATCCGAACCACATCTTCCAGGACACCACTTTGCTCCAGGTCCGCCAGGCTCTTGCCCAAGCGCTCATCATGCGTCACGATGGTGGGCCGGACCGGGATCCCCCCGGCATCCAGGAACACGGGGCAGTGGTGAAAGCCACAGACACCAACCGCGACCACGTCGGCCGCCTTCAAGTCTGCCTGGGCCAGAGCTATCTGGACAGCCTCGCAACATCCTGCCCACCACGTTCTGGGGTCCTGTTCCGCCCATCCCGCGGGACTGGCTACATACTTGTTCGTTGCTCTGCCAAGTCCCAGGAGCTCGCCATCCAGGTCAAAGATGGCGGCCTTGAGACCACTTGTTCCCAGGTCGATTCCTAGCAGGTGTGGCATCGGGTCCCTTATCGCATAGACAGGGCTGGATCAGTCTCGTTGTCGCCCGGGATCGCAGTCCGGCCTGACGACTGATCCAGCCCATGTCTGTATTCAGTCAAAGTCCACGCAGGTGATCTTGCACTCCCGGCGATCGTCGCGCAGCATTTCGAGGTTCTCTGGCACTTGGTCCAGGGTGATCCTCTTGGTGACCATGGGTAGCATATCCATACCGTCGCCCATGCACTCGATCACCCGGGGGAAGGTCCCGTGCCCCGAGTGGCCCTGGGTGCCCACGATGCTGGCCCTTCGAACCTGCAGCACCTCGCCGGTCACCGGCATCTTGGCGTCGGCCCGCGCCAGCACAACCACTGTGGCGTTGAGCGTACGTCCCAGCCAGATGGTCTGCTCGATCTCGGGATAGACGATGGTGGGCAGGCCAGTTGCCTCCAGGTAGAGGTCGGCGCCCATTCCATGGGTGAGGTCCAGGACCTTTTCGCAAAAGTTCTCCTTGGTGGGATTGATGGCATGATCGGCGCCCATCTTTAGGCCAAGCCGGGCTCTGGCCTCCTCGGGCTCGGAGATGATGACGACCGAAGCGCCCTGTCTCTTCATGATGGCACAAGCAGCCACGCCAACGGGTCCGCCTCCGCAGATGACGACCTTGTCACCAGGTCGAATGCCTCCGCCTCGCTCGACGACGGCCGTGTAGGCAACGCTCGTGGGCTCGACGAGGCCCCCGGCGACAAAGATATCGTCTTCAGAATAGATGTCTGCCAAAGATTCCAAGCTCCACAGGGTCCGGGCCGGAAGCACGATATACTTGGCGAAACCTCCGTTGATATTGATGCCGATCTCGTCCAGCCGTTCGCAGTGGTTCGGGTAGCCGTCGGCGCATGGCTTGCACTCACCGCACCAGATCATCTCCTCGGTGCAGACCCGCTCGCCGCCTTTGAACAACTCATTCGTCGCCTTGTCACGTGCCTCACTTCCCGCCTCCACGACCGTCCCCGCCACTTCGTGGCCCAGGATGGCCGGGAAGCCCGTCAGTCCGGGATACCACGTGTAACCCTGGTCATCCTTCTGGGCAATGTGAACATCGCTGCCACAGATGCCGCAGGCCTTTACCTCAAGCAGCACCTCCCTGGGTCCGGGCTTGGGGATGTCGTACTCGACGATTTCCACTCTCGGGTTCCTCCAGACCCGGCTTCCTTGGTAGGTCTGCCTGCCCTCGATATCCTTGGGCCCCAGAACAAAGTCGGGCCTGGGATCCCAGTCCGCAAAAAGCGTTACGCCCCTCATCTTTCCTTCCATTGGTCCATCTCCTTGATCTAGATTCCCCCTGGGTTCTCTCCCAGGGATTTCAAAGGAACGAGCAACGTTCCTACTGCAAACGGATCATCATGACGGACAATTGGCTGTATGCTGGCCAAGAGACTCAGCCCTGCAACAGTGCAGTGGCCCGGTGCTTGAGCTCCCGGGCAAGCAGGAAAGGATCCCACTCCCAGTGATAGGCGCCCATCATCTCTACACTCCACAAATCATCATACCCTGTGGCCCGTATGGCCTCGATGCCCTCGTGCAGAGGCAAGATCCCGTCGCCCAGCAGGACATCGCGGTCGGCGTCACTCCACTCAGTACCCTTGCGGGGCGTCACGTCGCTGATATGGGCGACCACGATCAACGCCGGGTCGAGCGCTGCGACCTCCTCCCAGGATGTGCCGGCGGTCCACAGGTGAAAGGTATCGAGACAGAGTCCCAGATTGTCGCGAGCGGCCACGTCGAGGACCTCCAGCGCCTGCGTCAGCGTGCGCAGTGGCGTGAAGGTCACCGGCTCCAGGGCCAGCCTCACGCCAAAGGGCGCGGCAATGTCGGCCAGCTCTGCCAGCGATTGCCCTACCTTGGACAGGATCTCGGGCCAGGGTTCGCCCCGGAGCCCGTTGAGTGCAACCACCTGGAGCAACGGGCAACCCAGAGTCTGGGCAACCTGACACAGCCTCGCGCACTGCTTGCAAAGCTCGCGGCGGGCATCCGGATCCTGCCGCTCGATGTGAAGAAAGGAGTTGATCATGGCCAGCTTGAGTGAACCCAGTATCGGCCGCAGCTCTTCCGCCCGATAACCGGCATCCAGATAGCGCACCAGCTTGGGTATGTAGAACTCGATGGCGTCGTAGCCCGTCTCTTGGGCTACACGGATGTCGGTCATCAAGTTCGTATGCATAATGGTTCCGGCGTGCAGGCCTAGCAACATAATCCCCTCCGTAGCGCTCAGGGCAGCACCAGGATCTTGGCGCAGTCCGCGCCGCTCTTGCCCAACTCAAAAGCGTCCAGTATCTCTGACAGTGGGAACTGGTGGGTGACGACCGGCATGAGATCTACCAGCCGCCGCGACATAAAGGTCAGGGTCTTGGGAAAGTAGTACGGGCTCCCGCTGGAACCGATAATCGTCGTGCGCTCAAAGATCGCCTTGCCGATCTCGATGGGGATCTTGCGTCCGGCACTCTGCCCGATGAGGACGATGCGCCCCTGCTTGCCGATGATGTCCAGGGTGGCTGCCAGCGCTCCGTTGCTGCCAGAGCATTCCAGCACCATCGTCGCGCCCCGGCCTCCGGTGTGGTCCAGCACCTGTTCCACGAGATCCCCGTCCGTGGGATCTAATACGACGTCGGCGCCGAGATCCTGGGCCATCTTGCGGCGGAAGGCCTGGGGCTCGACGATGATAACGGGCGCACCTGAGGCTTTGCAGGATAGCATGGCAAACAAGCCAATCGGCCCGGCGCCAAAGACGACGACCCGGTCGTGGGGGGCTGCGCCGCCGCCAGAGCCCCACACGCCATGGTAGGCAACCGACACCGGCTCGACGAGACTGGCTTCCTCATAGCTCACGTTGTCGGGGATCTTGAACAGGCGCTCCTCGCGGGCCATTGTGTACTCGGCCATGCCCCCCGGGTATTCCCAGGAGAAACCGTATAGCTCAAAATCGGGGCACATGTTGGGCTCCATGCCGTCCTTGCAATTGTCACATTTGTGGCAGGGGATGGGCACCTCAGCCACGACGCGATCGCCGCTGGACACCATTTTGACGTCCGCGCCGACGGCCACCACCTCGCCCGACCATTCATGGCCCGGGATAAAGGGAAAGGTGCCCTCCTGGTTGGTGCCCTCCCACATGTGCACGTCCGTGCCACACACACCGGCAGCTTTGACGCGGATGAGTACCTCGTTTGAAGCCGGTTTGGGATCCGGTACCTCCTCCAATCTCAGATCGTGTACTCCTCGTAACACTGTGGCTTTCACAGGCAGAACCTCCTTGAATCGTATCCTGTGTCCTCAGTTCACTCCATCGGGTATTTCAGACCCCATTGGGCCCGGACGGTAGCCGTCGATCCAGGCAAGCTCTGGACCAAAAACGCGCTGCCCTGCTAGCCCGACGAGGCACGCACGACGAGGCGTCCCTGGACCGTCACGTCGGCGACGGGCATTTCGGCCTCCACATCATCCGTCAGAAGTTGCAGCACCATCTCCACAGCGCCCTCGCCCAATTCGGCCATGGGTTGGGCGATAGTTGTCAGCCGCGGATGGGACAACTGCGCGAAGGCGATGTCATCAAAGCCCACAATGGCCAAATCCTGAGGCAGAGACAAGCCCGCTCCTCGGGCCGCATCCATCAGGCCGATGGCTGTCATGTCGTTGTAGCAGAAGGCAGCGCTGGGGGGATCGTTCAGCGATAGGAGCGCGTGCAGAGCTCGTTGCCCGCAGCCAGCACGACCTGTCCCCTGCACAACCAGGGATGAGTCAAATTCAATGCCTCCCTCGCGCAAGGCGTCGCGATAGCCTGCCATACGCTCCATATTATCTCCGCGGTCGGCAGGCGAGGCCACGTAGGCGATGCGTCGATGTCCCCTTTGGATGAGATGGCCTGCGGCCAACCAACCTCCGTGGCGGTTGTCGACGCCTATGGAGAAGGTGTAACGGCCCTTGTACTGAACCAGGCTGTTGATGAGCACGACAGGCACGTTGAGTTGCTCCAGTCGCTCCTGGTATAGCGCGCCGACTCGCGAAGAAGTGACAATGACGCCATCCACACGCCTGGACTGTAGCATCTTTACTGCCTCAATCTCGCGCTCGGGTATGTTGTTGGAGCTGGCTAGTATGACGGTATAGCCTTGTTCGCGTGCAGCGGATTCGATGATCTGAACGATGGTTCCAATGAAGGGATCGGCCAAGGTGGTCACGACAATGCCGATGATGTGTGTCCGGCCACGACCCAAGGCCTGGGCGGCAGCATCCGGCACATAGCCCAGTTCCTCTGCTACTGCCAAGACGCGCTGGCGCGTCTCGTCGCTGATGCTCGCCCCCTTGACTTTGTTGAGGACGAAGGAGACGGTTGTCTGAGAAACGCCCGCTGCTCGGGCGACGTCATAAGAGGTAATTCGGCGTTTGGCCATGACCCCCTGCCACGGATAGCAAAGAAGCGACCTAGTCCAAATTGATATTGCTAATACGGATTACTAATCCGCATTAGCAATATAACAGATTATTCTCGGTTTGTCAAGGGGGGTTATTCAGTGTGCCCCCAGGCCGCCACGATACCGAGCCGGATCGAGGGCCGTGATATGGGCCACACACAGGGATAGAGAGGCACTGAAGGCCGTTCTTTCAGTGCCTCTTATTCGCCAGCATTGTCACTGACCCTCTGGGGGCTCAGGGCTATGCCCTGTATGACGGCACAAGATCTCAGGGCTGCGGCGGGGGGCCGGAGCCGGGCGGGATCGTCTCGCCGTCGGGGAGGTCGCGCAGGTGCTTGCAGGTGACAAAGCGCACGTCCTCCCATATGTGTCCCTCGGTGGTAAAGGTGATGATGTCGCGGATCCAGCGCTTTTCCCCGCCCTCCAACCGGTAGATGTGGGGGCTCTGACGGCACTTGAGGAGCACGTGGAGTGGGGCGCCGATCTCAAAATCATCGATGAAACCATCCTCCACGACGCGCACGTCCCCCCAGGTATACCCAAAGTGCTCGAACGCATCGAGGCTGCTGATCCAGCGGAGCTTGCCGTCCTGGTAGACATAGATCTCGTCGTCGTCCTCCTCCTTGACCACCAGGCCGTCGGTGATGACGAGCGCGGCCCTATCGGGCATGGCGGTCGCCAGCGTCATGCCGTGCCGGTTCAACGGGACGTTGATCAGCACGATGGCGACGAGCAGGCCCAGCGCCAGGCGACCCATCAGGCGAGCCGCGTGGGAGGGGCCTGTGACCATGGGGGGCAGTTCCATCTCGAACTCGGGCTCCAGCGGCTTTATCTCTTCCTCCAGCTTGGATTCCGGCGGCATTGCCTCAAGCTCCGACCCAGGCTCCGGCGGCTCCACCTCTGCCTCTACCGGGGATGATGGCGTGGCCAGTTCCTCCACGGGTTGCAACGGTTCGGCCGGGGCAACCTCAGTCGGGCGGTATTTCCGCACCCACAGCCGCTCCTCGATCTCCTCCACCAGCATGTCGAGGATCTGCTCCATACGGGATGATCGCTGATCGCTCATGCCCCTACCTCACGGTGAAGAAGCCCAAGATCTCGCCGAAACTGGCAAAGACGTTGGCGTAAAAGTTGCCACCCAGTTGGCGGAACAACTCGAAATCCAGCCCCGGCGCGCCGATGAACGGGCGGAGCGTCCAGGCCATCTGGCTGCCGACAAAGGCATAGATCAGGATCCACAGCCGCACCACGTTGCGCCGCGCGCTCACCCCTTCCTTGCCAGAGTCCGAGACGAGCCGCATGCCCTGGCTGAGGAACAGCACGCCCACCAATCCAGAGATGGTGAACACGCCGACGTTGAGCAGCTTGAAGAACTGATACTGGCTCGTCGTGAGCAGGAAAAAGAGCACGATGGGGGCAAAGCTGAGGAGCAGCACCGCCGTCACCGTGATGGCCGTCAGGATGAGCGTAAAGTTCTGCGCCAGGCTCTGGTTGGAGCCAAAGATGAGGTTGAAAAAGTAGAGCGTCGGCGAGCAGACGACCAGTGTGGCCAGGAACAGCAGTGGCAGTTTGACGGCAGAACTGAGCGTCTGCCACAGGCTGTGGGTCGAACCCATGACCGCCCCATACAACGCAAAGAAGGCGATGCTGGAGATGAGCATGGCCCGCATCTTTTGGCTCAGCTCCACGCCCTCCCGGATCTCGATAAAGAACCGGTTCCGGCTGCGGAGTATGGTCTCGATAATCGCCAGATTGTTCACGCGATGCACCTCCTATGTGTCAGGTTCCCGATGTATATAGGGATAGGACCAGCGGGGGAATCCCTTCACCCAGCCCACACCAAAGCCTGCCACCAGGAACAAGTAGGCAGCGCCGAAAGATGCGAGCGGTACCCACGTGGGCAGTGCGCTGCCCGGTGCACGCTGTGCCAGGGTCCAGCCCGATCCCATCACCACGAGCGCCAGCCCCAAGGCCAGGAACGGCCCAACCCCGGCCAGGGCCTCAGCCCACGAGTCACGCCGGCGGCCATCCCACAGGGCAGCGGCCGAATCCCCGGTCCCATCCAGAGTGTCGATCGTTGCGTTCACGTCAGTCCCCTGGCGATCAATCGCCTTGTGGACGCCGAAACGGCTCGACTGAGGGCTTCGACCGAGCTCAGCCGAGGTCCTCGGCGAAGTCTCGTTTCGGTCCCCCTGTGCAAACGGACATCTTCAAAAGCATCACCCTCTACGCCCAAGGCGCCAACGAGTTGGCGTATCCCTTCCCTGGCACATGGTGCGAACCGTGACCTAGGAACGGGCCTCCTCCAGCCCCAGAAGCAGGCTCATCCCCTGGCGCAAGGTCTCCCACTGCTCCAGCTCCGCCTCCAACTGTCGACGTCCCTTTTCGGTGATCGTGTATACCTTGCGCCGCCGGGTGCCAGGCTCGCCCAGCCAACGGCTCTCCAGCAGCCCGTCCTGCTCCATGCGGTGCAGCCGGGGGTAGATCAAGCCTTCCTTGAAACTGAAGGTGCCCCGGCTGCGCGCCTCCAGCCGGCGGATGATCTCATAGCCGTGCAGCGGCTCCTCGTCGTCCGTCAGCAGCTTGAGGATCGCGACGGTGGTCGTTCCCTTTCGCATCTGGTCAAATTGGCCTGTCATACCCTTAGATTCATACCCATAATATTCTTATGGGTATTGTACCATGAAAATACGAGGGTGTCAAGAGATGACAGGTTCTAGTAGTTGCTCGCCGCTTGTGGTTGATCGGCCTCCGTCACGGACTCCTGTGTTGCGGTCCCTCACGAAAATCTGTCAGGTCTGGCGTGCTGCCCGCGCCATCTCGATCACGTCGTCGTCCGCGATGGGGTAGGCCTGGCCACACTCTGCACACCGAAACACACGTCCCACCCGGCTCAGCCTGCCACCGCACGCCGGACAGCGCAGGATATGGGGCAGCGGCCGCACGCCACCGCCCCGCGGCTCCCCAACCTTGATCGCCCACGCCAGGTCATAGTCCACCTGCCACGGCCCTACCTTGATGTCTTCGAGGGGAAACTCACGCAGCAGTTTCGGGAACGCATCGCGGGGAAAGGCCTTGCCGGGCATGAGCTTGGCATCGCGCCCGACCCGGTTGGTCACGAGCAGCACCCCGCCAGGCCGCAGGACACGCACCAATTCCAAAAGCACCTTTTGGGGGTCGGGGGTGAACTCGAGCGCCTCCAGGCACGTCACGGCGTCAAAGGTGTCGTCGTCGAAGGGCAAGTCCTGGGCATCCTGCCAGATGTACGTCAGCCGGTCGGCGAACTGGGCCGTCCGGCGCACTGCCTCGCGCAGCATGCGGCGTGAGAGGTCAAGCCCGATGATCCGCCCGTCAAAGGCTGGCTGGCGCAGCACTGCCCGCGGAAGGCGGCCCGTGCCGGTCGCCACGTCAAGCACCAGGGGCGCTGGGATCAACGCCAGGGCCCGGGCCAGGGGCAGGCCCAGGAACCACTGCTCGTCGCCAGCGTCGTACTGCTTGATGCGCTCATAGATGCGGGCCGACCAGTCGTACATCAGGGTCACGACCCGCGACCCCAGGTAAGCGCCCTCGGCGATGATCAACTGCCAATAGAGCAGGAGCCCGACGAGCACGATGCCCAGGAACCCAATGACGAGCGCGAGCCAGTTCATCGTTCACAGCGCCCAGGCAGCGACCCCCATCGCCAGCACGAGCCACGCCCGGGTGTGCCGCACGTACCAGGAGGCGGGCTGGCCACGCTGAAGCCAGGGGAGCAGCGCCATCTGCGGGACAGCGAGCAGCACCAGGCAGCCCGCTGCCAGGGGATGACCCAGCGCAACGAGGAGCACGCCCGCCAGGGACTGGGCACCGACCCCCAGGGCGCGCCCGCCGGGCGAATCGACCCGCCAGGCAGCCCCCCAGGCCAGCGCGAACGCGAGCGCCAGCCCGGCTGAACTCAGCGTCAGCGGGCCAAAGGCAGCGTGCCCGGCCATCCAGGGCAGCGCCACGGCGATGAGCGCATCCCACCCCGGCGCGACCGAACCGCGGCCGCTCTCCCAGGCCAGCCCCAGTTGCACCACCACGAGCGCGGCCACGCTCAGCAGCACCAGATTGACCCCCAGGAGCACCGCCAGCAACGCGGTCACCGGCAGGGCGACGAGGACCGCCGATATCGCCGGCCCAGAGGCAGGCCAGAGGACGTCGCGCCACCAGGTTCGAAACTGTCCCAGCGAACGGGACGCCCGGTCTCCAGGGGAGCCGCGGAGCGTGTAGGGCAGCGTCGCGACCGGCTCGCCAAAGCGCCAGTGACGCCAACGCCGCAGGGGCTTGGCCCAGTCAGTCGATCCCAGCGCAACCCACAGCGCACCCCATCCCCCATCCACCAGCAGGATCAGCAGCGCCAGCCTGAGCCAGTTCTCGCCCCCCCAGCCAAAGCCGCCCGAGGCGACGACGCCACACGCCGTCGCCCACACCGGCCCCAGCCAGGCGATGGGACTGGCCAGACGCGCCTGCAGGCGAATCAGCCCGCCCGAGGCGGGACAAGGAGACGTGGGGTGGGGATTTCCTTCCATAGGTCAGGGGGATTATACCACAGTTTGGGTGGACGCCCCAGGCACACACCTCCCAAGCGCATCCAACACGGACTGCGCGCAGGCGGTCCAGGAAAAGCGGCGCACGTTGGCCAGGCCCCGCTCGACCAGCGCCGCACGAAGGGCTCGATCAGCCACGATGCGCTGCAACCCGGCGCTGATCGCGGCGACGTCGGCGGGATCGATCAGCAGCGCCGCATCCCCCGCCACCTCCGGCAGGCTGGAGGTCGTGCTGGTGAGGACCGGGCATCCACAGGCCTGGGCCTCGATCACCGGCAGTCCGAACCCCTCGTACAGCGAGGGGAAGGCAAAGGCCAATGCCCCACTCAGCAGGGCGGCCTTGTCCTCGTCGCGGATATAGCCGGGAAAGCAGACGCGACCCTCCAACCCCAGGCGGCGCACCTGGGCAAACAGATCCCCGTACAGCCAGCCCCGCTTGCCAGCCAGAACCAGGCTCGGCTCGGAATCGAGGTCGCCCAGGGCGGCAGCGAACGCGGCGACGAGACGGGGCAGGTTCTTACGCGGTTGGAGCGTGCCCAGGTAGAGAAAATAGTCGCCGGCGATGGAATAGCGCGCCTTGGCCGCCCCGATCACGGCCGGGTCACGCACGGGGGCGAGCGTCTCGTCGCGACCTGGGTAGGCGACCGTGATCTTTTGGGGAGGCGCGCCATAGTGGGCCACCAGGTCGGCCCTGGTCGCCTGCGAGTCGGCCAGCACGTGCGCGGCGGCCCGCGCGTTCCAGCGGGTCGATAGGTCGAGGTACACGCGCTGACGCCACGGATGGGCCCCCGGAAAATAAAGATAGCCCAGGTCATGGACGGTGACCAGGCTGGCGCGCGGGTGGACGAGCGGCAAGACGTGGGCCGGGACGAACAACACGTCCGGTGGACGGTGCGCCACCTCCCACGAAAGCCGCACGTGGGTCCACAACCGGGGGAAGGGGATCACACGCTGCTCAGCGCCCGGATAGGCATCGGCGGGAGGCGGGCTGCGAAAGTAGAGCCGAAAGCGATGCGGGCCATCGAGCGCCAGCAGCGCCTGGATGAGGCGTTGCGAGTAGACCTCGGTTCCGGTGGGATGGGCAGCGATGGCGCGGCTGGCGTCAATCCCGATCAGCATCGAGTATGTGAGAACCCGCTACGAACGCCGTCCGAGCAGACCGCGCAGAAGCATCATCAAGCCCAGCAAGATCAGGAGCGCGGGCCACAGTCGGGGCAGCAGCTCGGCGGTCCGAGGGCCGAGGATCTCTAGTGTCACGGCCAGCCCGACGGCAGCGACGACGAGCGCCACCAACCCCAGGAAGAGCGCGCCCGGGTCGCGGAAGCCGGACGCCGCCCACAGGGCCAGGAAGGCAACGCTGCCGACGAGGACGAACAGAGGCCACCAGGTGCCCAGGTCGCTGTACTCCAGCGGCCCCAACGTGATAAAGAAAAAGACCAACCCGACGAGCGTGGCGGCGGTGCCGACGAACACCTGGCCCGGGTCGCGTCGCTCGCCAAAGACATAGCTGCCCAGAAACGCCAGCCCTGCGGCAAAGGGAAAGACGGGCCACACGCTGTCCCATCCGGGCACGGCGATACCCAACTGGTTCAGCAACAGATAAACACCCAGCAGAATCAGGACAAGGGCCGGGATGATCGCCCCTCTACGCATGGTGTCACTCCTTTCCCTGCAGCGCCATGATCTTGTTCACGCGCCGGGCATGCCGGCCACCCTGGAACTCGCTGGTGAGGAAAGCCTGCGCGATATCCAGCGCCAGCCCCTGGCCGACCACCCGGCCGCCCAGGCACAGGATCTGCGCGTCGTTATGCTCGCGCGCCATGCGCGCCATGTAGCAATCGGTGCACAGCGCGGCCCGTATGCCCCGCATCTTGTTCGCGGCCAGGCTCACGCCGATCCCCGTACCGCAGATGATGATACCGCGATCGGCCTCTTCAGCCACCACCGCGCGGGCCACCGTTTCCGCGACGTCCGGATAATCCACCGATTCCAGGCGATAGATGCCCAGATCCGACACCTCGTGGCCCTGATCGACGAGGAAATCTACGATGGGTTGCTTCAGTTCGTAACCACCCTGGTCGGCGCCTACGGCGATACGCAAAGTTCACCTCCTATGGTTGATGTCCGTTGTTCAGCGGCAGCTTGCACGTAAACGTCGCGCCCTGCCCCTCCTCGCTGCTGACAAAGATCTCTCCTCCGTGCACCTCGATGATCTGCGCCGTGATCGAGAGGCCCAGCCCGGTCCCCGTCGCCCGATTCTCG
>Ga0180431_10007231_pt1 | contig 12994 bp, 6 predicted proteins | sample SS_ome_11_FD_132459 | JGI IMG/M metagenome (GOLD analysis project Ga0180431, IMG submission 132459) | Hypersaline lake sediment archaeal communities from the Salton Sea, California, USA - SS_1_MS_1 metaG | ecosystem: Environmental > Aquatic > Non-marine Saline and Alkaline > Hypersaline >... | reverse complement strand
TCGGAAGTCCACTCGTAGCAGGGAAGCGTGACGAACGAGCCTTCGGCATTGAAGCCGTCGCTTATCTCGGTGGCCTCTGCCCAGACATCGTCGGCCATGTGCTCGGAGTGGTCGGCGAGGGCGAAGAAGTCCAGCTTGGCGACATCCCTTGCGTACTCATAATTTTCCGTGGGGGAACCGGAATAGGGCTTGTCACAGAACGAGAAATCAGAGTGTCCGTGGGGGTCCCCGAAGTACAGGCCGTAGGAAGGCGCTGAGGGTGCGGGGAGTTGCGGAGATGCTTGGCCGCCCTCAGCCTCGACGGTGATGCCCGAGAGGTGGGCACAGGAGGGGCTCCAGTGCGCGGAAGGCTCGAAACGTTCGAAATGAAGCGAAAGCGCCACAGACCCGTGCGAATCTATGGCATCCGCAGGAACGGAGAACGCGAACGTCGTCCATTCGGCCTCCTTGAATTGGATGCTGCCAAGGACACCCGCCGAGCCCGAGACCTTGAGCGCGTTCGGGGGCTTGGGGCACATGATTTCCATGGTGACTGTGTTCTCCACGCCTCTGAAGGCCGGGAGAATCATGCGGGCTTCCTGATTCACTCCGCGGCGGAGTCTGGCGCCGGCAGCGGAAGGGACGCTGAATCCGCTGATCAGGTACTGGCCGTCACTTTTCGGGTCGCCGATATTGAGTTCGATGCGGTTCTTCGCGGCCACTGCTATCCTCCGTTGTCATACGTTAAAGCGAATGTCCAGAACGTCACCGTCGTTCACAACGTGCTCACGACCTTCCTGGCGGAGCTTGCCGTGGGCCTTCACGTCTTTGATGGTCTTCAATTCTATGAGATCGTCGACGGGAACGACCTCGGCGCGGATGAAGCCGCGCGCGATGTCGGTGTGAATCATGGCCGCGGCGTCGAGTGTGGTCCCGCCTTGGGGCAGAAGCCACGCGCGCATCTCCTGCCCCACGAGAGTGTAGAAAGTGATCATGCCCGCCGCGACAAGAACCTTGTGTATGATGCGCTCGTCGCTGAGTTGCTCGATGCCGTAGTCGGCCATGAACTGCTCGCGCTCGTCCGCATCCATCTGCATCAGTTCCAGCTCGAGTTCGGCGGCGACCGGAAGCGTCTCTTCAGCCGTGTCCAGTTCCATCTTCTGCCCAAGCTGGCCGTCCCCGATGTTAAGTACGAGAACGCTGGGTTTTTCGGAGAGGAATCTGAATCCGCGAAGAAGCTTCTGCTGCTCTGAGGAGAGAGGAACGTCGCGGATATCGCGCCCGGCCTCGAGCGCTTCGAGGCAAGGTTTGAGAGCTTCGAGCTCCTCCCTGTCCTCCTGCTGAGCCTTGGTCGGCTTGCGGGAGGATTCTTCGAGCTTTTTTACGCGCCGCTCAACGATGCCGAGGTCGGCCAAGAGAAGCTCGGAGTTGAGAGCCGCAAGGTCTCTGGCTGGGTCAACGCTTCCGGCCACATGCGGTATGGTGGGGTTATCGAATGCCCTGATGACCTTGAGCAGCGCATCGGCCTCGCGAATGAAGGCAAGCGTCCCACCCTCCTCTTCCATCTCCTTCCTCATGCCCGAGATGGGAGGCACGTCGGCGAACTCGAGCCTGGCGGGGGTGCATTCCTTTTCCGGGAACAGGGCGGCAAGCTCATCAAACCTGTGGTCGGGCACGTGCGCGGTTCCCAGCGTCGCGTGCGGGTGATGGGCCGCTACGGCTTGCTCGACGTGGCCCGTCAGAAGGTCGAAGACGGTAGTCTTACCGGAACCCATGGGGCCGATGATCGCTATTCTCACCGTATCGTCTCCGCAATCGTGTCCGGTGATTATAAACGACAGAGTGTGCTGCGCGCCACGGTTGATAGATATTGCCGGTGGAAGGGCACCGCGACAGCGTCACTTGATCCGCTTCCTGGAGGGGCTATAATTCAACGAAGAACGCGAGCGGCAGGTTTCATCCAGCGATTGAAAATCGGACGTAAATGCTCGCCGGTCGCGCCGGTTAAGCCGAAGTGGCGGAATAGGCAGACGCGCTGGACTCAAAATCCAGTGGAGCTTAGCTCCTTGCGGGTTCGACTCCCGCCTTCGGCACCGCATCAAGCCTGCGCCTTGTCTGCCAGTCGAGCAGCCCCAAGCCATCGACCGAGGATGAGCAGGCCGCGAGGCCACCACTCCATTTCAGCGGCGGCTGGGAGGGGCGATGGGTTGGAGGTTGTAGTTGGTGGTCCCGATGCGGGCTCCTGTGCAGAAGCCCCAGTAGGCATTCATGTCGATTTCGGGGTAATGGGTCTGGAGCTTGTCGGTGCCTTCGGCTCCGGCGACGCCGGGGGATGGAGGGGCCTGGGCGAGAAGGTCCTGGGCGACGCGATCAAGGGCCACCGGATCCGTGGAGCCGAGGATTCCGATGTCGGGAACGATCCTCTGGGTGGTGGGGCAGCAGTCGCATTGTAGGGTCACGTCCATAAGCACCATGAGATGGAAGAGGGGCTTGCCTTCCATCGCCTGAAGGACGCCGCGGGCTGAGTCGATGAGCCCCTTGTGGACTTCGCCGCGAGGGGTGTCCCAGCGCGGGGAGATGGCCTGGACGGGACAATGGTGGATGCAGTCGCCGCAGCCGACACACTTCTCGGGCGAGAACTCGATCTTTCCCTCGACCTTCTCGTAGGCGCTGCCGGGGCATATCTCCACGCAGGTACCGCAGACGATGCAGCGGTCGTGATTGAGCTTGACGGTTGCCCCTGGCACCGCATGGCAGAGAAGCTTGGTGCCGCGGCACACGCAGCCCATGGCGAGATTCTTGATAGCCCCTCCGAGACCTACGACGTGATGGAAGGTGAGGTGCGTGAGGGTGATGAGGGCGTCGGCGTCGGCGATGCCAAGGGCGACTTCGATTTCATTCAGGCGGTAGGGAGAGTCGAGAGTCACCGTGCGGCCCCAACTGCGGAGCCCGTCGGCGATGATGATCGGACAACCCATCGACTCGGATGTAAAACCGTGGGCGGCGGCGGTGCGGAGATGGTCGAAGGTGTTGGACCGCTGGTGGCGGTAGAGAGTGTTGGTGTCGGTAAGAAACGGACGAGCCTTCTGCCCTTTCAGCAGGTCGACCAGCTTTTTGACAAGGTCCGGGCGGAGGTGGGTGTAGTTGTCTATCTCTCCGAAGTGCAGCTTGAGAGCTACTGAAGCGCCCTTGGGGATGCGCTCGGGGATGGCAAGCTTCTCGAAAATCATCTTGAGTGTACGGTCGTTCAGGTGCTTGGTTTCGATGAAGAAAACATCGGCCTTCATGTGGCGCTCCTTGTTGTGCGTCGCGCTCCGGCAAGGGAGTAACCGGACATTATACAGGAATACGGAGACGCGCGGGAGGAGGCGTCAGCGAGTCGGGCGGCGTTCGACTAGGGACAAGGTATTCTCGATGACGGTTGTTATTTCAGACGACCGGCCGCCGAACGTGGGGATGATGACGAGATCGTGGCACGCCCATGAGGCCTCGATGAGCGTTCCCGATGCGACATCGATGCGCAGGTCCCCCGAGAACGCTCCCCTGGCCGAGAACCTGTAGAGTTCCCTCGCGCGGGTAATGACGTAAGTCGGGACGGGATTGCGCTCGCCCAGAGGGACCCGCTGGACCTCAATCCGCGTGCCGGGAGGGACTGCGCTGAGGAGCTGTTCGAGTTCGCCCCAGCTTTCGACCTCGACTGCGCCCAGCCGAACGATGGTATCTCCGGGAGAAATGCCGGCTTTGTCAGCGGGGGAATCCTCCTCAGTGCCGCCAACAATGACTTCCTGGGCGTCGGAGACGGGGATGTCGAGCGAGAAGATGCCCGCGGATTCGATCCCGAACCCTTCGGAGATGCGGAAGACGTAATGGGAGTCGCGCTTGACGACCTTGCCGGCGTCGGTCTCACGCAAGGGCGGATGAATCTCCACGGCCAATCGGCCGGTGCTCTGCACGGACGCGGCTTCCTCCCAGGTGGCAACGGGCCTGCCGCGCACTTTGATGATCCGATCTCCGGTTCTGATCCCCGCCTGGTAAGCGGGGGTGCCGGGATCGATCCTTACCGCAGTTGAGGTCGCCCTGCGGAGGCCAAGTTCGGAAACGGAGAAGACGGCATCGGTGAGATTCAGGTCAGCGGTCGCGGCCAGATGAGCTATCATCCCGGGGCCCGACCGGTCAAGCCGAAGCAATGAGTACCGCGCCCGTGGAGGGTCGCCGGTGACCTTGATGCGCCCAAGAGAGGGAGGTACGAACGGCGCATCCCACGAATCTCCGGCCACTAGGGGCCTATGAGGAAGTGGAGGGAAATACGCCGCGAGGAGCGATGAGATGCCTTCCTCAGGCAGACGGAAAAAGTTCAGGGGGGCTTTCAGGCCCTCCAGCGGCGTAACGTTGCCGGCGACGCGGTGTTTTTGGATCAACAGAACGGGTGCCTCGCTCGGGTTCTCTCCCGCCGCGATCTCCAGCGTTGACTGGGCCACGGTAGTGTCGGCGGACGATCCGGTACGGTCGGTGCGCCGCTCTTTCAGTTCGTACACGAGCGTTTCGCCGGCGTGGAAGCCGTAAGAGAGCGTGGCTCGCTCAGGCTGCGCGAATCCGGCGGTGAGAGCTGTGAGCGCAACTGCAAGAGCCAGTATCGCCGGCAACCGCATGGCGTCCCCCTATTGACGTCATTCAGGTCAGAAAGCGCGAAGACCCCGCCAACAGCTTCCGCCAGACGGGAGCAAGAAACGACGTTTTCAGCATCCGTTGCTTGAACTCATTTATGGGGGCAGGAATTTCCGTATCGATCCTGGCAGTGATGAGGTCCTCCTTGTCCGGAGCGGCGGCGACTATGGTGGTGCCGCAGGGGTGAATGATCTTCGTGGCACCCTTGGCATAGCGCCGGCCGTCGCGGTACGAGCCGCAATAGTCGGAATGGATGAAGAAGGCCTCGTTCTCGACGGCCCTGATGTGCGGGAATCCCTGGCGGCCTATCTCTCCGATGAAGCTGAATCCGCCGGGGGGCGAAGAGCAGCCGCTGGGGTGAAGAATCAGCCTGGCCCCAAGAAGGGCGGGAAGTCTGGTGAGCTCGGGGTAGAAGAAGTCGGCGCAGATGATCATGGTAGCCGGAACGCCTTTGACTTGGGCGAAGGCGATCTTCTTACCGGGAGCGAAATGGCGGCTTTCGCCGCCGGGCCAGATGTGGACCTTGTCGTAGCGGCAGGAGATGTTCCCATCCGGGTCTATCAGGAGCGCGCTGTTGTACGTCTTGCCTCCCCTGAACGTCGGCGTTCCCACTACTGCGTAGCATCCCGCCTGGGCCGCCGCACGGCGGATGGAGCGGATGCCGCTGCGTATCTCGTCCTCGTTCCCCTTGATGATAGAAGGGTCGTAGCCGATGGTCGAACATTCGGGAAAGACGACCAGGTCCACTTGCTGTTGAGCACACTCAGCGATACGCCGGCAGATGCGGTCAATGTAAGAGGCGATGGGGAGACCGGCTTTGAGCTGGGCGGCGGCGACATTGAGAATCAAGATTTGCATCCTCCTCATATAGGCTAGAGGGCTCAGGACAGGAGACAACGCTCCTGAAGCCAATGTGTACCAGAATGAGCGAAGGAGTGCAATCGGAGGCCGCCGGGCGGCGCCCACCTTCGACCAGCGGACGCGGTTGAGGGAATCTGGTTGACAGCGGAACGGGATTCGATAGGATACTGGACTGCCCCTCGGGGACGGGCAGAACAGTCGCTGGCGTGAAGCTCATGAACAGGCCTAGGGAGCGGAACCCGAAGTGCCACCGACGGAAGAACGTGGGGTGACCAAGACAGCGTTGGTCTTTTCGCTGGTGGCCGTTGCCGTTCTCCTCTTCTACTCCCTGACCACTCCCATTTTCATCCCGCAGGGATTCTACCAGAACGGCGGGTTTCAGCCCGGCCTCTCTTTCACCGTGATAGTGCTCCTGGTGATCGTGCTGAACCCGATTGTGCGATTCTTTCGTGCAGGGCGGGGGATGAGGCCCGGCGACCTGACGCTCCTCTTTGTCCTGGCCTTTGCGACGGGCTCCCTCGCGAGCACGAGCATGACCCAGTACTTTTACCCGCTGATAATTCAGATCGTCTATAAGCAATCTCCCCAGAATCGGTGGGGTGAGTTCCTGGAGCACATTCCGTCACGGCTGCTGCCCAGCAAGGACCCCGAGAGTGTGGTGGTTTCGCGGCTATGGGAGGGGCTGAGGGAGGGAGAAAGCATTCCCTGGGGAGACTGGATAACGCCGCTGCTGATATGGACGGCCTTCTTTGGGCTCCTGTTCCTGCTGCTGTTCTGCCTCGCAGTGATGGTGAGAAGACAACTAGTGGAACGGGAGCTGCTGGATTTCCCGATGGTGCGCCCGGCGCTGGAGGTCCTGAGGAAATCCGAAAACGATCGGGAGCGGCCCTGCTACATTGGGGGAAAGGCGTTCTGGATCGCGTTCGCGGTCATGGTGCTGCTGACGACGATCGAATCGGGGAACTTGCCGTTTTACGCCGGGAAGTACGGGCAGAAGATACCGCTGATCGGGCAGGACATAGCCCAGTTCCTTGACAAGATGCCGAAGCCAAGGTTCTCGGCCATTAGCGGGAACGTGTTCGGATACAAGCCGTGGAACGCGTTGAACCGCACGGTGTTCCTATGGATTCCGAGCTTCATCGCGCTCTTCTACCTTCTGCCTGCGGAAGCTTCGTTCAGCGTCTGGTTCTTCTATCTGCTCAACAACAAGGTGATACCGGTAATCGCGGCCGCATCCGGCGTGACGCTGAAGCAGCCGGGGGGCAACCAAGACTACGAGTACCTGAGGGACCTGACAAAGGGAGGGCTGTATGTGTTCATGGGGATGTTCCTGTGGAACGCGCGGTCGCATCTGAAGGCGGTGTTCAGACGGGCTGTGTACAGAGACGAGCAGGTGAAGGACGATGACGAGCCCGTGTCTTACCGGGTCGCTTTCTTCGGGGCGGTATTCGGATTTATGGGGATAGTGGCGTGGTGTGTATGGAACGGAATGGCGTGGTACTACGCGGCCATATTCCTGGGGATGATGATGCTGGTGATGACGTATTACGTGAAGCAGGCGGGCGAAATGACGCTGCCCCACGCGAAGTTCAACGATCTCCCTCAGGACCACATAAACACCTTCGTGGGGGCATCCGTGGTCGCGAAGGGGAACATGGTGATGGGGCACCTGATACAGATGATAACGATGTTCGAGCCGCCGGTGCTGATGGCGCACTTTGTCCAGGGGTTCAAGGTCGCGGGAGACATGAAGCTCAGAAAGCGACTGCTGGGACCGTGCGTTCTGGCGGCGTTTATCATCGGAATCCTCGTGACCCACGTCACTTTTCTAGGGCTTGCGTATCCCAAAGGGATCGGAAACAACATAAGGCACGGGCACCGGGTGTACATGGAACAATTCGGGAACAAGGTGACGCAGGAATTGTCGAGCGACGAGAAAGCAGACTCAGTCGGCATTGTCCTGGCTGCGGTTGGGGGGGCCGTCGTTGCGGGGCTGATGCTTCTGAAGCAGCATCTGATCTGGTGGCCCTTCACGCCGATAGGGTTCATCGCCTCGACGTTCAGTTGGGTCTTTCAAACGTGGTTCATGTTCTTGATAGCGTGGGCGCTGAAGTACGGAGTGATCAAGCTCGGCGGCCCGAGGACATACCTGAAGACGTTGCCGATCGTGTTCGGCATTATGGTGGGGAACGCCGTCGCAGGATTCGTATGGGGAATAATAAGGCTTATTTACGAACTCAACGTTGCGTGATCGCTGCCGCGCTGGCGCTGGCACTTGTCGGGGCATGGTCGCCCGTGCGGGGGGCGGAGAGTTCCGACATGGCTCGGCTCGTCGACGAGCAGTCCCTGCGGGAAGCCATTGAGAAGTTCGCAGGGATGGGTTCCCGGGTGCCCGGCTATCCGGGCAATGACGAGGCCGCTGATTTCATCCGCGATTACTTCGAGTCGCTGGGGATAGGCGAAGTGTACGAGCAGCCGCTGGAGTGCGCCGTTCCGGTCGAGAAGTTCGGCAGACTCGAAGTGAATGATGGAAGCGGTCAGAGCTACTCGGTCCACGGCATGTGGCCGAATCGGGTCCGCACCCCTACCCTCCCCCCTGGAGGAATCGAGGCGAGGCTCGTATATGTAGGGGACGGCTACCTGGATAGGCTGGACGGGGTCCCGCTGGAAGGCAGCATCGCCTTAATCGAGTACGAGGCGGGGAGACGCTGGGTAGCGCTCGCAGACCTAGGGGTGAGGGCATTCATTTTCCTTCCTCCGCCGGAGGACAGGCTGCCTCGGGAGGGCCCGACGGCGAAGATCCTGTCCGTGCCGATTAACATCCCACGGTTGTACGTGGACGAGCGCGCCGACGAACTGCGCGAGATGGTAATCACCGCCGGGAAGAACGGGATGGCGGCCAGACTTACGGCAAGGATGGACTGGGAGGAGAATACGACACGCAATGTGTTCCTTCGAATCCCCGGAAGCGATCCGGTGCTGGCGGGGACGTACATAATCATCTCCGCCCCTTACGACTCGATCTCGATAGCGCCTGCGGTCGCGCCCGGGGCGGAGCAGGCGGTGAACATCGCCGCGCTACTGATGACTGCGGCGGCACTAAAAGAACATCCCCCCGAGCGGTCGGTGGTCCTCGCAGCCACTACCGGTCACTACCTCGCGCTATCGGGGGCGAGGAAGCTTGCACAGGACTTGGTCACTCACTTGGGCATCCTGGACAAAACAGGGGAACGGGACGAGGAAAGCAGAGAGGTCGAGGAACTCTACTCCAGACTATTCGACGGCATGAAGCGCCGCTTTTTCCTATGCTTGGAGCTTTCTTCCCACAATGACTCTTTTGGCATGTTCGCGGTGGGGACCTTTTTCGGGCGAGGGTCGGAGTGGGCGGACTGGCCGCGGCTTAAGACGGCGTACGACCCGTTCAGCGAGAAGGTCGAGGAAAGGGCCCGGGCGATAGAGGAAGGGCTGGCGCTGAAAGAGAAGGTCTTCGTGAACGGAATCAAGACGGAGCGGTCGGTGGATTACGGCATCTACTTCCTGAACGGTGTAGCTTCGGATATGGAGGTAATACGCACGACCACTCGCAACGGCAGCTACTTCCACGGAGGCGTTTTCTTTCATACTGTGCAAGATCCACGTTATGTTTACTGGTCGCCCCGGGACCTTCCCGAGCATGTTGATTTTGGAATGCTCGCCCGGCAATTGAGAGTGCTTGTGCCGCTGCTGGGAGCATTCACCCGCGGGGATCAAATACCCGTGAACATTTACTCCGACCCCTCGCAGTCTCTGAAGGAGGTATATGGTCGGGTTGTGTGGTTCAACCCGCGTACGAGCTTCGTGCCGGACACGCCGCTGGAGGGAGCGGTGGTGATGCACTACCCGTTCTCGCGCGCCATAGCAGGAAGCGGCGAGGCCACCTCCGGCACGATGACCGGCGGGGTTCTACAGGTTGCCTACGACCTGACGGACGAGGAAGGACGTTTCGCCTTCGACAACTTCGCGAAGACGACCTCGCAGATGGAGGGCGGGTTCTGGGCGGTTGAGGGGTACGCGCTTGACAAAGAGAGCGGGGAGATCATCTACGCGCCGGACCGCGGGGTGAATGGGGAGGAACGCTATCCCTCGTTGCAGTTTGTCATACAGAATACCGACAAGTCGCGCCAAGTTACGGCGGTGCTGTTCAGGTGCGTTCCTACGGGCATCGTGGGAACGATGGACCCCAGGTACATGGAGCAGCTTGTGGGCCTGTCGGTGATGGACGGCGAAATGAAGACCACGCCGACCACATACGGTTACGCGCTTTCGCAGTCGTGGCCGGGCACGACGAGTTCGGGAGGGGACGACGCAGTTGTGGCGTTCACGAAGCCCGGGACCAGGGTGTCAATAGCAATGGGGCTGGGGTTGATCGGGCAGCGGCTGCTGCTGATCAACTCATCAGAAGAAGACTACGCCGGAGGAGGATACGAGGTGCCGGCAACGCGCCTGGTGCGCACGTCTCAGTTTCTGGCGGCGAAGGACATGTGGGAGCTTGACGACGCGCGCATGCGCGAGCTGGCCCAGTTCGGCATAAAGAGCGAGAACACGGAGGCGCTGCACGAACGCGCGGGGGCGCTGCTGCGGAGCGCGGAGGAAGAGAGGCGGCTGGAACGGCATGAGGCGTTCGCGGCGGACACCAAGCGCGCCTGGGCGTACGAATCACAGGTGTACGCAGACATCAAGAAGATCGGAGATGACACGGTTCGCGGGGTCATTTTCTACATGGCCCTGCTGCTTCCGTTCTCCCTGTTCATGGAGAGGCTGCTTTTCGGATTTCCCGACATCAGGCTGAGGGTGATGGCGTGGGTGTCCATCTTTCTGGCGGTGTTTCTGGCTTTCTGGGCGGTGCATCCTGCGTTCAGGATAACGATCACGCCGTACATAATCTTCCTGGCATTCGTGCTGCTGGCGCTGTCGGGATTGGTGGTGATCCTGGCGGCATCACGCTTCCGGGTTGAGATTCGAAAGCTGCGATCACAGCTCATCGGTATTCCGGAGGCGGACATGAGCCGGACGGCGGCGTTGGTGACGGCCTTCGGGCTGGGCGTATCGTACATGAGGCGACGGAAGGTGCGAACCGCGCTGACGTCGGCGACGCTCGTCCTGATCACGTTTGCGATTCTGTCTTTCACTTCGGTGCGGCAATCGCTGAAAACCACCAAGGTGCCGCAGTACTGGGACTCGCCGTACAACGGTTTCATGCTGAGGAACATCGCGTGGCAGGCGCTGAACATGGAGGCGTTGGAACGGGCGAAGTCGGAATTCGGTGACAAGTTCCCCGTGGCGGCAAGGTCGTGGTACGTAAAGACCGCGCAGTCGGGGGTCGTAGGAGCAGATCTTGTGCCATTCGTCTACCGGGAGGGAAGAGAGGGCGTCCGGACGGAGGGGAACGGAGCGCTGGGGCTCAGCGCGGCCGAGGCGGAAGTCACCGGGGCGGACAAGGCGCTGCTGCCGGGCAGGAGCCGGTGGTTCGAGGAAGACGAACGAGAGGTGTGCATTCTGCCGCAAGGGCTGGCGGAGGCGCTGGAGGTGACCGATTCGGACCTAGGCGAAGCCCGGATACGAATTGGTGGAAGGACATACAGGGTTATCGGAGTCGTCGATGAGGAGAAGTTCAACGCCATAAAGGACATAGACGACCAGCGTCTGACGCCGGTGGATTACAGTTCGCTGAGCGGCTCAGACGTATCGACGATGAGAACGGCGGAGGAACAAACGGGACAAACCGCGGTGGCGGAGTATTTTCACATGACGGTGTCAGGTTTTGTGCTGATGCCTTTCGAGGACGTGCTGGGGCTGCAGGGAAGCGGGGCGGGGAATTCGGGAGGAAGCCTGCGTTCAGTGGCGGTCGCATTCGGAGCAGACAGCGAAGGATACGAGAGAGCGGAATCGTTCATTCGGCAGACAGCCTTGACGGGTCTACTCGGAAAAGAAGGCAGGAGCTTTGTCATCAGCTCTATCGGCGCGACGTCCATCACCGGGCTCAAGGGGCTGCTGGTGCCGATGCTGCTGGCGATCCTCATCGTCTTCAACACGATGCTGGGCTCAGTCCACGAACGGCTGCACGAGATCGAGATATTCAATTCGGTCGGGCTTGCACCGAACCACATAGCGATGCTGTTTCTGGCGGAGGCCGCGGTGTTCGGGGTGATCGGGGGCGTCGTCGGGTACCTGCTCGGGCAGTCGATTTCTAAGCTCATGCTGGAACTCGACATCCTGCCCGGCTTGACGCTGAATTACTCATCGACATCGGTGGTGGTCACAATGCTGCTGGTGATGGGAGTGGTGATGGCGTCGGCGATTTATCCGGCGCGGATGGCTTCAAGTCTTGCCGTCCCGGACATCCAGCGGCGGTGGCGACTTCCGGCCCCGAAGGGGGACACGTGGGAGTTCGTATTCCCCTTTACCGTCCACCTTAGGGAGTCACTGGGGCTGAATGCGTTTTTGATGACGTACTTCGAGGGGATGTCCGGGCGCGACATCGGCGGCAGCTTCACGGTGAAGAACGCAACCTTTGCGGAGAGGCGGCCGAAACACTACGTTCTCTCGGCGGACTGCTGGCTGGCCCCGTACGACCTTGGGGTGAGCCAGCACGTCGAGCTGCACACTCGTCCGTCCGCCGAGATGGAAGAATACATGGAGCTGATGCTGTACGCAAAGAGGCTGAGCGGGGAAATAGGAGGCTGGATGAGAACGAATCGCCCGTTCCTGAATGATTTTAGGAAGCAGTTCCTTCTGTGGAAGACATTCCCGAAGCCGGACAGGGAGCGCTTCATGAGGCTGGGCGCGGAACGCGCAGGAGAAGACGCCGAGGTGAAATCGTGAACGATGCGCCCGGGGAGTCGGACCTGTTCGTGGCGGAGGAGGAAGCGCAGGAGGGTTTCGGAGGGAGGACCATCCTGGGGGTGCTGTTCCTTGGTTTCGTGGTGCTCCCCGGAGCGATATACATCTCGCTGGTTGCGGGAAGGAACATAGGGCCGGCGGCTGAGTGGGTAACGGTAATGCTGTTCGCGGAGCTGGCCAGACGGTCTTTCAGAAAGCTGCGCAAGCAGGAGATTTTCCTGCTGTTCTATGCCGCAGGGACGCTGATGGTGATGGTGGGGGGACTTCAGATGATGGGAGGGCCGTTCGCGCACTTGATTTGGAACCAGTTCGTGGCGACATCGGACGAGGCGCAGCTCTTCGGGATTGTCCCGGAACTGGCCAAGCCGGAGAACTCGTGGATAGCGCCCCTTGGAAGCCCAGTAATAAAGGAGAGAATTCTTCTTCACTCCGCGTGGCTAAGGGCGATCATGGTTACCGTCATCAGCTACGTGTTCGTCCACCTCAATCGCTTCAGCCTGGGTTTTCTGCTCTTTAGGATGACGAACGATCGGGAGAAGCTGCCGTTCCCGCTGGCGTACGTGGGCGCGGCGGGTTCGATCGCCATCGCAGAATCCTTCGAATCGAAGAC
>Ga0180431_10007227_pt1 | contig 12996 bp, 14 predicted proteins | sample SS_ome_11_FD_132459 | JGI IMG/M metagenome (GOLD analysis project Ga0180431, IMG submission 132459) | Hypersaline lake sediment archaeal communities from the Salton Sea, California, USA - SS_1_MS_1 metaG | ecosystem: Environmental > Aquatic > Non-marine Saline and Alkaline > Hypersaline >... | reverse complement strand
TGTTCAAAATGGATCAGGACATTTTGTCCGCTCAAAATGGACGGACATTTTGTCCCCTAAAACCATGTTCAAAATGGATCAGGACATTTTGTCCCCCGAAAACCTGCTTCAAAATGGATCAGGACATTTTGTCCTTTTACCCAACCACCACGCATGAGGTGCAGGATTTCACGGTGTGCTTACGCCTGTGAGCACATGGGCTGTTTCGAAGATAGCCTTGGAAGTCTTCGAAGATTGGCCTCGTGGCACCTACGGTGAGAGGGTGTCTGACATGTCTGACAACGATGGTGGCACCTCGTGGCACCTACGGTGAGAGGGTGTCTGACATGTCTGACAACGCGTCGTTGCCAAGCCTTATCTCCTGCAACACGGTCTCTTCCCTGACCACCCGTTTCTTTTTGCCCCGGCCCCGGGTCTCCCTGACTACGAGGGGTACGATCCGGCTCCTGACATGGCCTAGCTGCTCCCAACAGACCAGCTTGCTGCATTCCTCATCATCGTCGTGGATGGCCACGGCGATCACGCATTCGCCCTTCTCCACGTCGTAGTCGATCACGCCGTAGTCAAAGCTCTCTGATACCTGGCCCAGGCGGTGATCAGCCATCCGTACCTTCTCACCATCCTCTTCGACTTCCACCAACGGTACACGATGCCACATATCCCCTCCCTACGGACTCCTCAGATTCGCACAGCGGAGTGTCGGTCCCAGCGACCCTGTCCCCCGGAACTCCAGGCGGTACTCCTTGACCTCACTTGGTGCTGAGAACCAGATGTCCGTCCACTCCCAACCTGCATGCGCACTATGCCAGTGTTCCGCAAGCACGATGTTGTCGGTGACGTTGCGGAACCGTATTCCGTGATTCCCATCCGCGTGATGCTGGGCACAGAACCGGGCACTGTTCCCTTTCAGGTCAGCGTACAGCGCGCACGCGGTCGGCTCCATGTAGCTGCCCCCTGTGTACTTCGTCCCTGACTGATTGGCATACTCCATGATCCGTACACAGTTGAGAATCCCTATCCGGGCATCATCCACCTTGCCCAGAGCATTCAGCCCACAGTAGCCGTTCGGCTGGTTCTTACGAGAGGTGCTCTCAACAGAGCTCCCTTCAGGCACGCCGTGGACACCGCCTGTCTTACTCCCATGATTGGCCGCGAAGTCGCTCAGCCGGGCGAAGGGGATATCCCCCACCCTGAGAACCCCATTCTCGTTCACCCGGAACTTGTTCGACAGGCTGCCGACGTCCTTCCCGAAGTTGAAGTATAGGTCCGGCACCGTCACGCCATCCCCAATGATATCGACGTCTATCATGGCCCCGGTCTTCCGGAAGCGTATCGACTTCCCCGTCCCTATCCTTACATCGCTCTCAATCTCGATTGCGCCACTCTTACCCTTCAGGTAGTTCAGCATGTCGAGAATCTTCGTCAAATTCGTCGTGCTCACAGCCTGGCTTGCCAGCCAGCTTGCCCAATCATGCCATCCCATCACTCACCTCCCACAGGAAGAAGCTCCAAACTCCCATCAAGGCCCCCGTGGAACCTCAGCGTGGCCCCGGTTACCCAGTAATCCCCATCAATCTTCAGCTTCACAGAATCCTGTACCGTCACCTTGTCTGCCAACTGTAGATGGGGCATGCCCCTCGCTGTCATCTCCAGCGTAATCGGAGCGCCAGGGTCCTTGTACGAGTCCAGCCAGAACTGCGCCAAGCCATCCGCCAGCGCCTCACCCTGCAGGAAAGGGCTCTCGAAGGTGAACTCTCTCTTCCCATACCTGCGAATCAGGACATCATCCGTCTTCTTTACCTCAGTCGTACCCACTTGCTCCAGCGGCTTGCCCCTGATCCAAATGTCACCGCCGTCAATCACGTCGTCCGCCCCACCAGTATTCACCAGCTTGATCTTCCCACCAAAGGCGTAGGGACCACTGCTCCAATCCACCGTCGTATCGCCGGCACTGGCGCCCAGTTGTGGCGCCTGCACCTCAATGCAAGGTATCCAGTCAAAGAACACCTCCAACACCAACTCACCACCCGCCGGCACCGTCACCTCTTCACCGGAACGCCATATCTCAGCCCCCAACGGCTTCCCCATGACGTAGACATCGCCAGCACTTATGTCATCATCATCAAGGGCCGAATTGTGCAATCGTATGGTCCCACCGGTTGCCGTTGGCGGCTCCAACCACTTCGCAGTCACGAGTTCTCGTGCACTTGAGCCAAGCTGGGGTTGGCGTATCTCTGTGCACTCCCCAGCATCAAATGTGACCTCTATGTCCAAATCACCCCACCCAGGGATAGTGACCGTCTCGGGGGATGTCCATACCTCTTCAATCACCGGAGGCCACTCCTGGTACGGTGTTGATCGTACAACGATGTAGTTGCGCATCTGGTCCTCATCCCAATCATCGTTGGCATCACCGAAGTGCTTGTCGTAGGTCAGCGTGGCAACCGAGCTCCCGCTAGTCAGCCTCTCTCGGTTCTCGAATATCACCTTGTCATACTCATCAATGTAGACACGGCCACCCTCAGCCTCAGCAAGCTTGGCAAGCGCATGCCAGTGAGACACGGGCTCGAACCACGCATAGGGGATAACGCTATCGCTCCCGGTGTCATCGATCTGATACTCATGGGCTCTCAGACCAGCATCTTGACAAACAATCTCCGCAAGTTCACTGATCTTCCTGTCCAGGAATACCTCGGAAATCGTGAACTGGGATTGCATAAGGATCTTCGCTCTGTCAAGCAGAGTAATCCGCGTCTTCAGGTCAGTTCGCTTGGACTTCCAGGACGTGGTGTAGAAGACACCTACGGGCACTTCTTCCCAGTCCCCACTGACTTTCAACGGCAGGTACACCCACACCTTCTGGTTGGCCCTCAGACAATCGTAGTAAGGCGATTCACTATTCTTCTGGTAGAACACCCCGTCAGTGTTCTCCAGGCTCAGATTCAAGTAGTTCGCTGAGGCATTTGGCAGCAGCGTGTCCTCGGACGTGAAGTACCGCTCCTTCCGGCAGTCCCATTCAATCACTCTGTCACTGACATCCTCTATCCAGCCAGCCTCGAACTCCAAACACCTGAAGAACTCATGCGGTCTCGATATCTTGCTGATCCAGACGTTGAACTGCTTGGGCTCAATGTGGCTGTCCAACTCGTGCTCCCAGGTCAACTGGTCATTGCCTTCCACCGACAGCAGTAGCTCCAGCGAGCCCCCCAGGGGCTTCCACAAAATCTGGAAATCAACGGCATACCCCAGCCACTCATCGAAGTACATCTTCAGTTGCTTGACCCTGGGTATCGAATCATCGTCGTAGGTAACCGTGAACACGTCCCAGTCAACATTGCCATCACCATCAGCCTGTATACACCCCCAGAAGCCGCACTCGTAGGAGCTATCAAGCGGGTACAAATCATCGGCCGGGTAGCACCGTTCCCCAGCGAAGGCGAACGTCTTGGACGGCACCGTGACGCCGTTTCCCAATTGCGACGCTGGACATGCCGGGTCCTGTGAAAAGCCGAAGAACGTTGGCGCCTCCAATTCAAGCCCTGACAACTGGAGCAAGACCCGGGTCCGCCATTGCCTGATAGACGCCTCAACTGCGGCCTTGAAGCCCTCGCTTACGCTGATCATATCTCCACCAGGGTGAACTTCACGTCATACTTCCAGTTGGTCCCTCTGCGGGACACTACTGTCTCCTCATAGCTGCCGGGGTCGAACATCACGTTGTAGCTCAACAGAAGCCCATCCTCTGTCGGTCTCTGGAACACCAGGGCATTCTCTAAACTGGCAGTCAGAAGCTCTCTCAAGCTCTTGCCCCCCATCCCACCATCCACGGTCATTTCATCCCGCTCAGGCAGGGCCCGGAACGAGATATTCCAGGTACGCTTCTCATCGATTACATCCCTGACAAGAGCCCCACTGCCCACCCGCGTTTGTGAACACAGAAGCATCCGCGCTTCCTTGACTTCCCTGTTGTGCATGCTCAGCACTTTCTCTGAGCCGGATATCCCAAGCTTGTAGCAGTTGGCACCGCCCCTGGCCCTGATTCCGTATATGACCATTACTGCCCCCGCCTCTTCTGCTCAAATGTCCTGTGACTCTCAAGCCGCTGCTCCAGGAAGCGATAAGCATCTTCGTCCAGAGCAACCACAGCAAGGTGCCCCAGCGGCCCTGCAATTGCTTCCCCGGTACTCGCAGTGCCCTCTGTTTGCACCGCTACGGGTACCCGGACACCTGGTGTCACGGTCGCAGCCTGCATCGTCTGGACCAATGGCTCCACATTGAGCGCGTCACTTAACGACTCCTTGATAGACCGTGCCACCGCAGTTATTCGCTCCTCAACCGCTGCCAGCGCGTCGTTCAGCCCCTGTGCAAAGGCACTCCAGTCAACTGACACCCGTATCATCTCCACCGCAGCCCCAAGCGTACCCTCAATCCCCTTGCGGATCTCGGTCGGAATCGCCGCAAGGGCGCTGGTCACCTTGTCCGCTACACCAGCAACGACGACCTCTGCCTTCTCCAGGGACGTCATCACCGGGCCCGCCACTACATCACCCAGCCGCCTGAACCCCTTTACCAGGGACTCGATCTTCCCCTCAGCGGAATCCATCAGCTTGTTCAGCTCAGCGAACCTGCCGGGCAGGTCCTCATCCAGCGGTATCTGTTCCAGATTGGCCGCGTTGAACCCGGCAATGTCATGCTCGGCCTTGACCAGGGTCGGCGCCAGGCCCTCAGTGATATAGCTCCAGTGCACCGGCTTACTCAGCGGCCCCTTCTTGGCCGGGGAGAACGGCAGCCAGTCAGCCAGCTTGCTGAAGAACCCGCCAACCTTGTCCACTACCCAACTGATAGCATCCGTGACCGGGCCCAGTATCTTGTCCACCAGCCACGTGAACGCCTTGACGATGTGCTCTATCAGAGTGATCACCAGGTTCAGCGGCGGCTCCAACAGGAACAAAGCAGTCTTGAGCGGCACCAGCCCTAGCTCCATCAATGGCAGGGCGATGTCCAACCAGGCCTGGAACAGCTTCACCAACGGGCCCAGGATGGCATCCACAAGCTCCATCAGCGGGTCTATCAGCTTCAGGAGTAATCCTGTCAGCACTCCGAGGATCTCGCCGATCAATTCCCCCAGAATCCCAACCAATTCGGTCATGCTTTCCAGCATCGGTGCCAGCACACCGGTAGCCAGCTTGGTGATGATGTCACCCAGCGGCTTCAGGATCGCCACTATTACAGGCAAGATGGCCCTGACGATCATCGCCAGTACATCGGCTATAGCCTTCAGGAGCTCCATTAGCGGCGGCAAAATTGCATTCAGAATGCCAGTTAGTACACCCACCACCGCCTTTATGAAGTCAATGAGCGGGCCCAAGATCATGTCCAGGATATCCGCCGCCACATCGAACACCGGCTGCAAGGCGGCAAGCACCTTGGACAGGATGTCCATGATCTGCTTGACCAGCTTCTCCAGAGTAGCCTTCAGGTTCCCAATGAACCCGCCAACGCCACCCTCCAGGTCCTGGATATTCCCTACCAGCGCAGCCACAAGGAACAGAATCAGTCCAATGGGCCCGGCTACCATCAGTAACCGGCCACCGATCATCTTGAGGAACCCCAACAGGGCACTGGCACTGGTCACAGCGGTCATGAACCCGGAACTGAGACCCCACAGCCCGGTCCCGAGCTTACTTACCAAGCCCAACAACCCACCCAGGGCCATGGTCGCTTGCCCAGCAACAATCATCCCGGGCCCGGCAGCCGCAGTGAGCCCAGCAACCTTGATAATCAGGTTCTTCGTCCCCTCATCCAGCTCAGATATCCTGTCAAACAGCTTCCCGAGCCGTTCCATGCCCTCGTTGATCGCTGGCAAGAACTGGTCCCCAAAGGCAATCAGCATCTTCGTGAGCCGGCTCTTGAACAGCTCGAACTGCATGGATGTGGCTTCCATCGCAGCATCGAAGGCTTTGCCCATAGCCCCACCAGCGTTGGCCGTGGCCTCCATGTCTCCCCGGAAGCTCACCATGTCCCCGCGCACCAGAGAGAACACAGAACGCAACGCCAGGATGCTCGGGAACAGCCGTGTGATCGATTCCATCATGTCGCCAGTGCCGATAGAGGCTTCAGCCATAGCCTCGTACTCTTCCTCGGTGATGTCCTTGAGCTTCTCGACACTGACCCCAGCGGCATCAATGGCATCAAGGACCTCGGTCATTACACCAATCAGTCCCTTGGCTTCGAGCCCAGCAGCAGAGAACGAACTGACAAGGTCAATCCCACTCACCTTGCTTAGAAGCGCCACAGCCTTATTCTGCTGCTCAGTCCGTCTAATGAGGCTCATGAACACGTAGTTCAAGCCCAGCGACGCCTTACGCACGTCGAGCCCCGCCTTGGTGATCGACTCAAACGCAGCGGTCAGCTCTTCCAGCGAGATATTGCTCTGTGCAGCCAGAGCGATCACATTGCCCAGAGTCCCTGACAGTTGCTCGAACGTGTACACGCCACGCTCAACGCCCTTGAACAGCACGTCAGCAACATGCTCAGCTTCCTCCATAGCGAAGCCATAGGCATTCATCACACCAGTGAGCGCCTTGGCAGCAATGTCAGCCTCGGTCATGCCGGCCACGGCCATCTTGGCCGATTGCCGGGCCAGTATCATGGCGTCTTCGAAGTCGGCGAAGCCGGCCGACATGATGTTGTAGACGGCCATGGCCAGCGTCGTGGCGCTCTGAGGAACCTCGACAGAAAGCTGCTTGACCTCACGCACCATCTGCTCATACTCGTCCCCGGTCTTGTGAGCGATGGTGTTGATGAAGCGCATCGACTTGTCGAAGTCGACGGCAGATTTGGTCGCAGCGGCACCGAGCCCTAAAATCGGCACCGTGGTAAAGAGACTCAGCTTGGTCCCAGCACTGGTCAGTGTGGCACCGATGGCCTGCACCTTGGACGCGAAGCCAGCCAGGCCAGTCTCGGCCTGGCTGATGCCACCCATGAGGCCGCTGACATCACTCAGAAATCGAACGAGGACGCTAGGATTGGTTCCCACCATCTTCCGCACCACCTACCTGAAGCCACCATAGCTCCTCATCGAACTCGTCCCGGTTCTGCCCCTCCCTGAACTCCTCCCAGGACGGTAGCTGGGGCAGACTCTTCTTAGAGAACAGCCTGGAAAGCGACCTCGCTACCCCAGCCTCAACAGCACTGAGCGTCACCACCATCTCGTGATAGCGATCCCTCAGCGCCGCCTCTATGCTCTCAACGAACTCCTCCAGATACAGAGACAGGCTCTCGTCCCTGCCCCAGTGGTAGGTCTGCCCCAATCGGCGGCACCCTTCCAGTATCAGCCCCTCAAGGGCTTGGCAGGCGGCCAGAGCCTCTTGTCTTGGGCGGCCAGCGGCTACCGCACTGCCGCTGCCACCCTCTTTGCGTTTTTTACTATTCTCGGCAGGTCAACCTTCTCGGCCCAGACAGCCAGCGCCTCAGACAGCCACCCGAAGTCCAGGTCCTCAGCGGTCAACTCACTGCCAGCATCCCCCAAGAGTATCTTCCCCAGCTCCACCAGGTCGTCCTCTTCGAGGTCGTTCAGCAGGGACTTCACCAGGGCAAAGCCTGCACTCTTGGAGTCCTTCAGGTCATCAAGCTCAACGGTGAGACTCTCCAGCTTACTGGCCACGAACCGCGTCAGCCGGAGCACGTCCTTGACTCGCGGCTTATCCATGTCAGCAACGATCGCTTCAACGTCCATCCTCCACCTCTTCCTAGACCGCCGATGTCATCTCGAACACGCTGCCGAAGTTCTCTCCCACAGCCTGCTCCGTGTCCGCTAGCAGGTCAAAGGACATGGCCACCTTGGTCGCATCCTCAGACTGGAAGGCCAGCTCAATCTCCTCAGCACTCTTGATCACCCGGCGCAGAGCAACCATCCGGTACTTGTTTGTGCGGCTGTGCCGCTGAATGACGCACAACTGGCGCTCAGTCAGGGACGTGGGCGAACCGAACTTGAGCTCCTTCTGGTCACCTTCGCTGCCTGCCACCGCAGAAGGATCGTCGGCCTCGAAGGCGATCTTCAGGGAGTCCACGTCGGTATGCAGCCACGTGAAAGACGCCTGGCCTTCCCACTTCTTGGGATAGCCCTTCAGGATCGACGCGGCCAACTGGTCGGTCTCAACGCCTTCCTCCATCTCCACCGTCCGGGTTACCTTGACCCCATCACGGGTAGTGGCGCCAATGTCCGTCCATCCCGAAGCCAGAACAAACGTGCTCGGATCGATCACGTCTTCGATCTTGGTCGGGAAACTGGGCCCACCATCATCGGTTGCCAGGCCGTATACCACACGGCCGGCCCCCTTGTACACCTTGGATTCGTCAACTACGGAATCAAAAAGATCAGCCACCTCACACCTCCTCCGGCCTTAAAAGAAAGGAGACTGGCTTTCGCCAGTCTCCGTAGCTATCCCGCGATGCGCGGACGACTCCTGTCAGAAAGCTACTACATCACACCCACTTTGTCAACTCCTGACCATTGACAGCCGTCGCACCCTACTCTGCGCCCGGACCCCCAGCCGCCTGTTGATCCCACGCATGGCCCTTTGCACAAAGTCGTTGGCCTTGGTCCCCGGATGGTTCACCGTGTAGGCAAACCTGCACGCTTCACCCTCGTAGGAAATCGGCATCGGCCTGCTTGACCGGATCACGTGTGGCTTGGTGCCCCGAGTAATCAGTTTCCCCAGGAACCCATGAGTTCCACCAGCCACAATGTCGATCTGTGCCCTGTTCTGCCCCATCGACGCTGGGCTCCTATGCCGCCTCAGCCCGGCAGCAAACTTGCCAGTCTTCTTCGGCGCATATTCCTTCAATAAGCCCAGAAGCTCGCCACTCTCACTCCCGACGAACTCCTGAAGCATGGCCTTGGTCTCCAGCCGCGACTTCCTCAACACGCTCATGGCCTGTTTTGTGTCCACATAAAAGCTGGCTATCATCGCTCGATCACCAGGCTCACCCGGGCCCACTGCGTGAAGTACTCAATGTTCATGCCCTCGACGTGCTGTCGGCTCACCTCGGACGGATCCACAGCCGGAAGGGCTGCCTGCATCCCCCCGTTGGGGATCTCCTCACTTGCCTCGAAGATGTCCATAGCCGCCTCACAGTATCTCAGCAGCTTCTTGGTCACCTTCTCCTCGGTATCCTCAGCCATGAACAGGTCAACGTAGACCTCATACAGCGCCGAAGGTAATACCCATTGGTCGGACGTCTCCTGCGGCATGCTGGGCCCCGGGATAACTGACACTATGGGGAACTCAGCCTTCTTGCGCTCCAAGACAGTCGGGCTATGGCCGAACTGCCAGTTCTGGACCGATCCCAGATCAACAGGGTCGCTCTCCCACCGGCTGGCAACCGCTGCCAGCGCCGCCTCTATCCCCCCTTGCAGCAGGGAATAGACGGCCTTGGCTACGTACTCAGCGAGGTAGCTCATTCGCCAGGCCTCTCAGGGTACACAGGCAGCGGGACTGACGTCCCTACGATGGCGTAGTCACCATACAGCAGCCTTGCAATCTGGTGCGGGTCCGGTGTCACCTTGTCACGTTCCTCCGACTGCGCTTGGGCCAGAGGGAGCCCAACATGAGCACCAACACTGGTGCCGGAAGCAACCTGCTTTACGGTCTCTTCAACCTTGCGAATCCTGGCCAGCAACGTCCGCCGCATCCGCTCAAGCGTGTCAACGCGGTCGTACCATGAGATCGTGGCCCCTTCTTTGGTGTCTGACAGCCGGGCCATGCTCTTGTACCAGTCGATCGCTGAGTCGATGATGAACACCACGGCGCAGTCGGCCAGGTAGTACTTCTCCAGTTCAGACATATCCCCTTCATCGGGGATCGTGCTGCCGTAGTACAGGTCAACTTTGGCCCGGCTGATCGCATTGGCCTTGAGCGCGGCGTAGTCGATCGTCGCCCCTTCCTGCGTCATGTCGTTCTCGGTTGTACCTATCTGGTAAGTCACCAGCTCAGCTATCGTTGCCATCTTGTGCCTCTTTACTTCCGGGCGAGAAGAAACCAGCCTCGTTACTGAGCGAGAAGTAACCAGCCTCCCTCAGTTCCCCGATCCTCTCAATGACCAAATAGCACATCATGTTGAGCTGGCTCCTGACCTCTGTCCTCACGATGTCCCGTATGTGGTCGTCAATGGTATTGTGCTCGCCAATCGGACCCTCAGCCATGTCTACCTCCCTGGCAACCGTCGCTGCCAGCTCACTCCTTGACAAGGCACCTACACGCTGCTATCGTCACAGCATGCAGCCCCTTCGCAGCCTCATCTACTTCTGGAGAACCCTCACCTGGTTCGGGAGCCTCCTTCTTCTCGTGCTCAGCGTACCCATTGTTATCGGCATGGCCCCTATCTTCACGTTCAGCGCAGACAGCGTCGCCGGGAAAGTGCTCAGCGGCCCACTGTATGCCGGCATGTGCATCACCCCAGATTCTCCGCTCGGCTTGCTCCTGTCCATCTTCATAGTCTGGGTGAGCCTGCATCTGATCCACTGCGCCGTGCTCCGCCTGTTCACCAAACGACCTAGCTCACCTCTACCTCGGTCGGGCTCGTGATGTTATACCCGTTCTTGTGCGCCCAGAACCAGTACTTCCCCGGCTGAAGCCGGAATGTCACAAAGCCAAAGGCATCAGCGGTCAGCGTGCCAGCTATCACATTCAAACCAGCCTCATCAGTCGTAATCCAACAAGCTGCATCAGCGATAGGCAGCCCGGTCTCCTGATCTACGACCTGGGGGGCAGTCCAGGAAATTGCCCCAGGACCTTGAGATACGCGGCTGGAGACATCAGCATCAAACAACACATGCCATACCACTCGGTCGAGACTCACGCTGCCACTATACGTGACTACTGCCGAGTAGTAATAGGTTGAGAGATCGTGTTCCCCCATCAGGTAGCCATACTGACCCCCACCTATTTCAAGGCTCATCGGAGCCCCTGCAACCAAGTGCACCTTGGCTAGATCGGCCTTGGTAACTCTGAATACATCGACCGAGAAGTCATCCAGAGGCAAAGCTTCTTTTGGCTCCTGACCACTGGTCGCCAAAATGACTAACAAGTTGCCCATACTCAAGGTTCCTCCCCCCAAAGCAGCGACGCCAGCAGGCGTACTATCGGTCAGCACCGTATCAAGGGTGACAGTGCGCCCCCTCAGTATAGCGTCAGTACCAATTGCATCGACTAGCCGTTCAACCACCTTCCCAGTGGTAGCCATGGTCCCTTGGTTGGTGGTCTTGAGCCTAACATCGGCAGCTACAGCTCCCTCGGGGATGAAGTCATCAGATTGCCCGAAGGTGATAGCCTCTTCGCCCTTCTGGCATGCTATGTAGAACCCATCCGCCTCATCTCCGAGATGGTGTAGGAGCGAAACTCGATCGACCTGGTCGCCAAACAACCGGACCTTGGTGGCCCAGTCACCGCTCGGCTCCTTATACTTGTGCCAGGCATACTTCACACCATCAACATCCTGCAACCACACGTAGTGCAACCTTCCAAGCTGATCTCTAGACAGCGATACATCGAGAACCGGATGCTCGCTTTCCACCAGGATCGAGCTCTCTGAAACATCCCCTGAAGTGTCAACTGTGCCAGATACCTGGATAACATAATAGGTCGATCCCCTACGTGCCGCAGCGAGGGCCATCCATTCCCCTCCATTATAGAGCTCTCCGTGGCTGTGGGTGCCCGCGGACAATGCCAAGAGAGAAACTGACAGTGCTTCGTCAGCATCTTCCAAAAACGTACTGTATATACCAGCGCTGGATTGTCCCATCCTGGAGAGCCTGACTAGGCCGGTATGGGTTAGGCAAATGGCATACGCGGTATTGTCAATAGCACTGACATCTAAGCAAGCCCAATCTGACCTAAGAGGTCCGATGGATTTGATCTGCCAGTCTTCTGAAGCCGGATACCGGCTGAGAACCCGTGGGTTGTCGTCGCTTCCCTGTTTGCCGGACATTGTGACGGCGACGATTATATCGTCCGCCCGTATCGTGATGGCGACTGGCGCGGAGTCTTCACTGCTAACCCAATCCACAAGGTCCCAACCACTACCGCTATCTCTGTAGTAATACAGTACCCCATTATGACCGTGGAACAGGGCGTGCCTCACCAAATCGGAATCAACCACGATCCCTGAGCCAAACGGCTGCACCTCCTGTGAACCGACGAATTCCTCGCTCACTATCGTGCCGTCCCACGAAACACCATCCGATGATGACAGAACGGAGAATCTCACGTAGCCCCACGAACCGTCCTTATGGACGCCAGTGTGGCTGAGCTGATATGTCCCACCTTTGTGAAATAGAGTCCCCCTGCCGCTGCCCGTGTTCTTGATCCACACCTTGTCAGGGCTCTCGACGCTGGTAACTTGCCGCTCGATTGGCGAATGATATACCGAAGTCAGCTCAAGGGCATAGGATAGATACAGCCTCGCCCTGTGGAGAATCACGGGGAATTCCAGGTCCATATCCGATAGTACCTGGCCGATCGGGTTAGCCACAGCCATAGTCCCCCCCACGTTACCTGCAAAAGCAAGCGCGACTGGTCGACACGTGTCGCGCTCCATTAAGATGGACCCTGAATCCCCGCCTAGCAACGATCCTAGCGCCCCCTCTGCAATAACCTGCTGCTCAAACCATGCCTGTCTCATTACACCGTAGTTTACCCAGATGTCCGCATCCAGGAACGACACCGTTAGGAATGATAGCCCGGTCGTGCGACCGCGCTTCCAAAGCTGCATCTCAATCTCTGCCTCAACGGGGCTACCTGGCTCACCCAGGCCGTATATGTCATCATCGAGGTACGCATCATAGAGTGGCAATGCGATCGCCGCGTCTACGACGTTAGGCCGCCCGTCAAACCAGATAGGCACGTACCGTTCAAGGTAACCAATCCTATCCGCCATAGTGCCGTAATCATAGGGGCCAGGCTGTAGTATTGCATCGCCTGGGTAGCAGTCGTT
>Ga0180431_10007226_pt1 | contig 12996 bp, 10 predicted proteins | sample SS_ome_11_FD_132459 | JGI IMG/M metagenome (GOLD analysis project Ga0180431, IMG submission 132459) | Hypersaline lake sediment archaeal communities from the Salton Sea, California, USA - SS_1_MS_1 metaG | ecosystem: Environmental > Aquatic > Non-marine Saline and Alkaline > Hypersaline >... | reverse complement strand
GTGCGCCTTTGCAGGTGGACCCTTTGTCGAGCGAGTCGAGAAGGATTTCGCTGCCGAGTGAGGGTGTTCGGATTGTCTTGCCTGCGGAAGCGTCACTGAGGCTCTGCCGATATCACTGTGGGCAGTGTGGATTGACGAGGGTGATGAGGTGATTACCGTCCCGAACACCTTCATTGCCACGGCTGAGGCTATCAGTCTATGCGGAGCGAAGCCGGTGTTCGTGGATGCGGATAACCGGTTTCATACCATGGATCCGCAGCGGCTGCAGGCGGTGATGTCTCCGTCAACCCGGGCTATCATGCCTGTCCATCTATACGGTCAGCCCGCAGATATGGATTCAATCATGGAGATCGCCAAGCAGCACAATCTGCCTGTGATCGAGGATTCCTGCCAGGCACACGGCGCACTGTACAAAAACCGTCGTGTGGGATCGATCGGTGCGGCAGCGGCTTTCAGCTTTTACCCCGGGAAAAATCTAGGTGCTTACGGTGAGGGTGGAGCTGTAACCACAGATGACGAAGAACTGGCGGAGAAAGTAAAGATGTTGCGTGACCATGGCCAACGGAGCAAGTACTACCACGATAAAAAGGGTATCAACGGACGCATGGACGGAATCCAAGGTGCCGTTCTCGGCGTGAAACTATTACATCTGGACGATTGGAATAACGCTCGGAACGAACACGCCTCCCTGTACGACCAGCTTCTCGCTGAGGTGGAACCTGTGACAATACCGGCCTGCGCCCCCTACGCCCGGCACGTGTACCACATCTATGGTATACGGGTGCCCCAGAGGGATCGGATACTAACTGAACTGAAGAATCGCGGGGTGCACTGCGGCATCCACTACCCAGTACCCATCCATCTGCAGAAGGCCTATAGCTCGATGAATTTGGCAGCCGGAGCTTATCCGGTAACCGAGAGCTGGGCGGAAGAGATGCTGTCACTGCCAATGTATCCCGAGCTGTCCAACGAGCAGATATCGTACGTCGCGGAATGTCTAAGCGAAATACTAAAATCGGTTGTGTAAGTCACGAAGGAGCCTATCTGTGATCGGGGTTGTCGCTCCCGAACAGGACATGCCTGTCATTCGGGAGTTTTTCGAGCTGTTCAAAACTCCCTGGGAAATCTGTCGCAGCAGCAAGCACTACGATGTAGTACTGGCTGCCTCTACAGAAGGGACTTTGCCGGATGCCGATTTATCGGTTGTTTACGGCCTCGATCCACAAGACCGTGCACGAGAGAAAGATCTGGATCAGGCTCGGCCAGCCGTGCTTCTCCGCTATCGTGAACATCGATTCCCCATATATGGCGGTTGCTCGGTTTTAAATAGCGACGGGAAGCGAGTAATCGATCAGGAGGCAACGGGGAAGATTGTTGGCTCAATGATCCCGGGTTCGGGTGGAAGGATTGTGCGTATCGGCTATGATCTTTTCAAGGAGGTTCGTTTCCTCTTGTTAAATGGCCAACCGACCGAGTATGCTCTCATGCCCACGTTGGATTTGCACATATCGATTCTGCGCGACCTGATTGTGGAATCCGGAATTCCGTTGGTTGAGATTCCACCGGTACCGGCTGGTTTCGACATGATACTCTGTCTTACTCATGATGTGGATTTTGCGAGTATTAGGAGCCATGGTCTTGATCGGACGGTTATAGGATTTCTCTACAGGGCGACGATTGTATCTTTTGTGCATTTCTTAAAGGGGCAGCTTACGATAGGAAAGCTCGTTGGAAATCTGCTTGCAGCCTTTTCGCTACCACTTGTACACATAGGCTTGGTTTGCGATTTTTTCAATCAGTTTGAAAAATACATGCGAATTGAGGGCAGCATAAGATCGACTTTTTTCGTAGTCCCATACAAGAACCTGGATGGGGAGGAATTCGGTGATCAGTACTCGAAAGGCAGGGCGACCCGCTATGACGTCGAAGACATTGGACCACAGCTCTCAGCACTAGTTGCCAAGGGATGTGAGATTGGGCTCCACGGTATCAACGCATGGAATGACACCGATATGGCTGAATCGGAACGCGAGCGCATCCAGGAAGCCGCGCATTCGACGGTGGCTGGGGTTCGAAGTCATTGGCTATTCTGGTCGGAGCGCACCCCTGAAGTACTAGAAGATGCGGGTTTTTCATATGACAGCAGTTTTGGTTACAACGAGACTGTGGGATATCGTGCTGGTACCTGCCAGGTTTTTCAGCCCCTAAATGCTGAAAAGCTACTCGAACTGCCCCTTCATGTCCAGGACACGGCATTGTTTTCATCCGGGCGGATGGGACTGTCGCAACATGACGGAATTGAGAAGATCGATGAGTTGCTTCGTTGGATTCGGCAGGGGCGTGGAGTAACCACGGTGAATTGGCATCTGCGAAGCATCGGTCCGGAGCGGCAGTGGGACAAAGCATTTAAACACCTTCTACAACTTGCCGACGATCCTCGTGTTTGGGTTGCTTCAGCGCAAGATGTGGTACAGTGGTTCGCTTCACGGCGATTGGTGCAATTTGGTGAAATTGATCTTGATACGGGAAGATCTCTTGTGAGTTCCAAGGGAACCGAGACCACTCCCCGTATCGCAGTACGTTTGTACAACCATCACGGTACCGCAACATCCGAAGCTGAGCACGTTTCATTATCGGAAAGAAGTCGCACTGCCGGATAATCGGTACTGAATTAGAATATCATGGCCAGAGTTTGTATGGTTGCCTATTCCGAATACGTATCCGACGCTCGCATCAGGCGTGAAGCCGAATCGCTTGCGAAGAGAGGGGATAGTGTCGATATTGTGTGTCTTCCTCATGAACATGGTACGACCAGAACGACGTTGAACGGGGTACATATAATACCTCTGAATATTCGAAGGTATCGCGGTTCGAGTAGCCTGCGATACCTCTGCAGCTATTTCACGTTTTTCTGGCGAGCTCTTTTATGTGTTTCGTGGAGGCATCTGCGGTTACACTACGATCTCGTGCAGGTGCACACGATGCCGGATTTTATGGTATTCACGGCCATATTGCCACGCCTGACAGGTGCTGGAGTGATTCTGGACGTACATGACCTCATGCCGGAGCTGTACATGTCGAAGTTCAAGCTGAACCGCGAGCACCGGCTTATAAAGGCAATTACAACAATGGAGCGGGCTAGCGTCGGCTTTGCTCACAGGGCTATTGCCGTGCACCAGCCTCATCTGGATGCTCTGGTCGCTCACGGCAATTCTATGGATCACTTCGAGATCTTACTAAACACTCCTGATCCATCCGTGTTTGGATCTCGGATCAGTCGATGCGCCGGCAACAGCTTCAAACTTGTTTATCATGGTACAATCTCGCGTCGCCACGGCTTGGAAATGGCGTTGCGCGCGACTGCCTTGGCGCGTAGGTATATCCCCACCATCAAGTTTTCTATTATCGGGGATGGAGACGATCTGGATCGGCTGATGAACCTTGCTGTAGATTTAGGACTTGACGGGTCAGTCGAGTTTAGCAGAGGATCCGTACCCGTCCACGAGTTGCCCGATCTCCTTACGGACGCAGATCTTGGGATTGTCCCTCTAAAGAAAGACAGCTTCACCCAGTACATGTTGCCGGTCAAGCTCATGGAGTATGTAGCCTTAGGGATACCGGCTGTAGTCACGCGTACCGGGACAATCGATCATTACTTTGATGATTCTATGGTCGAGTATATTAGCGGTGAAAGCGCCGACGAGCTCGCGGAGACTATTGTACGCCTTTACAGGGCACCGAAACGCCGTGAAGAGATGGCTCGTTGTGCAGATGAGTTCACAAAGTTTAATAACTGGTCGAAACAGAAGCTCGTATACTACCGGCTCGTGGATTCGCTCGCACCTTCAGAAATTCACGCAAGTAACCGGAGGCATTTGGTTTCTAGAAGAGGTTTCAGAATACGCGAACGTCGAAGCGAGATATCAGGCAGAGCAGTACAACAATCGGAGGATGAAAGTGGCAGATAACATTGTTGTGATCGGTCTTGGAGAGATCGGACGACCGTTATTCGACATCATCAGAACGGAATATACAGCGGTCGGTGTGGATCTGGACCCGGTGGATATAGACGGGCGATGCAGGATCATGCACGTGTGTTTTCCGTACGAGTCGGTTCAGTTTATTGACGAAAGTAAGCGCTACATCAGCAAGTATAGACCCGCGCTCACGATCATCAACAGCACCGTGGCGCCGGGGACGACACGGGCAGTTGAGCAGGGAACGGGCGCGCGTGTGGTACACAGTCCGATTAGGGGCAAGCACTGGAAGATGCATGAGGAGTTGCTTCACTACGTAAAATTCATCGGAGGCACCGACCCTGAAGCCTGTCGGGAAGCTCAGAACCACTTTCAGAGTCTTGGAATGAAGACTCGTCTACTATCTTCTCCAGAGGCTACGGAGATCGCTAAGCTATCAGAGACCACGTACTTCGGTCTCCTTATTACCTGGGCTCAGGAGGTGGAGCGTTATTGTGATCAGCTGGGATGTGATTATGACGAGGTTGTTGGCATCTATGAAGACATCGGATTCTTCCCGCCTGTAAAATACACTCCTGGGATAATCGGCGGGCACTGTGTAATGCCCAATATTGATATCCTGCAAGCCGTGTTTGATTCTGATCTGTTGGAAGCGATCCGAAATTCCAACGACTGCAAAGCAGTTCGAGAAGCAGAGCAGAACGAGCGGCTCGCACCCACAGGCCGAGCCGGTACCGAACGGGCGGGATGAGCCAATACGATAAAGCTAGTACAGAAAGTAACCGATGTTAGTCTACGCGCTTATAACTCCCGCTCGCAATGAGGAATCGACTGTGGAAAAAACCATTCGGTCGGTTACTGCCCAGACAGTATTACCTATTCGTTGGATAATAGTAAGCGACGGGTCCACCGACCGTACAGATGATATTGTGAAAGGCTACTGTTCCCGTTTTAGCTGGATGAGGCTCTTGCGGCGGCCGGAGCACGGAGACCGGCAATTCGCCGCAAAAGTTGTGGCCTTCAACGCAGGTTTCGATGCACTTCAGGGTGTAGAGTACGATATAATCGGGAATCTGGACGCAGATATCAGCTTTGGTGCTGACTATTTCGAATTCCTATTAAATAGGTTTGCTGAAGATCCGTCGCTGGGAGTTTGTGGGACACCCTTTGTGGAAGAGGGGGTAACATACGACTACCGGTTCACGAATATTGAGCATGTATCGGGGGCATGTCAGTTGTTCAGACGGGATTGCTTTGAACAGATAGGCGGTTATATACCCATTGAAAATGGTGGAATTGACTGGACTGCTGTCACGACAGCACGGATGAAAGGATGGCGTACAAGAACGTTCACCGAACGTGTCTGCCATCACCACCGGAAAATCGGAACGGGCGGTGGAAGTTCCCTGGGCGCCTGGTTCAGGCACGGGCGGAAAGACTACTTTCTAGGCGGACATCCCATATGGCAGTTGTTTCGCGCAGCGTATCAGATGAAGCGCAGGCCCTACGGAGTCGGCGGCTTCCTTCTCCTACTGGGGTACATCTGGGGCTGGCTGAGTCACACCGCAAGGCCGATCTCTCCTGAGCTGATGGACTTCCACAGAGGAGAGCAGATGGGCAGGCTTAAGGCGCTGTTGTTCAAGCCCGGTGCAAGGTGAGAGAAGGCAGGTCGCAGCGTGATGTACAGAGACGAACGACAGCGTATCCTTGAAAGCGCGAAGAAAGTCGAGCGATGGGTTGAGGACCACGACTATAAAGGCTACGAACCTTTTGACGGTCTTTCATCGTTTCTGCGGCCCCTGACCTTCGGTAGTCTGTTTCTCGACCGGGTCCTGGTGCAGGTGGTCAGGCAGAGCCCGATCAATCTGCGTCCGCTGCTTGGCATCAAGCCGCTTGAATCCACCATTGGGCGAGGCTACATGGCCTGGGGGTACTTAGCGATGCTCCGCGCAACCGGAGACAGGGAGTACGAACGCAAGGCCAGACACTGCCTCGATTGGCTGATTGAGAACAAGTCACCGGGGTACGAAGAGTCCTGCTGGGGAAAGCACTTCGATTTCGCCAGTCGTGCAGGAAGATATGCGCAGTTCGAGCCTGTCACGGTCTGGACGAGCTTGATCGGCATGGCCTTCCTGGAGGGCTACGAAACCCTCGGGGATGAGAGCTATCTTGCGGTTGCGCAAAGCATCTGCCGGTGGATCGTGGGTCTAGCCAGAACCGAGACCGGAGCGGGGACGTGCCTCAGCTACACTGGATCGGGTCCGCCCAGCTCGATCCACAACCACAGTATGCTGGCAGCGGCGATGCTGGCGCGTACGGCGAAACACGTGCCGAACCGAGACTTCCTGGCACTGGCGCGGAGCGTGATGCGCTACACCTGCTCGCGGCAGCTTCCCAGTGGAGCGTGGTACTACGGCGAAGAGCCGATGTATCACTGGATCGATAACTTCCACACAGGTTACAACCTGGACAGCCTGAAGTGCTACCTCGAATGCACCGGGGAGACAGAATTTGCCGAAGCTCTGAGGTGCGGGTTCAAATTCTATGTCGAAAACTTCTTCGAGGATGCCGGCAGGCCAAAGTACTATCACGACCGTAGCTATCCTGTGGACATACAGTGCATATCCCAGTCGATCGACACGTTGACGAATTCTGCGGATCGCGAGGCTTCTACATTGCATTTGGCCGTGAAAGTTGCCCGCTGGGCGATTGCGAACATGGGGGATCCAGGAGGCTTCTTCTACTACCGCCAATACCCGTTGGTCACGGCAAAGACCCCGATGCTGCACTGGGCACAGGCTACGATGTACAGGGCCTTGGCCTTTCTCGGAACGAAACTCGAATCGGTGGGCATAGGTACAGAGACTTGAGTATCCCAAATTCCGGGCGATGAAAAGGGAAAGAGCGAGGTTGCGTCCGATGAATCGGATGGACTAGGAGTTTGCAGTGACACGATCCAACTTTGAGATTTGCGTAAAGGGGAGACGTTTGAGAGTGCCCGCTCTTGATGTTGCGGGCTATCCAATAATCGTCAAAGGTAAGTTCGTAAGAATCGCTTCGCTTTTCGACGAGTATTGGTTAGAAAAGCGTTTCCTGCCCGATCCGATTGCGATGGTGGAACAAATTGAGAGCCAACCGCGCAAACCGGACCTGTTCACATTTGCGGAGCGGGTTCCGCAAACGGCCCCCCGGTACGGCTTTCCTATCGAATGGGAGAACTACGCTGTGATGCAACTCCAGTCCTACGATGAATGGTTGGGGCAAGGGATCACCTCCTCCGCCAGAAGAAACGTGGCGGCGAGTGTGAAACGCGGTGTAACCGTCAGAGTTTCCAGTTTCGACGAGGCGTACATTCGGGGAATTATGGCGATCTACAATGAGTCACCGATCCGGCAGGGGCGCAGGTTCTGGCACTACGGCAAGGACTACGCCGACGTTCGTGACGAAAACGGGACCTATTCGGACCGTAGTACATACCTCGCTGCGTATTTTCAGGATCAGATGATTGGATACTGCAAGGTCGTTTGGGACGAAGATTGTGCGGCAATCATGCAGCTTCTGTCCATGATCAACCACTACGACAAGCGGCCCAACAACGCACTGATAGCGGCAGCGGTGAGAGAATGCTGCTCAAGAAGGATACACTATTTAGTATATGAACACTTCATATATGGGAACAACGTGAACAGTTCGCTCACAAAATTCAAACGTGCCAATGGATTTTTTCGAATGGACGTCCCGCGCTACCTTGTTCCGCTTACCCGGAAGGGCCGACTGGCGTTGTGGATTGGTTTGCACAGAAATCCCAAGGACAGGCTTCCACCCGGCCTGAGATCGTGGCTGGTTGAAGTGCGGTCCAAGTGGCACAGAGCGGTAGGGGTGAGGAAGCGGAATGGTGGGCGGAACACGCCGGTTTGTTGATCGACGGGGCGGCTACGAGTGCCCGGAATAGTCGGCATCGTCGAGAAGGGCGGTGGAGTTGGCAGGTACGCCAGCCTGGATAACGCCGTCACCGTGCAGAGAATGCTTTCGGTGATGCGATACGAGTCCTTTTATGAAAGCGGGCACCTCAGTTGCGACGAGCTCGGACTCAGTGCGGGTTGGGTCGGGCCTCGTGGATCATCACCCTGTCACGTACTGAATGGACAAGATAACATTTCGGCCTGGGTCTCAGGACAACCCTACACCGACCGGTGCCCCGGGACGGCACAGGCCGCAGACCCTTGCCGGGACATTCTCGACAGCTACTTACGCGTGGGCGGGGCTTTTCTGTCGGAAATCCGTGGACCCTGTTCTGGCATGCTCTTCGACCGGAAGCGTGAGCAGGGCTTCATTTTCAACGACCGCTTCGGAGTGGAGAGGCTGTTCTTGTTCGAGGACGATATTAAGATTATTTTTGCATCGGAAGCGAAAGCCATACTATCGATCGTTCCGGAAACGCGCGGTTTCGATATCTGGGGGTTAGGTGAATTTCTCGCCTGTGGCTGTACGCTTGGCGAACACTCCCTCTTCCACAAGATCAAAGTGCTTCCCTGCGGAGAAGCGCTTTATCTTGGAGGGGGGAAGCCACTTCGGATCCATAGCTATTGTGATCGAGAAGCGTGGGAGCTGTCGGAGCCACTCCCGCGGACCGAGTTTCTGCGTAGGTTCTGCGGGGAGCTGAAAGATATCGTGTCCGGGTTCTCGAAGGCGCCCCCTGGGGCTGCTGTTTCCTTGACGGGGGGATTGGATTCGCGGATGATTGTGGCTTGTCTGTCGACCCAGGAAGAGACAGTGCCGTGCTACACCTTCGGCAGCATGTATCGGGACACGTACGACGTTCGGGCAGCGAGAGAGGTGGCGAGGCGGTGCCGGCAGCCGCATAAGGTGCTCGTTCTGGGTGAGGAATTCCTATCGGGATTTGGGAGGTATCTGAACAAGGCCGTGCTGGTTTCGGACGGCTATCTGGGATTCTCCGGAGCGGCCGAGCTGTATCTGAACACTATGGCAAGGGAAGTGGCGCCACTGCGCATCACCGGAAACTTCGGAGGAGAACTTCTGCGCGGATTTCGTGCGTTTCGATGTTCGATCCCGAAAGGGGGTTTTGTGCTGCCGGAGTTGTTTGGTTATGTGACACAGGCGACCGCGTTGTGTTTTGACTTTCAACAGATGCACCCGGTTTCGTTCACGCTCTTCGTGCAGGCGCCGTCTGGCTACGGGCGCTACGCGATCGAGCGGTCTCAAGTCACTCCTTTCTCTCCGTTCCTCGACAAGAATCTGGTGGAGTTGGCCTATCGCAAGCCTGCCTCCGGTTGTTACGCCACGGATGCGTCGGTTTCCGTAGTCAAAGAGTGCTGTCCGGACCTGTTGAGTATACCTACCGATCGCGGTCTACTTGGAACAGAAATGACCGCCGTACGAACAGCGCGTCGAGTCTATCGGGAAGCCGTGTTCAAACTTGAGTACTGGAGCGGCCACGGGATGCCTGACTGGCTGTCAAGTATAGCAGCGTCTCCCTGTGGGTTGTTGGGGGACCTTCTGTTCCGAGGAAAGCACAAGTTCCAGCATTTTCGGAGTTGGCTGCGGGCACAACTGGCACAGCAGGTTAGAGAGATTGTTCATGACACTCCTCGCGGTGCACTGGCAGACCTCCTCGACTTTCCCCGTGTCCGCGCAATGATGGACGAGCACATTCAGGGTAGGAGGAACTACACACAGGAAATCGACATGATAGTGACACTGATTCTGGCAGAGCAGATTCTCCTACGACAACGGACAAGGATGAACCAGCGAAACGATCAGTTCGGTTGATGCATGTTCTTACACAAGGAATCGTTTACTCAGGTCGGGGCATCCGGCTACGCGTTCCTGTGTCCGGTTACAATTTTGTCGTCGCCTGTGTTTGCTGCAGACACATTTGTTATACCGCTGACAGGCGACGTTTTCCTTTCCATGCTGGGTTTCGTGTAACACGTTAATTTGAAAGGAATTACGCGACTCAAGTGGGATGATCCATTGTGGCCCGCTTCTTGCTTAGTGAGGAGAGTGGCTACTCAGGAGTACGATCGAAGGGGGTTGATCATGCGCAAGTGGAAAACGGTTTTGAGTGGGGTAATCGTGATAGGCGGCTTGTTCATCGCTCGAACAGGTTACACTGTGACCATACCCGCGCAATCTGCGGCGCGGGGCGATGTGCAGTCGGCGGTCAACTCGGCTGTGAGCGGTGATATCGTTCTGGTTCCAGCTGGGACCGCCACCTGGACAGAAGCGGTTACCATTCCAAGTACCAAGAAGATTACATTGCAGGGTGCGGGGATGGGAGTGACCAAGATCAACAGGAGTCCTCAAGGGACTGCTGTTGATCTATTGATGTCGGGCTCACGGCTGACCGGCTTTTCGTTCACTGAGGGCGTAATTGTGGTTGATGGCGATGGCTGGCGAATCGATCACTGTGAGCTGGTCTTCGCTGCTTTCACTTCGGGAATACGGGTCAGTGGTTCAAGAGAAGATCAACATCCGGTAGGGGTGATAGATCGCTGTGTGTGTACCAACATGCGCGTGAGTGTACATGGGTGGAACGGCTTGCTGGCCCACAAGATCTGGGCTCAGCCCCTCGCTCTCGGGACGAACAACGCGGTCTTCGTGGAAGACAACATCTTCACCGGTACGGTGCACTCGAACGCCATGGACGGGAATTATGGCTGCCGATATGTCTTCCGCTACAACACACTGAACGACATCTACGTAGAGGCCCACTCGGTACAGGGCACACACCGAGCTGCGAGAAGCTGGGAGATCTACCACAATACGTTCAATCAGGCAAACCGCGCAATGTGGGTGCCTATGCTGTTGCGTGGTGGTACCGGCGTTGTCTTTGATAACACGTTGACTGGCTCATGGTCACTGCCGGCCATAGCGATAGACAACGTCCGCAGCTACGACGCGCGGGGAGACGGGGGCCTGGCTGACGGCACGTCCCCCTGGGATGGAAACACTGAACCGATAGAGGTATACCGAGGTTACCCGGCTCGTGACCAGATTGGCCGTTCGACCGATCAGTGGGTATGGACCTCAATCAACCCCTATCCGCCGCAGGCTCACGAGCCAGCCTACTGCTGGAACAACAAGCTGGGATCCAACGACGTTGTGTTCTACGTGCATAACGGTCCCGATGTCGAGAGACACATCCAGCCGAACAGGGACTACTACGACAACGTGCAGAAACCGGGCTACAGTCCGTATGCGTATCCTCACCCATTGGTTGTAGAGTGGGATGGAGTCGGTATCGGTGGAATCCCGAGTACACCCACCGGTTTGCACATAGCGAACTGAGATACGATCAATCGTCCAGACAAGTAAGTGAGCGACGAATTCTCACGAAGTAGCGGCTGGGCGCAGGGTTATGTGAACTTCACCCTTCTAGTTGCGGCGCGTGACGGCTTGCGGCCGAGTAGAGTTGGTCACAGGGCCTCCCTTCCCTGCCTATAGGTCGGTGGCGGTCATGCAGTAGGTTGCCGTATCGGCTTGCGCTTAGGCCCACATAGCCTACGATTGGGTTTCCGGTTTCTTGGCCTATTGGGTGCGTGCACGTGTCGTACAGATAGTTCATTCGGTGATAAACGCGGCAATCTTGGCCTAATGGGGTGATCCTTGGTCTAGGACAAGAACGCGCTTGACCTATCTTGACCTACAACATGCTGTGGTTTGGGACATCTGGCCTCAGGTGACTGCGCCTGCGGATTGTCCTCTGTGATTCGCTGGGGAGGTACGACTTGGCGGCTGTTTTTGGCCGCACTGGCTATGTGTGTCCCCACAAGGAGACGAAAGTGAGTTGCCTGATCTCCTGCTTTTACCGTGTGAGAGACCGGTTGCGTCGAGAAGGAATTCGTCGCTTCGCGGTCAGGCGTTTCGTGAAGTCCGTGTCGCAGCCGTATGTCTCCTTCTCATTTGACGATTTTCCGAGTACCGCCGTTGAGAATGGGGCGCCCTTACTCGAGAAGTACGGCGCCCGGGGCACCTTCTTTGTATCCATGGGTCTGCTTGACACGGAGAGCCCGGTTGGTAGGATAGCTACGATAGATCAGCTGAGGAGCTTGGTTAGAGACGGCCATGAGATTGGATGCCACACCTACGACCACCAGGACGCCCGCTTCGCCGACAGGGCAGTCTTTGTAAGGTCGCTAGTAGAGAATCGATCGGCATTCAGGACTGCGTTCCCGTCACTGGACCTCAGAGTGTTTGCATATCCTCTGGACGGGCCGAACCTGAGCATCAAACTGATCACGGGACAGCGTTTTCTGTGTTGCAGGGGCGGGGAACAGACTTTCAACGGGCGCGTTATGGATCTGAACCTGTTGAATGCATTTTTCCTCGACTGGCGTAGCCGTGACGACCCGAGTCTAGTTGAGTGGGTAATCGACCAGAGCGTGGCCGCTAATGGGTGGCTCATATTCGCGTGCCACGATGTGGCAGAAGAGCCGTCTCAGTATGGATGTATGCCGAACGTGTTCGAATCCGTTGTCCGTTATGTCACCAAAGTAGGAGCACGGATTCGTCCTATCGGAGAGGTATGCCGTGAACTGGGCGTAGGGGAAGAGCAGCGGAGGAAGACAATCCAAGAATTCTAGCATAGGACCAGTAGATCATCGGTCTCTCGCATCGGTTTTGAGGCTCCGATGAAACGCTCAATTCCGTTGCGGGGCTGAAGCGTTGGTGCGGTCCGGCAATCTGTAGTCCGTGAGCAATGCGGGAGGGGAGCTTCAGGAGCTACGGCGATTGCACTCGGCGACGTAGCGGAAGATGGAAATCAACGACGTCGCGTTCCCAGCGGGATCTGGGGCACGGCACGATGGCGGCCGATCGTTGGACACGGTATGTACTGTAAGCCGCTTGAGATTGAGCGGGCTATGATGCTAAGGAGGTTTGAACCGCCCCGTGTTTACCGGAGACATCAACTTATGAGAGGATGGTGTCATGGTAAAACGAACCAGGTATGCAACGGAAGTTCGCCAGCGGGCGGTTCGGCTGGTTTTCGAACATG